>ENA-UOIY01001510-UOIY01001510.1-human-gut-metagenome-genome-assembly--contig:-P114-NODE-1510-length-24077-cov-7.827408_pt1 | contig 24077 bp, 19 predicted proteins | sample MGYA00242335_ERZ723882 | MGnify/ENA metagenome assembly ERZ723882
GGCAGCGCCACGCAGCACTCCGGCTCCAGAAAGGCGTGCTCCGTCCACGGGGTGTGAAAATGCCGGGTCAGCACATATTTGGAGCGGCGGATGGCGCCCTCGGCATCGCCCCGTGAGACGTGCTTATACGCCTGCACGTTGCTCTCCTCCTCTTCAAAGACCAGCGGCGCATCCGGCGCAGCGGCCTCCTCCGGGTTGTGGACGGCGGGGAGGACCTCATACGCCACCTTCACCAGCTTCTTGGCCTCCTCCAGCGTCTCTCGGTCACGGGCACACACCAAGGCCACGGCGTCCCCCAGATAGTGGGTGATCTCGCCGATGCCGATCATGGTGGGCTGATCCTTTTTCAGGTGGCCCACATTCACCTTGCCGGGGATGTCCTTCTGGGTCAGAACGCACACCACACCGGGCAGCGCCTCCGCCTCGCTGGTATCGATGGACAGCACACGGGCACGGGCATACTGGCTGCGGACGGCACTGCCGTAGCACATCCCGTCCACGTACACGTCGTCTGGGTACTGGCCGTAGCCCAGTACCTTCTCCGCCACATCCAGCCGGTGGACCCGGCTGCCCATCTGCCAGTCAACGGCGGCAGGCTGCGGCAGCTTCCCCTCCCGGAAAATTTTACCCGCCAGCAGGATGCCGTCGATGATCTTCACATATCCGGTGCAGCGGCAGATGTTGTTGCGGATGGCGAAGGCCGCCTCCTCACGGGTGGGGTCGGGGTTTACATCCAGCAGCGCCTTGGCGGAGATGACCATGCCGGGGATGCAGAAGCCGCACTGCACGGCCCCCGCCTCACCGAAGGCAAAGACGTAGACCTGCTTCTCCCAGTCGGACAGCCCCTCCACGGTGACGATGGTTTTCCCCTCCAGCTTCTCCGTCTGCGGTACACAGGCCTTGGTGGGCTTGCCGTCAATGAGGACATGGCAGGTGCCGCAGGCACCCTCGCTGCATCCGTCCTTCACAGAGGTCAGGTGCAGGGTATCCCGCAGATAGCGGATGAGTTTTTGATTTTTCTCCACGGTGACGGGGGGACCGTTGACGGAAAAACTGGCCATACCGTGTCTCCTTCTGAGAAATTGCGCTGATTTTATCGTAAATGCACATGAAATCCTGAGATATTATACTATATTTTTGTTGCCTACGCAAGCCGGGAGGGGGAAAAGCCTGATTCTATTTGGAGAATAACCCTTTCCCTTCCAAGACCGGCAGGAGAGGGACATACACACAAAACACCGCCCCATCCCGGCTTTGCCGGATGGGGCGGTGTTTTCTTACAGCTCCAGCTCGTAGTAGCCCGCCACGTCCATGCTCTGGGTCAGAGCCTCCAGCTGCGGCCGCAGGGACAGCTCTGCCCGCCATGCAAGGCCGCAGTCGGCGGTGATGGTGCGGGGGACGGGGATCAAACGCCCTGCAAGGCCCGCCTCCTGACACCGCTGCTCCATGGCCATGGCCTCGGAGGTGGTGTGGAAGGTGATAAGAAGCCAACGCTTTTTTTCGATCATTCTGCAACGCTCCTGACTGCCGCAATGGCGGCCTGTGTTTCCTCCTCCGTGTTGAACCAGCCGAAGCTGAACCGCACGGCCCCCTGTGCCATCGTACCCAACGCCCGGTGCAGCCGGGGGGCGCAGTGTGCGCCGGGCCTTGTGGCGATGGAGAACTGCTCCGCCAGCACGTCACTGACCTGAGATGAGTCATAGTCCCGGATATTCAAAGACACCACCGGCGCCCGGTCCCATGTGGTGAAGTCGCCGTATACGGTGACGCCGGGGATGGCGGACACCCCCTCGTAAAACTGCCGGGCCAGCGCCTGCTCATGGCTGCGGATGGCCTCCAGCCCCGTCTCCTCCAGATAGTCCAGCGCCGCCGACAGCCCGGCGATGCCGTGGCCGTTGAGGGTGCCGGCCTCCAGCCGGGTGGGGTACTGGGGCGGCTGCTGGGGCAGATACGTCTGCACACCGGTGCCGCCTACCTTGAAGGGGCGGATGTCCACCCCCGGAGCGATGCACAGTCCGCCGGTACCTTGCGGCCCCAGCAGGCTTTTGTGACCGGTGAAGCACACCACGTCGATGCCCATGGCCTCCATGTCGATGTCGAACACCCCCGCCGTCTGGGAGGCGTCCACCACCAGCAGCAGGCCGTGCTCCTTGGCAAAGCGGCCGATGGCCCGGATATCCAGCAGATTCCCCGTCAGGTTAGAGCCATGGGTGCAGATGATGCCCCGTGTGTTGGGCCGCAGCAGACGGCGGAAATCGTCGTAGTCGATGCAGCCCCGCCGATCCGCCGACAGGAAGTCCACCTCCACCCCCTCCAGCCGGTACAGGGGACGCAGCACGGAGTTGTGCTCGCAGTCAGTGGACAGCACATGGTCACCGGGGGCGAACAGCCCGTCGATGGCGATGTTCAGGGCCTCGGTGGAGTTGCAGGTGAACACCACCCGCTCCGCAGCGGAGCAGCCCAGCAGCTTGGCCAGCTGCTCACGGGTGCGGTAGATGACCCGTGAAGCGTCCAACGCCTCCTGATGGGCGCTGCGCCCGGAGTTGCCCATGGTGGCCATAGCCCGCACCACCGCCTCCGCCACACAGGGGGGCTTTTTCAGGGTGGTGGCGGCATTATCCAGATAGATCACAGCAGGAACCGCCTTTCTGTCCCCGAAGGGACGCTTTTATCCGCAGAGTTTTTCCTCACAGGGGCCTTCTGCCCGCAGGGGCAGTCTCATTCCATCTAATTGTATCACAGTTCGAAAAAAATACAATCTTTTCATACAATATTTGATGAAAATTTCCCTCCGCACCGGAAGCCGATCCCGTACCGGAACCGCTCCGCCGGGGAGGGTACCCCGTGGTCGGGTACGGCACCCCGTGGCCGGGTACGGATATCCCCCTGCCGGGAAGGACAGGGGGATACGGAGCATACTCAGGCAAAGAACTGGCTCAGCAGGGACAGCACCTCCGTCTTGCCGTCGCCCTTCTCGGCGGAGAAGGGGACCAGCGGCGTGTCGGGGGGAAGCTCCAGCGTCTGGCGGATGACCTCCAGATTTGGCTCTACTTCCCGCTTTTTCAGCTTGTCCACCTTGTTGGCCACCACCAGCATGGGGCAGCCCGCCTCCCTGAACCAGTTGCACATGGTCACGTCGTCCGCAGAGGGCTTGTGCCGGGCGTCTACGATGAGCACGCCCAGCGAGATAAGCCCCGGCTCCTGAAAGTAGCTCTCCATCAGGCGGCCCCAGCGATCCCGCTCCTCCTTGCTGACCTTGGCATAGCCGTAGCCGGGCAGGTCGGTAAAGTAGAGCTTGCCGTCGATGCGGAAATAGTTCACCTGAGAGGTCTTGCCGGGGGTAGCGCCCACCCGTGCGAAGTTCTTCCGGTTCAGCAGCCGGTTGATGACGGAGGACTTGCCCACGTTGGAGCGTCCGGCAAAGGTCACCTGGGGTCGACCGTCCCGGATAAAGGCGTTTTGGGTGGTGGCGGACAGCACGAACTCCGCCTTGTTGAAGTTGATGGTCATGATGGCCTCCTTCTCTGACTGCCTCAGACCCGCAGGGCCGGGGCAGCCGGTTCCATGGGCAGGGCGGTCATATGCTCCACCGCCGACACGGCAGGGGAGGGGACCAGCGCCGCCGCAAACACCTGATCCACGCTTTCCACCGGCACGAAGTGCAGGGCCGTCCGGACGGTCTGGTCGATCTCCTCCAGATCCTTGACGTTGTCCTTGGGGAGGATCACCGTGCGGATGCCGCTGCGGAGAGCGGCCATGGTCTTTTCCTTCAGTCCGCCGATGGGCAGTACCCGGCCCCGCAGCGTCACCTCGCCGGTCATGGCCACATCGCCCCGGACCTTCCGTCCCGTCAGAGCGGAGAGCATGGCGGTGGTGATGGCGATGCCGGCGGAGGGGCCGTCCTTAGGTACCGCCCCCTCCGGGAAGTGGACGTGGATGTCACGGGTCTTGTAAAAATCCTTCTCGATGCCCAGCTCGCCGCACCGGCTCCGCAAGCACGTCAGCGCCGCCCGGACGGACTCCTGCATGACGGTACCCAGATTGCCGGTGAGCTCCAGCTTGCCGGAGCCCTCCATGACGCCGGCCTCCACCTCCAGAATTTCGCCGCCTACCTCGGTCCAGGCCAGACCGTTCACCACGCCCACCTGATTCCGTGTGCTATGTACGCCGTCCTGATAACGCACCACGCCCAACAGCTCCCGCAGGGAGTCGGGGGTCACATTCACCCGCTTCTCCCCACCGTCCACCAGACGCATGGCGGTCTTGCGGCACACCTTGCCCAGCTGCCGCTCCAACAGTCGAACGCCGGATTCTCTGGTATAGCCGGAGATGATCTGCCGGATGGCGTCGTCCGACAGGCGCAGCTGGGTCTTTTTCAGCCCATGCTCCTTCATCTGCCGGGGCAGCAGATAGCGCTTGGCGATCTGCAGCTTCTCCTCGTCGGTGTAGCTGGTGAGCTCGATGACCTCCATCCGGTCCAGCAGGGGCCGGGGAATGGTGGAGGTGGTGTTGGCGGTGGTGATGAAAAGCACCTGACTCAGATCCACCGGGATCTCCAGATAGTGATCCCGGAAGGCGTAGTTCTGCTCGCTGTCCAGCACCTCCAGCAGGGCGGAGGCGGGGTCGCCCCGCATATCGCTGCCCAGCTTGTCGATCTCGTCCAGCACCAACAGGGGATTCATGGAGCCGCTGCGGGAGATGGCGTCGATGATGCGGCCCGGCATGGCGCCGATGTAGGTCTTGCGGTGGCCCCGGATGTCCGCCTCGTCCCGGACGCCGCCCAGACTCAGCCGGGCCATCTTCCGGTGCAGGGCCTTGGATACCGACAGGGCGATGGAGGTCTTGCCCACGCCGGGAGGGCCCACCAGACAGAGGATCTTCCCCTTGGAGTTGGGGCTCAGCTGCCGCACCGCCACGAACTCCAGAATACGCTCCTTCACCTGCTCCAGACCGAAGTGATCCCGGTCAAGGATGCGCCGGGCCTGCGCCACGTCCGCCCGGTCACGGGTGTACTTGCCCCACGGCAGCTCCAGACACACGTCCAGATAGTTGCGGATGACGGAGCCCTCGGCGCTGCCGAAGGGCTGCTTGGCCAGCCGGTCTACCTCCTTCATGAGCTTGCGGTGCAGCTCCTCCGGCAGGTGCAGGGCGGTGATGCGGGCCTCATAATCCGACAGCTCCTCGTCGCCGTCCTCTCCCAGCTCGTGCTGCAGCACCTTCAGCTGCTCCCGGAGGATCATATCCTTCTGGACCTGCGCCACCCGCTGGCGCACCTTCTGCTCCATCTCGAACTCCAGACCCATGACGTCCACCTCGTGGGTGAGGATGTCATTGACCAGCTGGAGCCGCTTCACCGGGTGCAGTTGATCCAGCACCCGCTGCCGGTCCTGATGCCGCAGGGTCAGGTTCTGGGCGATGAAATCCGCCAGACGGCCAGGATCACGCTGATCCAGCACCTGCGCCACCACCTCGTCGGACATCTGGGGGGACAGCTCCTTATAGGCGCCGAAGATGGCGTAGGTCTGCCGCAGCAGCGCCTCCGTGTGAGAGGTGCTTCGGTAGGGGGCATCCTCCAGCAGCTCCACATTGGCCTGCAAAAACGGGGAGGTCTGCCACAGACGATGCAGTCTCGCCCGCTGCTCACCCTCCACCAGCACCCGTACCGTAGTCTCGGAGGTCTTGATGATCTGGAGCACATGGCACACCGTGCCGATCTCGTAGAGATCCTGCTCCGCCGGCTCGGAGACGCCGATCTTCCGCTGCGTCACCAGAAACAGACGACGGTCGCCCTCCATAGCGTTGTCCAGCGCAAAAATGGAAATCTCCCGCTCCACGTCGAAGCTTACAGTTTCGCCGGGGAAGGCGGTCATGCCCCGCAGCGCCAGAACGGGGATATTGATGGTATTCATAACTGGTCTCCTTTGCTGTGGAAAAGAGGAGAGACGAACGGGTTCGCCTCTCCTCATGATTCGTTAGGATGCCGGGGCGGAGGAATCGTGCTCCGCCTTGCCGTCACGGGTGCGGCCGGGCCGCTCCGTGCGCTGGGGATCACGGGTGATCTCCGGCTCTCCGGTCTTTAGAACCGCCTCCGGTGTGATGGTCACACGGGTGATGGTGGGGTCAGAGGGGATCTCGTACATGATCTTGGTGAGAAGTCCCTCCATCACGGCCCGCAGACCACGTGCGCCGATGTTCCGCTGAATGGCCTGATCGGCCACGGCGTCCAGCGCCTCCGGCTGGAATACCAGCTCCACATCGTCATACTCCAGCAGCTTCTGATACTGCTTCACCAGTGCGTTTTTCGGCTGGGTGAGGATCTGCACCAGATCATCCCGGCCCAGACCGTTGAGGGTCACCATCACCGGCATACGGCCTACCAGCTCCGGGATGATGCCGAATTTCAGCAGATCGTGGGGCTGAACCTCCTTTAGCAGCTGGCCCGTCCGGCGCTCAGCCTTGCTCTCCACCACGGCGTCGAAGCCGATCCCCTTGCGATCGGTACGCTGCTCGATGATCTTCTCCAGACCGTCGAAGGCACCGCCGCAGATGAAGAGGATGTTGTGGGTGTCGATCTGGATGAACTCCTGATGGGGGTGCTTGCGCCCGCCCTGAGGCGGCACGTTGGCCACGGTACCCTCCAGAATTTTCAGCAGTGCCTGCTGCACGCCCTCGCCGGACACGTCACGGGTGATGGAGGTGTTCTCGCTCTTGCGGGCGATCTTGTCGATCTCATCCACATAGATGATGCCCCGCTCCGCCAGCTCCACATCGAAATCCGCCGCCTGCAAAAGCCGCAGCAGGATGTTCTCCACGTCGTCGCCCACATAGCCCGCCTCGGTGAGGGTGGTGGCATCGGCGATGGCAAATGGTACCTTCAGCACACGGGCCAGTGTCTGGGCGAACAGCGTCTTGCCGGAGCCGGTGGGGCCGATCATGAGGATATTGCTCTTTTGCAGCTCCACATCCTCGCCGCCGCCGAAGAAAATGCGCTTATAGTGGTTGTATACCGCCACCGACAAAGCCACCTTGGCATCCTCTTGCCCGATGACGTACTGATCCAGCACCTCCCGGATCTCACGGGGGGTGGGCAGCTGGTCCATCGTCTGCACGTCCTCCCCCATGCCGGGGGTGTAGCCGTCGTCCAGAATGGACATACACAGCTGAACGCACTCGTCGCAGATGCGAACGCCGCCGGGACCCTGGATCATGCGATGTACCTGCCCCTCCGGCTTGCCGCAGAAGGAGCAGCGCAGATTTTTCTTGTCTTCTGCCATGATTTACCTCTTGAAAATGACCTTGTCCACCAGACCGTAGTCACGGGCTTCCTCAGCGGTCATCCAGTTGTCCCGCTCGGAGTCCAGCTTCACCTGCTCCGGGGTCTTGCCGGTGTTTTCGGAGAGGATCTTGTTCATCCGCTGCTTGATCTTCAGAAAATGCTCCACGTCGATCTCCATATCCGTGACCTTACCCTGGGTCCCGGCGGAGGGCTGGTGGATCATCACCTCGGCATTGGGCAGGGCGATGCGCTTGCCCTTGGCCCCGGAGGACAGCAGGAAAGCGCCCATGCTGGCCGCCATGCCGATGCAGATGGTGGACACGTCGCACTTGATATACTGCATGGTGTCGTAGATGGCCATACCCGCCGTCACAGAGCCGCCGGGGCTGTTGATGTACATCTGGATGTCCTTGTCGGGGTCCTGTGCCTCCAGATACAGCAGCTGTGCCACCACCAGACTGGCTGTGGTATCATTGACCTCTTCGCCCAGGAAGATGATGCGGTCATTGAGCAGCCGGGAGAAAATGTCGTAGGAACGCTCGCCCCGGTTGGTCTGCTCCACAACATAAGGAACTAAACTCATAAAATATGCCTCCTGTACAGATAGATGTTCAAAGTATACCCGCCCGTTTGTGATTTTAGCAGAGTGCGCCGGTTTTATTCGGCAGTCTCCTCCGCCTTATCTTCTTTCTTCTCCTCCGCCTCGGGGGCCACGGCCACGGCGCTGTCCGCCACCAGCTTGACCACCTTCTCACGGATGACCTGCTCCCGCACCTGAGCGGCGGGCAGATACTTCTTCACGGACTCCAGATCCATGCCGTACTTGTCGGCCAGCTTCTGCATCTCGGCGTTCACCTCGTCGTCGGTGGCCTCCAGACCCTCGGCCTTGATGATGGCCTCCACGGCCAGATCCATGCGGACCTGCTCCTGAGCGGGGCCGTGGGCCTGAGACAGGAAGTCGGCCTCGGTGGTGCCGGTCATCTTCAGATACTGGTCAAAGGGGATGCCCTGAGAGGCCAGCTGCTGCTTGAAGTTGTTGGCCATCTGCTCAGCCTGCAGATTCACCATGGCATCGGGGATATCGCAGGTGATGCCCTCGGCCACCTTCTGCATCAGCACGTCCTCGAAGGCCCGCTGAGCGGACTCCTTGCGTTCCCCGGTGATCTTCTTCTTCAGATCGGCCTTCAGCTCCTTCAGGGTGTCGAACTCGGAGACGTCCTTGGCAAACTCGTCGTCCATGGCGGGGATCTCCTTGACCTTCACCTCGTTGACCTTCACATGGAACACAACGGGCTTGCCGGCCAGCTCGGGGGTATAGTTTTCGGGGAAGGTGATGTCGATATCCTTCTCCTCACCGGCCTTCATGCCGACGAGCTGATCCTCAAAGCCGGGGACAAAGCTGCCGGAGCCGATCTCCAGATCGAAGTTCTCGCCCTTGCCGCCGTCGAAAGCCACACCGTTGTCGAAGCCCTCGAAGTCGATGGTGGCGGTGTCGCCCTTCTTCACGGCACGCTCCACGCTCACCAGACGGCTGTTGCGCTCGGCCATCTCCTTGAGACGGGCGTTGACGTCGGCGGCCATGACCTTCACCTCGGCACGGGGGGCCTCCAGACCCTTGTACTGGCCCAGCGTCACCTCGGGATACACCGCCACGGTGCACTGAAAGACCACGCCGTCCTTGCCGCAGGACTCCAGCTCCACCTGGGGATAGCCCACGACCTCCAGCTTCTGCTCCTGCACGGCGGCCTCATAGGCGTCGGGCAGCACGATATTCACAGCCTCCTCGTAAAAGACCTCAGCGCCGTACATCCCCTCGATGATCTTGCGGGGAGCCTTGCCGGGGCGGAAGCCGGGGACGTTCATCTTGCCACGCATCTGCAGATAGGCCTTGTTGACAGCCTTCTCGAATTCTTCTGCGCCGACCTCGATGGTCAGCTTGACCTGGCTCTTTTCCAGATTTTCACAGGACTTTACACTCATTTTGACTTTTCCTCCGTTCAGCATTCATTTATAATCAATGCAATTTTATATAATACCAGAAAACAATTTCAATTTCCACACCTTTTTTGCATCATTCGCAAATTTTTTTGGGAACAAATTTCAGATAGTCCGCCGACACCAGCGAAAACTCCGTTCCATCCCACATTCCCTCGATGGCCCGGCGGTGGGAAGCGCCGTGCAGATGGCCGTAGCAGCACAGCTTCACGCCGTACTCCTTCAGCAGCCGCAGGATCTCCGGGCAGCGGTAGCCCTGATACAGGGGCGGATAGTGGAGAAACACCAGCTTCTCGTGCTCCCCCGCCGCCTTCAGAGAGCTCTCCAGCCGCCCGATCTCCCGCAGCAGCACCTTTTCGTTGTGGGTCCCCTGGTTGTCCAGCTCGTAAAACCACCCACGGGTGCCGCACAGGGCCAGCTCCCCGTAGAACTTACAGTTGTTGTGGAGAATTTCCATGGTGGTCAGCTCATGCTCCCGGAAGAACCGCTCCATCTTGGCGGCGGTGTTCCACCAGTAGTCGTGGTTGCCCTTGAGCAGATACTTCTTCCCCGGCAGGGCGTCGATGAACCGGAAGTCCTCCAGCGATTCCTCCAGACTCATGCCCCAGGACAGGTCGCCGCACAGCACGGTGACGTCCTCCGGCCTCAGAGCGGAGAAGGCCTCCTTCAGCCGGAGTACATAGTCCTGCCAGCCGTCTCCGAAGATCTCCATGGATTTGTTGGAATTGAGGGACAGATGCAGGTCCCCCAGAGCATACAGCGCCATGCGCCGCCTCCTCTCCCGATTTTATATCAGCCGCCGCAGATTGTTCCAGAACAGATCCTCCAGCAGCGACTGGGGATAGCCCCGGTCCGCCAGCGCCTGCCACAGCAGCGGCACATCCTCCAGACCCCGCATCCCGCCGGCCAGCAGCTCGCAGCCGTCCATGTCGCCGCCCAGACACAGGGACCTTTCCCCGTCCAACTCCAGAAAATGCTCCACATGGCGCACCAGCCCTTCCATGGTGGGGTCGTCGCCCACAAAGTGCTGGTAGTAGTTGAGCCCCGCCACGCCGCCGCTGTCCCGGATGGCCCGGAACATATCGTCGGTGAGGTTGCGCCGGTGGGGGCAGACGGCCCGGCTGTTGGAGTGGGAGGCCACCACAGGCCGCCGGGAAAGACGCACCACGTCCCAGAAGCCCGCATCCGACAGATGGGACACATCCACGTAGATGGACAGCTCCTCCATCCGCTGCAGGAAGTCCCGGCCATAAGCGGTCAGTCCCTGCTCCGGCTGCTGGGCATTGGAGCCGGAGAGACGGTTGGCGTAGTTCCACACCGGGTTCAGCAGCCGCACGCCCCAGTCATAGGCAGTGTCCAGCCGCCGGATGTCGCAGTCCAGCAGCTCGGCGCCCTCGATGCTCAGCAGCGCCGCCGCCTTGCCCTGCCCCACGGCCTCGTCCACCTCCGCCCCGGTGCGGCAGGGGAGGATGCGCTCCCGGTTCTCCTCCATCTCCCGCAGGAACCGCTGATGGAGCAGAACGCCCTGCTCCGGCATGGAGCTGCCCTCCGGCACCAGCCGGGGATTCTGATACAGGGCAAAGAACTGGGCGTAGCGGGAAAAGCCCCCGGCCCGCTCCAGATCGATGTGTCCGCCGCTGCGGCGCAAATTACCCGCAATGTCGTAGAAGGCCCGCAGCTCCGGGTCCCGGAAGAGCGTCCCCGCCGTGTGGCAGCGGTGGATGGTGTCGCAGTGTGCGTCAAAATAGGGAATCGTATGTATCACCTCAAAATGCGTTTTCGATGTATTCTATGTGGGTGGCGGCGGGGGAGTGCGCCCCGTCGGTATAGACCTCTGCTACGTCGAAGCGGACGGGGCAGTCCAGCCCCTTTTCCATCAGATAGAAGGCCGCCGTCTTGCGGATGCGCTCCTGCTTGGCGGCGGTGACGTACTCTCTGGGCAGGCCGCAGGCCAGATTGCTGCGGGTCTTGACCTCCACGAAGCACAGCACGCCGCCCTTGCGGGCGATGAGATCGATCTCCCCGAACCGGCAGTGATAGCTGTGAGCCAGCAGCTCATAGCGCCTGCGCCGCAGATAGTTGGCGATCTGGGCCTCGCCCCATACGCCCTCCGCCCGGCTCATGTGCGCCGCTCCTTCCACTTGGTGAGAAAGCTCATCCGGTGCTCCGGACATGGCCCGTATCGGTCCAGCATGGCATAGTGCAGCTTGGTGCCGTAGCCCTTATGCCTGGCGAACTGATACTGAGGGTACAGGGGATCCAGCACCCGGCACACATACCGGTCCCGGCTCACCTTGGCCAGCACCGACGCTGCGGCAATGGACACCGAGCGCCCGTCCCCGCCCACCACCGTCTCATGGGGTGTGGTGATGGCGGAGGACCTTCCGTGATCCCGGTTGCCGTCGATGAGGGCATAATCCGCCGGGATCGCCAGAGCGCAGATGGCCAGCTGCATGGCTTTCATCCGGGCGCTGAGGATGTCCGTTGCGTCGATCTCCTCTGCACTGACGGAGGCCACCGCCCACGCCGCCGCCTGTTGGCAGATGACGTCGAACAGAGCCTCCCGCTTCTTCTCCGTCAGCTTCTTGCTGTCGTCAAGGCCGGGGATGCAGCCGTCCACCGGCAGGATCACCGCCGCTGCGTATACCGGCCCCATCAGCGGCCCGGCCCCCGCCTCGTCGCAGCCGCATACGGCGGCGCAGCCACGGGCCATGGCGGCCTTTTCCAGCGAGAAGTCCGTCATGTGGCGTCCTCCACCGTCTCCAGTGTGAAGCGGCCCAGCTTGCCGCCCCGGAACTCGTCCAACAGGATGCGGGCCATGCGCTCGGTGTCCACCTGCGCCCCCCGCATGAGAAAGCCCCGCTTGCGCCCGGCCTTTTCCAGCAGGTCATACCCGCTGTCCTCCGGCTCCACGGCGACCTTATACCGTTCCTCCAGCACGGAGGTATAGTGCCTCCCCAGATACTCCATGAGATAGCAGGCCAGCTCCTCGATGTCCAACACATCGTCCTTGATGGCCCCGGTGAAGGCCAGACGCTTGCCCACCTCCGGGTCGTCGAACTTGGGCCACAGGATACCCGGCGTGTCCAGCAGCTCCAGCGTGCTATCCACCGGCACCCACTGCTTGCTGCGGGTGACGCCGGGCCGGTCCTCGGCTTTTGCGGTCTTGCGGCGGGCTACCTTATTGATAAAGGTGGATTTTCCCACGTTGGGGATGCCCAGCACCATGACCCGCACCACACGTCCCACCTGTCCCTTCTGGGCATAGGCCTCCAGCTTGTCCCGCAGCAGCTCCCGCACGGCGGCGGCGAACTGGGCGGTGCCGGCGCCGCCCTTGGCGTTGGCCTCCAGCACGGCATAGCCCTTCTCCCGGAAGTAGGCAGCCCAGCGCCGGGTCTGGCCGGGATCGGCCTGATCCACTCGGTTCAGCACCACCAGACGGGGCTTGCCCGCCGTCAGTTCGTCCACATCCGGGTTCCGGCTGGCCAGCGGGATGCGGGCATCCAGAATTTCGCACACGGCGTCCATATGCCCGATCTCGGCGGCGATCATCCGCCGGGTCTTGGTCATGTGACCGGGGAACCAGCTCAGGCTCTCTACCTGCATCTGTCTCACACCTTTCTTCGTTGGATATTTACCTTCCAATCTAAGCTATCATACCACATCCGCCGCCCCCTGTCCAGCGCAGAAACCCCTGTCCCGTTCCTCCGGAGGGCATCAAGCTTTTTCTTGAAAAGCGGTGGGCCATCTGGTATAATGTAAAAAATCAACAGGGAGGGCTCCGGTATGAAGAAAGCGGTATACTATATCCTGCTGGCGGTATTTATAGGTGTATTTCTCTTTGCGGCCTATCAGATCGGCAGCTATATGCTGGAAAAGCACAAGAGCGACGAGGTGCTGAAGGATGCCGGCAAATACGTCTATATCCCGGACCTGAGCAGCGATGAGGAGCCGGAAGGGGAGCCGGAGCAGGTCTACGTGGACTTTGCGGCGCTGGAAGGCGTCAACAGCGACATCGTGGCGTGGCTCTACGGGGCGGACACGGGCCTGAACTACCCCATCGTGCAGGCGGAGGACAACGACTACTATCTCTATCGCCTGCTGGACGGCACATGGAACAAGAACGGCACCATCTTCATGGACTACGTCAATCGCTCGGACTTCTCCGACCAGAATACGCTGGTCTACGGTCACCACATGAAGTCCGGCGCCATGTTCGGCGCACTGGTGCAGTATAAGAAGCAGGCGTTCTACGACGCCCACCCCTATCTGTATCTCTACACTCCCCAGCAGAGCTACCGGCTGGACCTGATCGCCGGGTCCGTGGTGGACTATGACGACGCCGTGTACTCCACGGTGCTGTCGGCAGATACGGTGAGTGCGCTGGTGCGCTCGTCCCGGTTCGAGTCCAGGACGCCGGTGCCGGAGGATCTCTCCAGCGCCCATTTGGTGACCCTCTCCACCTGCTCGTATGAGTTTGAAAATGCCCGGTTTGTGGTGGTGGGTGTCCTGACCCCCATCGATCCGGTGGCAGCCCCCGCCGGAAGCGGCGAATAATGTCCCCTGCGGGAGAGCGCAAGCCCTCCCGCAGCTTTTTTATCCCATTGTTCACAGGAAGTTTACACGCCCCGCCCCGGCGGGAATTGACAATAACGGACAGACTGTCTATAATTGACCATAGAGAAATGGGGAGGGATGAAAATGCTTTCGACCAAGATACACAAGGCTCGGCAGCTGGCGTCACACGCCCTGCCTCTGACACGGCGCATCCTGTCGCTGGGGAAGGGACTTCTCCACAAGGTGACGGGTCTGGCGGGGCGGCTATTGGGTGCTGTGGGCCGCTGCGTCCGGCAGGTGACGGATTATCTGCTGGAGAGCAAGGCCGTGCGGCTGCTGCTGAAGCTCACCATGATCGTCTCCGCTGTGGCCACGGTGCTCACGGGACTGGGCTATCTGCTGTGCAGCAAACGCCAGCGCAGCTGAACAGGTAAAAAGCGGGAGGCGCTGCGGCGTCTCCCGATCTATTAGAAAAGAGGAATCAACTATGGAAAGAAAAGAATTTCAGGCGGAGTCCAAGCGTCTGCTGGAGCTGATGATCCACTCCATCTACACCCATAAGGAGATCTTCCTGCGGGAGGTCTTGTCCAACGCCTCCGACGCCATCGACAAGCTGTGCTACCGCTCCCTGACGGATGAGCAGGTGGGCATGAAGCGGGAGGATTTCGCCATCACCATCCGCCCCGATCAGGAGGCCCGCACCCTCACCGTCAGCGACAACGGCATCGGCATGAACGATACCGATCTGGAGCAGAATCTGGGCGTCATCGCCTCCAGCGGTACCTTTCAGTTCCGTCAGGAGCTGGATAAGGACGCCGAGAGCGACGTTATCGGCCAGTTCGGTGTGGGCTTCTACTCTGCCTTCATGGTGGCCGACCACATCACCGTCGTCACCCGGAAGTACGGCGATGAGCAGGGCTGGCGCTGGGAGTCCGACGGCGTGGAGGGCTATACCATCGAACCCTGCCGGAAGGACACTGTGGGTACGGATATCATCATGCACCTGAAGGCCGACGAGGAGCCGGAGGAGTACAGCCAGTACCTGCAGGAGCACACCCTCCAGCGTCTGGTGAAGAAGTACTCCGACTATATCCGCTTCCCCATCCGTATGGAAATGACCCGCTCCAAGCGCAAGGAGGGCTGTCCGGAGGACAAGCCGGAGTATGAGGAGATCAAGGAGTGGGAGACCCTCAACAGCATGGTCCCCCTGTGGCAGCGGAAGAAGAGCGAGGTCACACGGGAGGAGTACGACAAGTTCTATCAGGAGCACTTCGGGGATTTCGCTCCGCCCCAGTCGGTGATCACCGTCTCTGCGGAGGGCGCCGTTACCTATAAGGCCCTGCTGTTCATTCCCTCCCAGCCCTCCGGCCAGTACTATACCGAGGACTTCGAGCCGGGCCTGCAGCTGTATTCCAGCGGCGTGATGATCATGGATAAGTGCGCCGATCTGCTGCCGGAGTGCTTCAACTTTGTCCGTGGCGTGGTGGACTCCCCGGACCTGAGCCTGAACATCTCCCGTGAGCTGCTGCAGCACGACCGCCAGCTGAAGGTCATCTCCAACAATCTGGAGAAGAAGATCCGCAGCGAGCTGGAGCGGATGCTGAAGGACGACCGGGAGGGCTATGAGAAGTTCTACCGCAGCTTCGGCCGCCAGCTGAAGCTCAGCGCCCTGAACAACTACGGCGCCATGAAGGAGAAGCTGCAGGATCTGCTGCTGTTCTACTCCTCCACCCAGAAGAAGCTGGTGACGCTGGGTGAGTACGTTTCCCGGATGCCGGAGGAGCAGAAGTATATCTATTACGCCTCCGGCGACAGCGTGGAGGCGGTGGATCATCTGCCCCAGACGGAGCTGCTGAAGGACCGCAGCATGGAGATCCTGTACTTCACCGATAAGACCGACGAGTTCATCCCCGATATCTTCCGCACCTACGGCGACAAGGCATTCCGCTCCGCCGTGGACGGCGATCTGGAGCTGGGGGACGAGAAGCAGCCGGAGACGGCGGATCATCAGGAGACGCTGGATTTCCTGAAGGAGACGCTGGGAAGCCGGGTGGATCAGGTGAAGGCCTCCGGCAAGCTGAAGTCCCATCCCGTCTGCCTCACCAGCGGCGAGGGCATGACCTTCGAAATGGAGAAGTACTTCGCCGCCGTGCAGCCAGACCTCGCCCTGAAGGCCAAGCGTATTCTGGAGGTGAACGTGGAGCATCCCGCCTTCGCCGCTCTGGAGTCCGCCCGCATCACGGACCCCGACCGGGCCAAAAAGTATGCCGAGATTCTGCTGAATCAGGCCATGCTCATTGCAGGTCTGCCGCTGGAGAACCCCTCCGACTATACGGATCTGGTCTGCTCCCTGTGGAAGTGATCCACAAAATACCAAAAGGACGCCGGTTAAGCGACCGGTGTCCTTTTTATCTCGTGCTCAGCGGTAGCGCACGGGTATAGCGCCCCATGGCGGAGGCAGCATAGAGGGCCGTCAGCACCTCTGCGATGGGCATGGCCAGCCATAGGCTCTCCGCCCCCAGCAGGGAGGGGAGAAATTTTAACTCCATGGGATCGCTCCTTTCCCAGACAAAAAGCCGGATAAGGACAGACATTTCAGTCTGCGCCTTATCCGGCTGTCATTTCTCCGAAGGACTCGCCCTCCGGGCGAACACGGGGGATCGTAGCAGATGCCGGTGGGGAAGTCAAGGACAGTGTTCTATCGGTGCTGCACGGTGTTCTGCCGGTGCTGCATGGTGTTCTGCCGGTGCTGCATGGTGTTCTGTCGGTGCTGCATGGTGTTCTGCCGGTGCTGCATGGTGTTCTGCCGGTGCTGCATGGTGTTCTGCCGATTCCGCATGGTATTTTGAGGGTTGCTGCACCGGCGGTATTTAAGCTCAGCATCGACTGCTTACCGGGGCTGCACGGTGTTTGGCAGACACTGCAACCAGAGGGTCATAGGCTTTGTGTCGGGGTTTTTACAGGGCTTGACCTGTTCCTCCGGCGGAGGACTGCGGTGCGTCAGCGGCGGGAGCAGCTGCACGCTCCGGGGAGACGGCGTCCGCTGGGGTGAGGGGAAGGGCGGATGTCTCCGGGGTGGAGGGGGACGGCTGACGCTCCTTGGCGGCGTCGGCCTTTCCGGCTTCATACGCCTCCCGGCGGGCGCTCTCCAGCGCCTGACGGTGGGCCTCCTCCGTCTGGCGGGCGGCCCTTTCCGTCCGGCGGCGCTCCACGCCCCGCTTGCAGACCTTGCACAGATGCCATACCGACCCGGCGGCTACAACGCCCAGTCCCACCCATCCGGAGGTGCGGATCTGCCAGAAGTCATGGATGGTGAAGCAGTCGCCGTATATTCCCAAATAGTATAGCACCACGCCGCCGATGAGCAACAGGATGCACAGGATCAGGTCCAGCGCCGCCCGCACCCGGTGGGCCTGCCGCCGCAGGAGGAAGCAGATCAGCAGCACCACCGCCAGCAGAAACAGGGCGGGGGACTGGCAGTATAATATTTCGGTCATGGAAGCCTGCCTCTCTTTTTACAGGCAGTTCTTGCCACGGAGGATGTACTTGCCGTCGGGCCCGGCCAGCACGGTGCCGTGCTCCACCGCCAGACGGCCCCGGAGCCACACCTGCTGAATGGAGCCACGGGTGGTGAAGCCCTCGTAGGGGTTATAGTCCACATTGGCCACCGTGTCCGCCGCACGGATGACGTGATCCGCCAGCGGATCGTACACCACGATATCGGCGTCGGCCCCGGCCTGCAGGATGCCCTTCCGGGGGAACATCCCGTAGAGCTTGGCGGGATTCTCCGCCAGTACACGGCACATGGTGGCAAGGCTGATCTTCCGGGTGGTGACACCGGCGGTGTAGATCAGCTCGCCACGGGTCTCCACCCCCGGCAGGCCGCCGGGAATTTTGGTGAAGTCCCCCCGGCCGGCGTCCTTCTGGGCCAGCGTAAAGGAACAGTGGTCCGTGGAGATGGTCTGAATTTCGCCACGGCGCAGGGCCATCCACAGGGCCTTCTGATCCTCTGTCTTGCGGATGGGGGGCGCACAGACGTAGCGGGCCGCCAGAGAGTAGTCGGGGTTATCATACACGCTGTCGTCCAGCAGCAGGTACTGGGGGCAGGTCTCGGCATAGACCTTCTGGCCACGCTTCCGGGCGGCCTCCACCTCCCGCAGGGCGGCGGCGTTGGTGAGGTGGACGATGACCACGGGGATATCCACCGCCTCAGCGATCCGCAGCAGGCGGCTCACGGCCTCCGCCTCCAGAAAGTCCGGACGGGTCCGGGGGTGGGAGGAGACACCCATTTCCCCGGCGGCCTTCTTTTCCTCGATGAGGGCGTCGATGACGCCGCTGTTTTCGCAGTGTACGCCGCAGATGCCGCCCTTCTCCTTCAGCTTTTTCAGGGCGTGGTACATGGCGTTGTCCCCGATCATCATGGCGGGATAGGTCATGTACATCTTGAAGGAGGAGATACCGGCGGCGTACATATCGTCGATCTCCGCCTCGATCTGCGGGTTCCAGTCGTCGATGGTCATGTGGAAGCCGTAGTCGCAGCAGGTGCGGCCGTCGGCCTTCCGGTGCCACAGCTCCAGCCCGTGGTGCAGGCTCTCCCCCTTGTTGGGGCAGGCGAAGTCCACCACGGTGGTGGTGCCGCCCCGCAGGGCCGCCCGGGAGCCGGTGGTGAAATTGTCGGCAGTGGTGGTATTGCACACGTCCAGATCAAAATGGGTGTGGGCGTCGATGAAGCCGGGCATCAGCAGCATCCCGGTGACGTCGATGATCTGGTCGGCCTTGCGGGTGATATTGCGGCCCACCTCCAGGATCTTTTCACCCTCCACCAGAATATCGGCACGGCGTGTCCCTCTGCCGGAGACAACGGTGCCGCCTCGAAACAGATACTTCATAGCTTGCACTCCCTTCCGAATTTGACACGAATTTACCATCGATGGACAAGGGCAAGCACGGTTTTGTCGGGCAAAAATGCGCCCATACTGCGTCAAGTCCCTTGGCCATACGGCAAGTATGCCCTGCGGGCCTTTCCTTGTCTGACCGGATTTTTGCTCCGACAAAACTGCAAGGCACCTGCCAGCGATGGATTTTCGAGTGATTTTTGGCTTTTGAGATGCAGGCGGGCTGGCGCCCGCCAAGGCGAAAAGGACAAAAAGCGCCGGAAAGACACGCTGTCAGGCGTACTTGCCCTTGTTCATCGATGGTAACCTATATTATAACAGAAAAAAACCAAAAAGCCACACCATTTTTCAGGGTCGTCCGTACCGGTTACGGTGGAATGCACAAAAACGGCATGGGATTTTTGTATGGCTCGTACAGAGAGATTTTATCGTACTTTTACACAAAAAAACACAGAACAGACTTGTTTTCCTGTGCAAAATCATGTATGATAGAGACGTATTATGGGATGCCACGGGCGTTCCAAAAAATAAAGGAGGAAAGAACCATGCGGAAAGTATTAGCATTGCTCCTGTCCCTGGTGATGACACTGACTCTGTTGGTGCCGGCCACCTGGGCAGAAGAGAAGCCGGCGGCTGGGTATCAGCTGCCAGCTTCTCTGAAGGGCAAGACGGTCATTCTGCACACCAACGACGTACATGGCGCTATTGACAAATACGCCAAGGTTGCGGCACTGAGAAACGAGTGCTACGACCGGGGCGCCAGCGCTGTGGTGCTGCTGGATGCCGGTGACTTCAGCCAAGGCTCTACCTACGTCAGCCTCAGCAAGGGCGCTACCGCTGTGGAGCTGATGAATGCCGTGGGCTACGACGCCGTGACGCTGGGCAACCACGAGTTTGACTACGGCTTCCCCCAGCTGAAGGCGAATCTCAGCTACAGCGCCGCCGACTTCCTGGTGACCTGCGTCAATCTGGTGGACGACAAGGGTGATCCCATCTTCGCTCCCGGCGCTACCGCTCCCGTTACGGACGCTGACGACAACCCCCTCTTTAACCTCACCGTGATGGGTGTGGCCACTCCGGAGACTCAGACCAAGGCCAACCCCGCTCTGATGAAGGGTCTGACCTTCCTGTCCGGCCAGAAGCTGTATGACGCCGCCAACGCCAAGATCAAGGTCGCCCGTGAGGAGGGCAACGCCGATATCGTCATCGCTCTGACCCATCTGGGCGTGGATGCGTCCTCCGAACCCAACCGCTCCATCGATTTCGTGAAGAACGTCCCCGATGTGGACATCGTCATCGACGGCCACTCCCACACCGTGATGACCGCCAACAAGGACAACGGCATGATCCAGTCTACCGGTACGGGTCTTGCGTATGTGGGCGCTTTCGTCATTGATAACGCCACCAAGAGCGTGGAGAGCAACGGTCTCATCGACCTGAGCACCTACACCAAGGAGGATGCCTCCGTCAAGGCCATCGCCGACAGGATCATCGGTGAGGTGGATGCCGAGTACGGCAAGGTGTTCGCCAAGACCGAGGTAGAGCTCAACGGCGACCAGGAGCCCGGCAACCGCACCGAGGAGACCAACATGGGCGACCTTATTACCGACGCCATGATGTGGGCCGTTAAGACCCGGATGCCCAGCATCAACATGGAGAACGCTGTGGCCATCACCAACGGCGGCGGCATCCGTGCCGCCATCAGGGCCGGCGACATCACCAAGAAGGACGTGTTCACCGTTCTGCCCTTCGGCAATACGCTGACGGTGGTGAATGTCACCGGCGCCGAGCTGCTGGAGGCGTTGGAGGCTGCTACCTTCTGCACTCCCGCGCCTCTGGGCGGCTTCCCCCAGACCGCCGGCATGAAGCTGACGGTGGACTGCACCAAGGATTACGACAAGAACGACACCACCTATCCCGGCTCCACCTACTATGGTCCCAAGAGCATCAACCGTGTGACCATCGAGAGCATCAACGGCAAGCCCTTTGATAAGGATGCCACCTACGCTGTCATCACCAACGACTTCCTGGCCGCCGGCGGCGACATCTACTACGCCTTCGCCGCTGCCAGCAGCCAGATCGAGAGCGGTCTGTCGCTGGACACCGTGGTGATGGACTACATCACCAATGAGCTGGGCGGCACCGTCACCAAGGCCCAGTATGGCGAGCCGCAGGGCCGCATGACCATCATCCCGCCGGAGAAGACGGATGACGGCAAGATCACCATCGGCGGTCTGGACGCCAACGTCTGGATGACCAAGTACGGCAACGTCTACACCGACTGCAAGGCCAAGGACTTCATGGGCAAGCTGGGCTTTGCCTGGGGCGATCTGGTGACGGTCAAGTTCCTGGATAAGACCCTGACCCTGCCGGTGGTGCCTACCTATTCCTATGTGGATTCCGGCAAGCCCGCCATCATCGTGGAGAAGGACGCCGACGGTAAGCCCACCGGCTACGTCTCCATGGCCATCAACATGGGTAACTTCGCTGAGACCTATGAGCTGGCCAAGAAGCACACCAACGAGGATAAGACGTGGTACTGGACCGCTTGGGAGGGTGTGACCTATCCCGTGGAGGTCACCTTCAAGATGGCGGAGAAGGGCGGCTACATGGCCGAGTACATCATGCACGATCTGCAGCGCACCAATGACCGTGCCGATTATCCCAACCTGTCCGACGCCGAGTTCGGCAACTTCCGCAACATCGCCACCACCGGCATGGGCAAGGATGTGCTGTACCGTGGCTCCTCCCCCATCAACCCGGAGCTGGGCCGCAACACCTATGTGGATGCCGCTCTGAAGCAGGCGGGCGTGAACGTCATCATGAACCTCGCCAACAGCCCGGAGGAGGCCGAGGCCTATGAGGGCTTCGCTGATACCTACTACTCCGGCCAGAAGGTGATCTATCTGAATCTGGGCGTGGACTTCTCCGCTCCGGAGTTCCAGAAGGGGCTGGCCGAGGGCCTGCGGTTCTTCGCCGCCAACAAGGGTACCTACTATGTCCACTGCACCGAGGGCAAGGACCGTGCCGGCTTCGTCTCCGCTCTGCTGGAGTGCCTGATGGGCGCTACCTATGACGAGGTGGTGGCGGACTACATGGTCACCTACTACAACTACTACGGCGTGGAGCCCGGTACGGACAAGTACGAGGCCATTGCCAACAGCAACATCATCAAGACCCTCCAGAACGCCTTCGGCGTGGAGGATCTGTCCAAGGCCGACCTGCAGAAGGGCGCTAAGGACTACATGAAGGCCATCGGTCTTACCGACGCCGAGATCACCGATCTGATGGTGAATCTGGGCTACGTGGCTCCCGTGGAGCCTGTGACACACTCCAAGCCCGCTACCGGTGACGCCGGTATCGTGGTGTATCTGGGTCTGGGCGTGATGGCTCTGGCCGGTGGGGTGCTGGTGGCTAAGAAGAAGGAGCAGTTCTAAGAACGCACCTTTCCATAAGCAGGAAGTATTCCGCTGAATAGTGACCCCCATGGTCCGGGGCTTTGCCCCGGACCATGGGGGATCTTTTTGCTGGTAGGGGCAGGAGCCGCCGGTGGGCAAGGGGAAAGAGGCCGGTGCCGGGCGGGCTTGTGCTGGCGGACCGGTGTCCATGAGAGAGAATAAAAGCGTGAGCCGCCGAAGGGCGGCTCACGCTTTTGATACAGGTCATGCGGTTGCTGTGGCTCACGCTTTTATGGGGTTCGTGCCTTTGGGATGCGTTCTGCGCTCTGTGCATGGGGGGATGCGGCAGCGCAGAGCGGGCTTGCGGTAAGGGGTGACCCTTATGCAAGTGAGTAACTCTTATGCAAACAGGTAGGCGTACCGGTCACGGACGGTGACGATGAGCTTTTCCAGCTCCGCAGGCAGGTCGTTGCGGCCGGAGAGGTCGTACTCCTTGGGCTCCTCGAAGGTACGCACCTTCACCCGGTCGCCGCTCAGGAACAGGACACCGGCGTTGTGGGAATCCGCCATATCCTCCGCCGTCTGGAAGAGGGTGAACTTATCGTGGCAGGGCTCGGAGTGATAGGGGCAGAACTGGGTGCAGTTGCCGCACTCGTTGCACATTTTATCCACGTGCAGGATCTGGTGGCTGCCGTCGGCCATGGCAATGACCACGTTGGCCCGGTTGGGGCAGGAGTCGGCGCAGTTTTCGCAGGCGGTGGAGCACTGGAGGCAGCGCTCACCCTCGCAGGCGGTGCAGCCGTTCATCCGCAGGATCCCCTTCTTGGCGATGGCGTCGGCCTTGGTGATGTAGGCCTGCTGGGGGATATCGTAGGCATGGGGAGCGCCGATGACTGCCTCGGCGAACTGTGCGGCGTCGGCAATGCCCTCCACCACCGTAGCGGGGCCACGGCGGGCGTCACCGGCGGCGTACACGCCCTCCACATTGGTCCGGAAGGCGGGGCGGCCCTTGCCGTCCACCTCCACGCCGTTGGAGGTCAGGAGGTCGCTGTCCACCTGCTCGCCCACGGCGGAGATCACCAGATCGCAGGGGATGTCCACATATTCACCGGTGGCCACGGGGCTGCGGCGGCCGGAGGCATCCGCCTCGCCCAGCTTCATCTTCTCGCAGCGCAGCACACCGTCCTTCTGCTCCACCGGGGCGCACAGCTCGGCAAAGGTCACGCCGTCCGCCAGCGCCAGCGCCAACTCATGCTCGTCGGCGGGCATATATTTTTTGGTGCGGCGATAGACGATGGTGACGTGCTGGGCGCCGCTGCGCTTGGCCAGACGGGCCGCATCCATGGCGGTATTGCCGGCGCCCACCACGGCCACATTGCCGCCCACGGAGATGTTCCCGGCCTTGACGCCCTTCATCCACTGGATGGCGCCGGCCACATCGCCGGGGATGCCCAGCTGGCCGGGCTTCCATGCGCCCACGGCATAGAGGATATGGGTGTAGCCCATGGCCTTCAGCTCCGCCACGGAGGGGGCGGGAGCGCCGCAGCGGACCTCCACGCCGTACTTCTCCATCAGGGCGATGTCCTTCTGGATGGCCTCGTTGGTGATGCGGAAGGCGGGGATCACGTGGCGGGGGACGCCGCCCAGGCACTGCTCCCGCTCGAAAATGGTGGTCTCGACACCGGCACGGCCCAGGAAATAGGCGGCGGCGATGCCGGTGGGGCCGCCGCCGATGATGGCGGCCTTCTTGCCGGAAACCTTAGCGGGCTTCTGGATGGAGGCCATGAGGGCCTCGTAGCCGTGGTAGGCCGCCACCAGCTTGGTATCCCGGATACGGACGGACTCGTCGTAGAAATTCCGGGAGCACTTGGTCTGGCACCGGTGGGCGCAGATGGTGCCGGTGAGGAAGGGCAGGGGGTTCTTTTCGGTGATGAGCTTCAGGGCCGGGCCGTACAG
>ENA-UOIY01001513-UOIY01001513.1-human-gut-metagenome-genome-assembly--contig:-P114-NODE-1513-length-24018-cov-11.011100_pt1 | contig 24018 bp, 20 predicted proteins | sample MGYA00242335_ERZ723882 | MGnify/ENA metagenome assembly ERZ723882
ACTTGACATCATCTCAGCAAACTGCTGAAATGGGTGTCCCATTGCGGAAAACAGGTCAAAATTCTGGGCAGGAGGGATTATTATTTTTCGATTCGGGGGATCTTTAGGTAAGTCGTACCACGTTGTGGAATGACTTTTACCGTTATACTTTTGATGTATTCTCCATTTCCCGTTGAAGAAATCTATCCTTGGCTTGAAACTGAAATTCATATTATGTCCCCAATGGTCAGTCAGAGTCAATTTTGCCTCTCGACCATATTTCTCTTTCCAAGTCACCGGAATCTCTCCGGTCCTCTGCATCATAGTTTGGTCAGCACCAATTAAGAATATGGATTCTTCGTCGCTTTTTTCAATAGAGAATGTCACACCAGGAAGTTTTTCATATTTGGTGTTATAGCCGTCGACGATGTAGAATTTGTTAAAATAATTTGTTTTTTTGCCATTCCAAGTGAAAGAATGGATCTTATCCGGTTCAATCCTAATGCCCTCCGTTGTTAAAGCCGGTCTAACCATCTTCGAGAAATCAATGCCTGCCTCGAGCCCGTCGACACTTATGCTATTCAAATTTGCCTTATCCACAACCTGGATATATGTTCCTTTTTGCCAAGCATCCTTTGTTGTAGTGACTTTCACCTTTGTGCAATAGCCGTTTTCATCGGGGGAAATTGGTTCGACGATGTAGTATGCGGGCTGTCCGACTGACCATTTACCTTTATAATTCTCATTGGAAAGCCTGAAAATTTTGGAGCCTCCGCAAGGGATATAAACCGCACCTTCTGCCTTTTTGCCGGTTTCGTCATCAATGATGTAGATGCCCTCGGAGAATATCTGCTCTGTGACGTTGATGTTGAAGGACATTGACTTGCCGGTTTGGTCTTTCACGGTGACAGTCGTGATGCCTGTTTGCTCTCCGGCTGTGATTTTTGCACCATACGACCAGACATCATTGCCCCAGACATGCTCAATGCTTACGTTTCCTCCATTAAAAGTCCAATTGGCGTAATACTTGTAGAGGGGATTTATGTTAAATTCTTTTTGGGAATTTTTATCCATCCGGTAGCTGTCACCATTTTTCAAAATCGTTTTGTCAACTTTCACAGTAATATCTCCAGGGATTCCTTTCGGCTCGCTTGTCAATGTGAAACTGAGCTTGTGCACCGTGTTCAATTGTTTGTCAGTCGTGCTGACTGTAATTTCCGAGCTGCCAAACTCTTCGCCCCAAATGGGTTGATACCAGGCCGTAGAATTAGTGAATTTATGGTATATGAACTCTTTGCAGACTGACGGGTTTGACGAGCTGACTGTGACATCTTCCGGCAGACTGATACCATCTCCGACAATGACGGATAAAACACCAATGACCAGATCATTCCAAGGAACATTGTCCCCGTTTTGCACAACGATATTCTTGTTTTCAGTAATGCTTTCATAGGACACTTTTATTCTTTCTGTCAACTCTTTGATTGTGAGAGCGATGGTTTTAGCGGTTGATTCTGATTTGACAGTCATCGCACAAGACCCGCTCTTGAGTCCTTTGACAATAGCCTTTCCTTCTTTGAAATTCAATTCCACCATCTCTTTGTCATATTCCCAGTCCAGCGAGGAAGCGTTGGCTTTTGCCGGCTCGATTGTCATTTCGATTTCGTTTTCTAAACCGACATAAATCGTGAGCTTTTCCGGTGCAGTGAACGATGTGACTTGAACTTTAGTGACGGTGACTTCGATTTCCACTTCGGCATCGCCGCATTTTCCTGTGATTGTGGCGTTTCCGGGCGCATAGGCGTAAATCCTGTCAAACCCGCTTACGCCCGCGATTCTCTCATCGCTGCTGCTCCAGTCGATGACTGCAGTGTTTAGAGCCGATGCGGGGAGGACATCATAGTAGATTCGGTAGTCGTCCCCCTGCTCCAAAGTCAGGCTTTTGCTTGCCGGGTCAGTGATGATGATTTCTTTCACTGTTGTTTCGTCTATGACTTTCTTGCAGGACGAAAAGACAGTTGCTGCTCCAATCAGCGCAGCTGCCGTCAGGCGGATGAATGTATGAGTCTTCATATATAGTAGGTTTTGAATTTTTTTTTCTGTGGCAAAGATATGCATTCAAATTCTCCAAATCAATAAGTAAAATTACTTAGAAAAGCAGCTTTTTTAATAAAAATAAACTAATTTTGCGTTAATTCAAACTTAAGCAATGAAAGGTCTGTTGTTTTTCATATTTGTTTTATTTTTATCCGGCATAAATCTTTTGGCGGGGGGGGGGAGCGTCTGCTACTTCTCCTGACAAGGCGGACACGCTCTATCGGGAGTGGAGTTCGTCCCGTGGCGCGACAAAGACGGAAATTGCGAACCGTCTGATGAAGACATTTTTTGACGAGAAGGATATGGACACGCTGATTGTTTTCTCCAAGCAGTCGCAGGCCCGCCAGAATGCCAGTGTGATGACATATATGACAAACCACCTTTTCTATCAAAGCCGTTTCGACGAGGCGTATGAGCTCGGGGTGGACGCTCTGCTGAAAAGTGAAAACATTGGGGAGGTGTCTCTGATTTCGGAGTGTCTGAACACATTGGGGATTATATCTCAGAGAAAAGGACTTTTCGAGCAGGCGCTTTCCTATATGAAACGTGTCTATGCGCTTGACAAACAGTGGGGAAGTCCGGCGGATATGAGCACAACGATGAACAATCTCGCGACGCTCTATCTCGGAGTTGACGACCCGGAGACTGCTCTTTCCTATGTTCTTCCATCCATTGCTTATGAACGTGAGTCCGGTGACGGGGCGCGTCTTGCGATAAGGCTTGGTCTGGCTTCTGACATTTGGTTGTCGCTTGGGCATCCGGAAAAAGCTCTGGAGTTTATTGACGAGGCTCTTGGAATTGACCTGCGTGAGGGGAGAAATGTGAAGGCTGCTGTGAGACGCTCTCAGAGGACGTCGGTGTTGTCTGCATTGGGACGCTACAAGGATGCGAGGGCGTGTCTCGATTCGGCTGTGACTGTGTTGGAGCAGGAGGCCAATCACATTTCGCTTGCCATTTGCTACAATCTTCGTGGTGGACTTGACATAAAAGAAAAGCATTTCGCGGATGCTGTGACTGCATATAGTATGGCGAAGATGGTGGCAGAAAAAAGCGGGGGAGACTATGTGAAGTTGAAGTCTTTGCGCGGGCTTTCGGACGCTTATGGAAAGTCCGGCAATTATGCGGCTGCACTTGATTGGCTTAATGAGTATGTCGCTCTATCAGACCGGCTTGCGAAGGATAGAAGTCGTCTTGCGGTGGAGGATTTCAAGGTGCAGTACCACACGGCCGAGAAGGAGAATGAGCTTGAAATTCGTAAGATTGAGTCGCATAACAGACTGCTTCTGGTGGTGCTTCTTTCTTTGCTCGCGCTCATTCTGCTCATCTGTATGGGGGTTGTCTTGAGTATGCTCTATATGAAAAAGCGTCAGGAGGAAATCCTTCGCAGGAATGACGAGGCGAAAAGCCGTCTGCTCTCGCTTGTGCCGGCAATGAAGGATCGTAAGAAGGCGGAGTTCATCAGTGAGGTTGTCGAGGAAATCGAGGGTCTGAATTCTGACAAAGAGACTGGCGTGGCGAAGCTGACCAATCGTGAGATGGAAATCGTGCGGCTGTGCTGTGAGGGGCTGTCCAGCAAGGAGATTGCGGCCCAGATGGAGCTTTCTGTCCGTACTGTGGATACTCACAAGGCTAATATTTTCCGGAAGTTGAAGATTAAGAGTACTGTGGAGCTTGTGAAGTATGTAGCTGAGACCGGCCTACTAGGGTAGGCGTGGCGAAGAAAAAGCGGGCTGCCGCGTTGGATGGTTTGATGAAATCCTCACCCTCTTATTGACCCCTCCCGTCCCCTCGAAGGGGAAGTGGTGCTCCGCGAGACCCTATCCCACAGGGCCGCGCTTCTGTGCGCTACGCACGGCGCTTATGCGCCTTGGGGTTGCTGCGGTATTCATCTTCACCGTCCGCCTTGCATTCCATCTTTTTCTTCATCCACGCCATCTCAGCTGTTTGGCTTTGGGTTTTGGGGGCGTGGCTAGGAAAAAGTGGGCTTTGAAGGTGCTTAGGGGAGGAAGATTAGAATAGAGGATGGGATACAAGGTTTCAGGGGCTTTCAAACCGCAGCAACCTTTCGGTTGTGAGGATTTGAAAGCCCCTGAATAACGCGGTAGACCGCCTATATTCTAATCTTCCCCTGGAGACATGTTGTGGTAGACACTTTGCACATCATCGTCTTCCTCAATCTTTTCAATCAGTTTGTTGATTTCGACACGTGCCTCAGGATCTACATCAACCAACTCCCCGTTAGGGATTCTGGTGAATTCGGCTGAAATCATCTCGTAGCCGTGGTCCTCGATGTACTTCTGGATGGCGTTGAAAGCGGTGTACTCGCCGTAGATGACGATTTCCTTCTCCTCGTCCTCGTTCTCCTCTTCAAAAACCTCGTCAACTCCGAGGTCAATCAGTTCAAGCTCAAGCTCTTCGAGGTCAATCTTTCCGTTGTCCTTGATGCGGAACATGGACTTGTGGTCGAAGAGGTACTCAACGCTGCCAGAGGTTCCGAGCGAGCCGCCGAACTTGGTGAAGTATGAACGCACGTTGGCAACTGTCCTGTTGTTATTGTCGGTTGCTGCCTCCACGAGGACAGCGATGCCGTGAGCAGCACGTCCTTCGAGTACAATCTCCTTGTAGTCTGCCTGGTCTTTCTCGGAAGCCCTTTTGATTGCCCTCTCGATGTTTTCCTTAGGCATATTCTCAGACCTTGCCGTTTGCATCAGCGCACGAAGACGCGGGTTACCGGTCACGTCCGGACCGCCCTGTTTTACGGCAATGGTGATTTCCTTACCGATTTTGGTGAATGTCTTGGCCATGTGGCCCCATCTCTTGAACTTCCTTTCCTTACGGAACTCAAATGCTCTTCCCATTTTATCTGTTTAGGCGATTTTTACTTGTTTTCTATTCTGGAAATATATTTGTCAATCTCGCGTCCCTCGATAGAATTAGGATACTGATCCTTCACTTTCTTGTAGAGGGCGAGCGCTTTCTCATCGTTTTCGAGCTTCTCGCATACGGCTGCAGCCTTCATAAGGTAGCCGGCAGCGAATACGTTATCCTTCTTTGCAGCGGCCTTTTCGAAGCAGTCGAGAGCCTTGGCATATTCCTGAAGGCCTACATAAGCGTCACCCTTGCATGCGATTGCACGCGGAGCGAGGAAATCGTCGCCTCCCTTGTATTTGTTCAGATACTCGATGGCGTCCTCGTAGTTCTTGAGTTTGAGTTCGCAGACTCCGGCATAGAAATAGACAGCATTGCCGCCTTTGCTGCCGTATTGGTCGATGATCTGTACGAATCCGAGATTGTCACCATCGCCATTGAGAGCCACCTCCCAATTTTCGGCGTTGAAGTTTCTCTCCGCAATCACGACCTGAGATTTGGCTTCCTCGACTGCTGCCTGCCAATAGAATTTGTAGAAGCAGTATGAGCCTGCCGCGATGACAACTACGGCAGTGAGGAGTCCGATGAGGAGTTTCTTGTTTTTATTGAAGAACTCGTCGGTCTTGGAAACAGCATTGACAACCGTCTCTGCATTTTCCGCTTTCTTGTTTACCTGTGACATTGTTATAATTTTTTAATATTAATCGTATTGTCCGGACGTGGTTTATCCGTTTTAGCCCGCAAAAATATGAAAAATTGTCCAATATTCAAAAGATAGGAATCATAATCTCGTGAAAAAGACAATTTCACGGGAAAATTCATAACTTTGCACTCCTTATCATATTGTTTTAAGACGATAGTTATGCCGATTCTTCAGAAAATAGTCATCTCCAATTTCAGGAACATTGAGTTTCAGGAACTTGAGTTCTCCCCGAAAATCAACTGCATTTGGGGGAACAATGGGGAGGGGAAGACCAATCTTCTTGATGCGGTGTATTATCTTTCAATGACAAAGAGCGCTCTCGGAATCAACGACAGTTTCAACTGCCGGCACGGGCAGGATGGCTTTTCTATTGCGGGAACCTGTCAGATGCCGTCGGCGCTGACTAACCGGTTTTCCATTGTCGTCAAAAAGGGTGAGGAAAAGAAACTCCGTTGCGACGACAAGCCTTACGGACGCATCTCGGAACATATCGGCAAACTTCCGACGGTCATAATATCACCGTCTGACATATCCCTCGTCAGCGATTCGGGGGAGGAGAGACGACGTTTTATGAATGCGGTAGTTTCCCAGATAGATCGGGAGTATCTCTCTGCAATTCAGCAATATAACCGTCTACTTGCGCAGAGGAACAGGATGCTTAAAGACGGAGTCTGTGACGCGACTCTGCTGGAGGTCATCGACATCAAGATGTCATCGCACGCGGATTTCATCCACAGAAAGAGGGCTGAGCTGTGCGAGCCGTTGACGGAGGCCGTGAACGAGTACTACCGGAGATTGAGCGGAGGCAGCGAGTCCGTGTCGATACGCTATCGTTCCGACCTCGACAAGGCTCCGCTCGAACAGCTCTTGAAGGATTCGTTGGAGAAGGACAGGATTATGAAATATACGACCGTGGGCATTCAGAGGGACGACTTCATCTTTGAAATGGACGGTTATCCGATACGCCGCTGCGGTTCCCAAGGGCAACAGAAGTCGTTTCTTCTGGCCCTGAAGTTGGCACAGTTCGAGCTTATGCGCAAGGCTTTCGGTTTCGCACCGATTCTGCTGTTGGACGATGTTTTCGACAAGCTTGACATGAACCGGACGCGTAACCTGCTGGAGATGGTGTCAAGCGAGGATTTCGGACAGATTTTCATCACGGACAGCAACAAATTGCGTCTGTCTTCGCTGGTTGACGGACTCACTGATGATCGTGCATTTTTCGAGACGGTCGGGGGTGTGTTCACACGGACGGAATGATGTCCGATTTGGATAGGTTTTTATTGAGCAAAGATTGATTATGATGAATGATGGCAGGTTTGGGGAAGATTTCACAAAAGAAATGATTCGCCGTCGCGAGGCAACGGAGGGTGATCCGCTGCGGCGTCGTGAAGCAGTGCGCGTAGGAGCTATGCTGCGCGTCTACCTGCAGGATTCCGGATTGATGCCGGGATGGAACAGCAACCGTGTCTATATGGCGTGGGACAAGGTTTCCGGTGTCGCTGCATGGACTTTGAACCGAAATTTTGTCAAAGGTGTTCTCTACTGCGGAATGTCTTCGTCTATGGTCCGGAATCACCTTTACTTTCAGAAGGATGTGCTGCTGGAAGCCCTGAATCGGGAGTTGCGTGCCGACACGATGTTCTTCGGCATGCCGGCGGACGGCTCGGATCCGGTGAAGGCGCTTGTGCTGAAATAGTGGAGTGGGTATTTATTAAAATTGATATGAAAATCGTTGCAGACAGAAATATACCGTTTTTGGAAGGCGTGTTCGAGCCGTATTGTGAGGTTGCATACGTGGACGGAAAGGAAATCGTCCGAGAAGATCTTGTTGATGCCGACGCCATCATAATAAGGACGCGCACGCGATGTGACGCATCCCTGCTTGATGGAACGAGGGTGAAGATGATTGCGACAGCGACAATAGGTACGGACCACATTGATTTCGACTATTGCAATGCTAACGGGATTGAAGTCCACAATGCCCAGGGCTGCAATGCCGGGGGCGTGGCCCAATATGTATTTTCGGCTCTCTACGGAGTGGCGTCACGCAAGGCCATCACGCTGAAGGACGCGACGTTCGGCATCATCGGTGTTGGACATGTCGGTTCCCTTGTCGAATCGATGGCCCGTAAACTCGGGTTCAATGTCCTTCTCTGCGACCCTCCACGGGCAAAGGCCGAGGGACCGGAGGGCTTCTGTGACCTCGACACGCTCCTCGCGAACTCTCAGATTGTTACGATGCACACACCTCTCGACGAGACGACGAAATTTATGGCCAATGAGCAGTTTTTCGCGAAAATGCGCCCCGGAGCGTTCTTCATCAACGCCTCCAGGGGAGAAGTCGTCGATGAAAAGGCTCTTATGGAATATATTCCGAAGCTCGGTGCCGTCGTCATCGACACTTGGAACCATGAGCCGGATGTTAACGAGGAACTCATTGATATGGTGGATATTGCCACTCCTCACATAGCAGGATATTCCTATCAGGGCAAGCAGAAAGGCACGGCAATGGCAGTCAGGGCAGTGGCGCGTCATTTCGGTATCGTCCAGCTCTACAATTTCTACCCGCGCTCCGACCACCAGGAAGAGCAGCCGCTCAAGCTTGATGTAGAGGGTATGAGTCAGGGGGAGATTGCCGCGACTTTCCAGTACAACTATCCGATTTTCACCGACGATTTCATGTTCCGTCTCCATCCGGAGTCATTCGAGAAACTGAGGTCGGAGTATAAGTATCGCCGGGAGTTCTACATCTGACGGACGGGGCGAAGAAAAAGCGGTCTGCTGCGTTGCGCGTCTTACCATAAACGCTGTATGAACCGGATGCTGTATTTTTCCCAGTTGTGCCAGTTGTGACCGCCGCCGGACATGTAATACTCGTGCGGATAGTCGTGTGTCTTGAGATAAAAATTGAACTGCTCCGTTGACGCAAAGAAAATGTCCCATTGCCCTGCCATTATTGAGTACAGTTTCGGAGGAATCGCGAACTGGACTATCAGCCTTTTCTTGAGGTCGCGGTAAAACCCGGAATGTTCTCCGTAGTGGAAAACAGGCTTAATCATCGGGGAGAAAAGCCCGATGTAGTCGAACAGTTCAGGATTGAGGGCCGTGATGAATATCGTCTGCAGAGCCCCGACAGACAGGCCGGCTATTGCGCGTCCGTGCTTGCTCCGGATTGTACGGTACAGGCTGTCAACGGTTTCCATGACATCCGTCACGAAATATGTCTCCACGGCGCCATTGACTTCGAGGACAGATTCGACGAGAGGCTTTTGCCTCGACATTGCATAGTCGGAGTCGTTGTCATACTCGTTGCAGTTCGGCATCACGACGATCATCGGCTTCACCTTGCCTTCGCTGACAAGCATGTCAACGTTTTGCATGATATGTCCTTTTTCAATCCATGAAGTCTCGGTTCCCCTTGCTCCGTGCAACAGGTATAATACGGGATAGTCTATATCTGTATCATAGTAGTTTTCGGGAAGATATACAAACATCCTCCGCTCGCTCAGTCCAGTCTGAGAACTTTTGCAGAATATGGTTTCCAACGTTCCCTTCCCGACATAATCCGTCTTCACCGGAGCATATTCAGTGCTGACATGCCTCGTCGCGGAGCATGACGAAAAAAGTGTCGCCAACATGGCGGCGCATAATATTTCAGATAATTTTCTTCCCATTCGAAATTGACCATATTCGACCTCCCGTCGACATTCGGACTGCAAATATCGTCTTTTTTATTCAGCATTCAAAGTTTGATGCAGCCGATTGGCACAACATATATTCCGTCGTCCGGCCGGCGATAGGAATGTTCTCCTGTTGCAGTCAAGATCATCTTGAATGACGGCGATTTCATCCGTGTCGTGTCAATTTGGGCCTCAAGAGAATTAAGTGTTGCGGCTCCCTCATCAATAAGAGATTTCCCACCGAGCTTTATTTCAATCAGTCCGTATCGTCCGTTTCTCAGGTGTATCACCGCATCACATTCTAGTCCGCTTTTGTCCCGAAAATGATAGACTTTGCCGTTTAACGCCTCCGCGAATACGCGTAGGTCTCTTATACACATGGCCTCAAAGAAAAATCCCATCGTTTTGAGGTCATTTATAAGGTCTTCCGGACCGAGCCCCAAGGCAGCAGTGGCTATCGAAGGATCAACGAAATAGCGCGTGTCAGCGGTGCGTATCGCCGTTTTGGAACGTAGGTTCGGATTCCATGCCGGCAGATCTTCTACCACGAAAATCTTTCTCAGGGCATCAAGATATGAACTTATTGTGTTGTCGTCGAGTGTTGCAGAATCATTGTTTTTCAGGTCTTCGCGCAGTGTAGCTATCGATGCCTGTGTGCCTTGGTGACGTGCGTATGCCCGCATCAGACGCTGTGCCCTTTCCGAAGTTCGTCTTACACCGTCAACTTTCACTATGTCCTCCTTCGTGACAGCATCGTAATAGTCAAATGCCTGCTCCAGGGCAGCTTCTTCCGGTAGTCCGACAGCCATCGGCCAACCTCCACGGCAGATGAGGAATGCGATGTCCTGTAATTTGAGTTCGTTCGTTTCGAGTATATCCTCTTGTGTAGTAAATAATTCGCCGATGCTGACGGAGCCGTTTGACTCTCCTGATTCGAACAGCGTCATCGGCCTCATAGTCAGCCATCCGAACCTCCCGGTGCCTGAGTGTTCCCGTTCTTCTTCGGCTTTCTTGTCAGGGACGGCGGAGCCTGTAAGGATAAACTGGCCCATTGTGCGGCGGTGGTCTACTGTGTAGCGCACTGCGTCCCAAAGTTTTGGAACTGTCTGCCATTCGTCAATCAGCATCGGTGCAGCTCCTGCCAAAGCCGTGTCCATATCTATTTCCAAAAGACTTCTGAAACTCTCTTTTGTATCGGTCCTTGCCAGCAGCACCTTGCTTGCTGCTATTTCTTCCGCCGTCGTTGTTTTCCCGCACCACTTTGGGCCCTCTATGAGAACAGCGCCCTTAGCCTGCAATTTCCTTTTCAGCAGGTCGTCCATGATCCTATGTCTGTAACTTTCCATATCTTAATGCTTTACCGATGCAAATATAATAACTTTTTAGTGAATTCAGTAATTTGGCGCGAAATTTTTCAGTAATTTGGCGTCGATTTTTTCAGTAATTTGGCAGAGGGCCTTTGGATTTGTTTGCAGTCGTGCAAAATCATCATTGTCAGTTCGGGAAAATGTATTAATTTTGTCTCTTGTTATGCCTTGACGGGTGTGACGAAATAGTTTGATGAAAGTGTTTTCGCACTATCCTGCCAAAAGAAATCTGACAGTTTCCAATAGAACAGGGGATAGACGATGGACACCATCATCTGTATGTGACTTGTCAATTCAGAAAGTCGCCGTATACAGGTGTGGGACCGTTCCTCCTTATTTGTTCTTAGGCTTTGTCAGAGCCTCTTTTGGAATAAGCGGAACAAGTTCCACACTTTCTTTGTATGTATAGCTCTGCCCGGAACTTTCTCATCTTGCCTTTGAACGCTATGTCATCCAGCGGATATATCTCGATGCTCCTGTCTTGCCGTCGATTTCTCCGGAGCTGTTTGACTATGATGAGGTTGGGACGAGAATCGCGCCTTTCCGCGCTTTTCTGACATTCTGGTTTGTTTATTGTGTCATCTTGAACTTTCCCGTTCGGTCTCAAACCGCACCCGGCAATCGCGGAATTTGCTCTCAAGTGCCCCGGCTTTGAGAGCAAGCCAAAGCTCGAACAACCGGTCCTGTATCATATACGCCGCTTTCGCGACTTTCTGGACCATAGACATTTTCTCACTCATCAGATTATTCAGCGAATGCTGTACTGACGAAGCATTGTCAAGGCTATATTTTTTCAGCATACCCTCGGAAGTCAGACTTTTGGCGATGCCCTCGTTTGCTATGCAGTAGAGCAGTTTCCTGTCCTTTAGGCTTGACACCCGGCCTATCTGCTCCCTGTATTCCTCGTCGTGTCTGTCAAGAATCGAGTGAATTGCAGCCACGACGTCTTCCTTGCCGGCATCTGGCTTGCCCTCAGTTGTCATAAAAGTTTCTTTCATTACCTCCTGCATATTGAAGGTATTTCCCGACATCAGATAATAGACGAACTCAACAGCGTTCGCGTCAATGCTGCGCCCGTAGTCTTCAAACATTGATTTCACAAAGTCTTTATATGCATCAATGCCGATAATGTCCAAGTCCATCGTCAGGGCACTTTTGTAGAAAGGCTGGTTGTAATTGAGAAACATCGTGTTGAGGATATGCCTTGAACTGCCGGAGAAAATGAATTTCGTGTTATTTAGTTCCTGAATCTTGCTGCGCAGTATGGCGGCCATGCGTTCCGGATAGTTCTCAATCTGCTGAAATTCATCGAATACTATAAGCCCCGGCTTGTCGGCATGCTCATATTCATTCAAAATCTCGTTGATTGTAAAAACCGGATTCGGCGTGGCCCCAAGGCCGATTGACGGAAAGTCTATAACCGTACCGTTGTAAGAGCCGAGATTCAGTTGGATTCCCTTTGCATACGACACTAATGTCTTCCATGTCTTTGTTGCCTTTGCGAATGGGGAGATCATAAACTTGTTCTGCAGTTCGCGTTCAAATTCGGATGCGGACAATGTCCCGAATACATCGACATATAGGGTGTTATAGTGTTTTGCAATCTCATCTTGAGCCAAAACATGCTTGATAAGACTTGACTTGCCCACTCTTCGCGGGGCCTTCAAGACAACATTGTTTCCGTTTTTTATATACCGGATAATTTCCGCTGTCTCGTTCTTTCTGTCACAAAAATATTTGTCCGGAATGTCAGTTCCGATGAAAAATGGGTTCAGAGGTTTGCGTGCAGCCATAATGTATAATTTTCTGCAAGGTAGGCATATTTCTGGTTTTATACAAAAAAAATATTATATTTTTTCTATAAAATATCCACAACGACTTGTCATTGCGTCGTAACATATAGTGTTTATGAGCTGAAATAGAAACAAAAAATGGGCGGTTTTTTACCCAAATGTGCCTTTTTCTATGAGATTTGGGTAGAAAATCGCCCTAAAATTGCCTTATTCTATCCTTTGGTGAGCAGGTCAAATCCGTTCGTATTTTATACGCCACTTTTCTGCGTTCGGCAATCTCAAATTCATTTGGATTGCACTCGCTTATCGAAAAGGTTCGGTGAAGATCAGCAGGTTTTTGCCGGTTTTATCGACGTGGAGGGCGAAGATGTGGTGGCGGTCGGAGGGTTTGCAGCCGAGACGCCTGCGGAGTTCTTCGCTGGTCATCCGGACTCCTCGGGCTGTGACTTCGGCTTCGGGATGGCTTTTGCCGAATTCCTTAAGCTCCTTGCCGGACATTTCAGCGATGTCGAGGATGCGGAACAGCTTGCCGGAGTCTTTCAGACAGCGGCGGCCGCAGAAATGTTCCCGGTCCGTTGCTGAAGATATATTTGTTGCCGAAGATGTGGCCTTTGCCATGTCAGATGCATTCTCCCTCAATAATATATAATAGTGCGTGTCGCGTCCGAGTGCGGAAGCGCCGAATCGTTGCCCGATAAGGCGGAAGCATCCGGCTTTCATCAGCGCTTTGCCTGGTTCGAACAGCAGTGCTCCCGGAACAATTTCCGCCGAATCCGTGAGCTGCGGTCCCGGGCAGCCGTTTTCCTCGTCGCGGCGAAATTCAAACACAGGGGAGCCCTTCCCGGCGTCGAGATTATAAACCCTTATCAGACAGCTGTCTTGTTGCCTCGGGGCCTGTACATTCCGCCGCATCAAGACGAGCAGCTCCTTGCATTCCCCTCCGGATTCGATGATTTGCAGTTCACGGCACTCATTCCCCAGCCTTTCAAGCACCATGCTGATGTCAGCCATAGGGGAGAGCTTCAGAGCGAGAATAGGGGCAATCCCAAGAAGTATATCTTTGATTTTCAGGACGTCCGGAGAGCAGTCCTCCAAAAGGAATACCTTTTTCCCGCATCCGTCCCGCCTCGCCGGGTCAAGATAAATCACGTCGGGGCTAAATGTCTCAAGCCTTTCCCGAAGGCCTCCGTCGTAGTCGTATAACCCTTCATTTGATTTGTCGCACTCCGTCATACCATTCCCTTTGGCGACGTCGTTGCTGGCATTTGTCGTTCCTGCAGCACTCACGCCGAGCGTCCGTGGATTCACCTCAGAGCGACAGACCTCAATGTTTCCGGCTCCGAGCACTCTGAAATTGTGTTCCGCCGCCTCGGCCAGCTCGGGCAGCATCTCGTTGTAGAGCACCGCCTCCGCCACATTCGAGAACTCAAGGCAGTCCACGCCGAGTCCTCCCGTAAGGTCCGCGATGCGCCACGGCTGTTTCCCAAGAAATGCCCTGATTGCCAAGGCCTTATGCCGGGCCGCAGCCTCTCCACTGCACTGCTCCGCTGACAATGTCCTCGGTAGCACCAATCCATCCGTTGTAGCCCAGAGCGGAGCCTTCCTGGACAGTTTACGTCTGCTGACAAGCGTGCTCACGGCCGCCGCCACATCAATTTCCGGCCACTTCGCCTTCTGAAGCGCCAGCCTGTCCGGGTCATCGCCATAATGCTCCCGGATAAACTCCGACAGCGAATCCATATTTTTTGAACTATTCTTTTCCCGATTCATATCCATGCGACAAAATTACTACAAAATACTTTTTGGGTGAGCGATATTTATTGTATTTTTGCGTAGCCGATTCTGAATCTCGCGGAGTTACGATGCTCAGGCGGCTATTGTAATGAATATGAATAACTTTTAATATTGAGACTTATGGACTACATGGAAAATGCGAAATCCTGGATTCTCGGGGATTATGACGAGGCTACGAAAGAGGCTGTTCATCAGCTGATTGACTCCGGCGACATGGCCGCTCTTGAGGACGCTTTCTACAGGAAACTGGAATTCGGTACCGGCGGACTTCGCGGAAAGATGGGCGTCGGAACCAACAGGATGAACAAATATACGGTCGGGATGGCCACGCAAGGGCTTGCAAACTACATTCTCAAGAATGTTCCGGGCGAAAACCATTCCGTCTGCATTTCGTTCGACAGTAGGAACAACAGTGCGGAATTTGCCAGGATTACGGCTCATGTGCTTGCGAACAACGGCATTTCAGTGTGGCTCTACGACCGTCTGCGTCCGATTCCGCTCTTGAGTTTTGCGGTGAGGACGAAGAAGGCAACTGCCGGTGTGATGATTACCGCGTCCCACAATCCGAAGGAATATAACGGATACAAGGTGTTCTGGAGCGACGGAGCGCAGATTATATCCCCTGTGGACAAGGACATTGTAGCCGAGGTGAACAAAATCACCGACCCTTCAATGGTGAAGTTTGAACCGGGCGACAAATGCGCCGAGATTACTCTCATGGGCGCCGAGATGGACAAGGCATATATGGATGCGGTGACGACTCTCATGCTTTCTCCTGAGTCTGTGGCACGACATTCCGACATGAAGATTGTCTACACTCCGCTTCACGGTTCGGGCGTGCGCATTGTTCCTGAACTTTTGGACCGCGTGGGATTCAAACACATTCTCCACGTTCCGGAACAGGACATAAGTGACGGCAACTTCCCGACAGTCCAGTCTCCGAATCCGGAGAATGGTGAGGCTCTCACGATGGCAATTGCGGTGGCTGACAGGGAAAATGCCGACCTCGTGCTGGCGACCGACCCTGACGCGGACCGCGTGGGAATCGCTGTGCGTGACGACAAGGGCAAGATGGTGCTGCTCAACGGCAACCAGACCGGCTCCATCCTCACATATTACATCCTCCGCCGGCGCCACGAAAAGGGTACGCTCACTCCTGGGTGCTACTGCGTGAAGACCATCGTCACCACCGAACTCATTCGTGCAATTTGCGAAAAATACGGCGTGAAGGTCTATAATGTCCTCACGGGCTTCAAGTACATAGCCGACGTCGTCCGCAACAATGAGGGCAAGGGCGAGTTTGTATGCGGAGGCGAGGAGAGCTACGGATTCAATGTCGGAGAATATGTCCGCGACAAGGATGCTCCGATTTCTTGCGCTATGGTTGCAGAATGTGCCGCTTGGGCTGCCGATCAAGGCAAAACACTCTATCAGTTGCTCCAGGACATCTACAAAGAGTTCGGCTACTACCGCGAGGCTCTCGTTTCACTCGTGCGTGAAGGAAAGGCCGGAGCAGAGGAGATTGCCGCGATTATGGCGGATATGAGAAACAATCCGCCTAAGTCTTTGGCCGGCACTCAGGTAGCGAAGGTTATCGACTACCTCAAGACTAAGGAGACAGGTCTGCCTTCGTCCAACGTGCTTCAGTTCTATTCGGCCGAGGGTGACGTCGTTTCTGTGCGTCCGTCCGGCACTGAGCCGAAGATCAAGTTCTATTTCGGTGCGCATGGAGACAATGCTGATGCCAAGATTGCGCAGCTGAAGGAACAATTCGGTCTGTAACGGATATGCGGAAAATTTTATGGCTTCACGGGTTCGGCGGGTCGGCAAAATCGGGTATCGTCAACTTTCTGAGGAAATACTATCCTCAGTTCGACTGGTTGGCACCGGAGTTGAACCACCATCCCGGAGAGTCCATCGCGAAAATCAACGAGTTGCTGAAGGATGGTGACTATGCCGCCGTCCTAGGCACCTCGCTTGGTGGCTTCTATGCCGTTTGCTGCGATTTTCGCGGGCCGGAATTGGTCATAAATCCTGCGGTGAATCCGTATGAGACGATTCAGAAGCACCTTGGCAAGAATAAGTGGTTCGGCCCGCGTTCGGACGGTGCGACGGAATTCATTGTGACAGAGAATGATGTAAAGGAGTTTCTGGACTGGCCGCTGCCTGTCGGAAATGATGACTGCATCACGCCAACAGGGGAGGAGGCCTTTCCCGGAATGCTTCCGGACAGAATTCTATGCCACTACACCGAACATGACCAGCTTCTCGGTGAGGAGATCAAGGCTGACTACGAGCGTCTGTTTTCCAACCGTGAGATGATGACGCACCACGTTCTTCCCGGCCATGTCGTCACAGAAAGCTACATTGTCCGCATCCTTCCAAAATTCATCTGGAGTGTCTGAACTTTGAAGGTTTCTTTATGGTCTTATGAAAGATGGGGCTGCCTAAAAAGTCCTGAGCAGGGGGATAAAATACTTTTTAATTATTTGGAAATGACTTATTTATCACTTCCGGACAATAACGGTGCTGATCGTCGTCTGGTGTTTTACCTCTCGATGGAGGAATATGCAGCCGAAAATTTTGACGCGCTGCTGAATAGCCGCTGTGGAACATTAAAAGATAGTTCCACGGACTCGGATAGGACCGTGTGGAACAGTGACGGACTGTTCTTCATCTGGCAGGTGCCCCCCACTGTCATCTTCGGTCGCAACCAAGACATGAACGCGGAAGTCAATGTCCCATACTGCCGCGAACATGGAATCGCGATGTACCGCCGGAAGAGTGGAGGCGGATGCGTATTCGCCGACAAAGGAAACATAATGATCTCATATATAAGGCGTTGCCCCGATGTTTCGGCACTTTTTAGTGAATATCTCGAAAAATTGGCGGAATTTCTACGCAGCCTCGGCATTGACGCGGAGGTGTCGGGGCGCAACGATGTTCTTGTGGACGGAAGGAAAGTTTCCGGCAACGCATTCTCTCTCAAGCCTAACGGTGTCGGGATTGTCCACGGCACATTCCTCTACGACCTTGACTTTGACACGATGTCTTCCGCAATCACTCCGTCTCGCGCGAAACTTCAGAGCAAGGGAGTAAAGTCCGTGGAACAGAGGGTGATAAATCTCAAATCGCTTCTTGATGAAAAAAATATCGGTCTTGGAGCATTGAAATCAGCTTTAATTTCATACTTTTGTACTGACGCTTTTGGACTGAGCGAGGCACAAGAAGGGGAGATTTCCGAAATAGAGAAATCCTATCTTGACCCCTCGTTCATTAAAGGGCACATCGGATGCTCGGATGACAGCCTTTGACCTGTTGTAGGATGATGTCAGACGCTTTGCTTGCCTTCCGAAATGCCTTTATTGAAGTAATGTGAGCTATAACACAGCAAGCCAATCACTTGCAAAACTTTGGTCAAGTAATGGAAAACCACAATTCTGAAAAGAAAACCTGTCTCTATGACAGCCACGTCGCTCTCGGGGCACAGATGAGTCCGTTCGGAGGCTTTATCATGCCGATTCAGTACACGAACATCGTCGATGAGCACAACGCCGTCCGGAGCGATGTCGGAATGTTTGACGTCTCTCATATGGGCGAGGTGTTCGTTAGCGGACGAGATGCGGAAAAGTTTGTGAACCATATATTTACAAACGATGTCGCAGGAATGCCGGACGGAAAGATTCTCTATGGGATGATGCTCCGTGAGGACGGAGGTGTCGTGGACGATTTGTTGGTTTATAAGCTTTATGAAAAAGGGAAATATCTCCTTGTCGTGAATGCCGCAAACATCGCTAAGGATGTGCAATGGATTGAGTCTCAGGCCAAAGGCTTCGATGTGGAGATTTCCGACGACTCTGAGTTTTGGGGCGAAATCGCTGTACAGGGACCGTCTTCCGAAAAGAAACTCACTGATATTCTTGGACTTACTGGACTGTCAGAGCTTGAGTTCTACACATTCCGCGAATTTGAGTGGAAGGGTAAAAGGCTGATTGTCAGCCGCACAGGCTACACAGGAGAAGACGGATTCGAGATTTATGCCGTGAATGAGGCGATTGTGGACATCTGGACGTTGCTCCAAAAGGCGGGTGTGAAACCTTGCGGGCTCGGTTGCCGCGACACTCTGCGTTTCGAGGCGGGACTGCCGCTCTACGGACACGAACTGGACGACAGCACGACTCCGATTGAGGCTTCTCTCGGCATGTTTGTGAAGACCGACAAGGTGGAGTTTATAGGTAAGGAAGTAGTTGAACGTCAGAAAGTTGAAGGCGTGGATAAGAAGCTTGTCGGCATTGAGATTTTCGACAAAGCGATTCCTCGTGCGGGCTATCCGGTGCTGAGCAATGAAGGTGTTCAGATTGGCGAGGTCACAACAGGCTACCATTCAATCACTCTTGACCGTAGCATCTGCATGGCATTTGTCGACAAGGCGCATTCTGCACTTGACACCCCAGTTCAGATTCAGATTCGCAAGAAAGTATTTCCGGGCAAAGTCGTGAAACGGCGTTTCTACACCCCGAACTACAAGAAATAGTAGAATCCGGTCTTGAAAAAGCCAAGTAGTGAAACAGAAAGATAAACTGAATTATTGGATTTAAAGTATTGATAATCATAAAAACACAAAAATATGTCAAAGGTACTTGAAGGACTCAAATACGCTGAGTCACACGAATGGGTTAAGGTAGAAGGCGACATCGCCGTAATTGGAATTTCAGATTTCGCGCAGCATTCTATGGGTGATTTGTCATACGTTGACATGCCGTCGGTCGGTGACGATGTTGCTGCGGGAGAAGAGTTCGGCGCCGTTGAGAGCGTGAAGGCAGCGAGCGACCTAATTTCACCGGTTTCCGGAACCGTCATCGAGGTTAATGAGGCTCTTGAAGATGAGCCGGAACTGCTCAACGAAGATCCGTATGCAAACTGGATTATCAAGGTGCAGATGAGCGAGCCTGGCGAGGTTGACAGTCTTTTGGACGCCGCCGCTTACGAGAAACTTTGCAAATAGAATAATAAGCGGATTACTGCGTTGCACAGAGTTCTAAATCAGCAATTTTTTTGAGAATGACGAAGACTGATTCATTTGCCTATTTCCCTCATACTGAGGGGGATATTACCAAGATGTTGGACCGGATCGGAGTGCGGGGAATTGAGGACTTGTACTCCGATGTCCCGTCTGAATTCATTTATAAGGGGGAATATGACCTCCCGGCGGCCATGTCGGAAATCGAGGTGAGGAGGTATTTCGAGAACATTGCGTCGCTGAACGTTCCTATGAAAGTTTTTGCCGGCTGCGGTGCGTACGATCACTACAGTCCTTCCGTCGTTCCCTACATCCTTTCCCGTTCCGAGTTCCTCACGGCCTACACGCCGTACCAGGCGGAAATTTCTCAAGGGACACTGCGCTATATCTTTGAATGGCAGACCATTATCTGTCGTCTCACCGGAATGGACGTGGCAAATGCCTCAATGTACGATGGCGCGACAGCTGCAGCCGAGGCTATGTTCATGACGCTTGCCTGCACGAAGAAAAAAGACCGCGTCCTCATTTCCGACACGCTCCTTCCTAATGTAAGGGCAGTTGTGACGACTTATGCCAAATTTCATGGAGTTCAGCTGACTCTTATTCCTGCAAAGGACGGAGAGACTGATTTCGAGGCGGTCAAGAAGGAACTTTCCACAGGTGACGTTGCCGGACTTCTTGTTCCGGGAATCAACCGCTTTGGAGTCATCGAGGATCTTTCCGGCTATGCTGCTGCCCTGCATGAAGCCGGTGCGCTGCTTGTCGAATACTGCGACCCATCAGCGATGGCCGTGCTCCGGACAGCAGGAGAAAACGGTGCCGACATCGCCTGCGGAGACGCTCAGACTCTTGGCATACCTCTTTCTTTCGGAGGCCCTTACGTCGGGTTTCTTGCCTGCCGACACGAATTTATGCGCAAGTTGCCGGGACGCCTTGTCGGAGAAACGACTGATGTCGACGGCAAGCGTGCTTTCGTGCTGACCCTTCAGGCCCGCGAACAGCACATCCGCCGCGAGAAGGCAACGTCGAACATCTGTTCAAACCAGTCACTAATGGCTCTCTATGTGGCTGTTTATGTGTCGCTTATGGGCCGGGATGGACTTCGCGAGGTCAATGATCTCAGCTGTAGTGGGGCGCATTATCTAAGGTCTGAACTCTTGAAGACAGGACTTTTTGCCGAGCCATTCACGCAGGAGCGCCCGTTCCTGAAGGAATTTGTCCTCAGACCGCTTGTTGACATTGCGCTCTTGCAGCAGGCACTTCTTGATGCCGGATTTTTTGGAGCTGTCGCGACGGAAGAAGGCTTCGTTTCATTCTGTGTCACGGAAAAGCATTCGAAAGAAGAGTGCGACAGTCTCGTTGACGTTGTGAAATCTTTGAAAAAATAGGGGAGAGCGAGATATATGAAATATTACGACAAACTTATATTTGAACTTTCGTCTGACGGGCGCAAGGGATATACGCTTCCTGTAAATGACTATCCGTCAGAGTACTGTCTTGAGAACTCGGTGCCGGTGGAGTTACTTCGCGATGAGCCGGCCGAGTTGCCGCAGGTCAGCGAGCCCGACGTCGTGCGTCACTACACGAATCTCTCGCAGATGAACTTCGGCGTTGACACCGGATTTTACCCGCTAGGCAGCTGTACGATGAAATATAACCCGAAGATCAATGAGGAGATTGCCTCCATGCCGGCCTTTGCAGGGATTCATCCGCTTCAGCCTATGTCCACCGTCTCAGGTTGCCGAAAAGTTTACGCAGACCTGTCGAAGGCTCTTTCCTCGATTACAGGAATGGCGGCATTCACGCTCAACCCGTTTGCCGGCGCTCATGGAGAACTCACCGGTCTTATGACTATGAGGCAGTATCACATTTCTCGAGGCGATTTCGGTCGCTGCAAGGTGATTGTGCCGGACTCGGCTCATGGGACAAATCCGGCTTCAGCTGCGGTCTGTGGCCTTGATGTCGTTGTCGTGAAGTCAAAGCCTGACGGGCGTATAGATGTGGAGGACTTGAAGCCGCTTCTGGACGGGACCGTTGCCGGCATAATGATGACAAACCCGAACACGCTCGGGCTTTTCGAGACTGAAATCAAGGAAATCGCGACACTTGTGCACGGCTGTGGCGGACTTCTCTACTACGACGGGGCAAACATGAACCCGCTCATCGGTGTCGTGCGTCCCGGCGACATGGGATTCGACATTATGCACCTGAATCTCCACAAGTCCTTTTCCACTCCTCATGGAGGCGGCGGTCCCGGAGCAGGCCCGGTCGGAGTTGCCGCTCATCTCGTGAAACATCTTCCTCAGCCGGATTTCTATGTTGCCGGGAAGCCGTCTGACGATTTAGGGAAGACATTGTTTGCAGACTACACTGAACCGGAGGAGAATTCTCTCGGCCGTGTCAGCGGATTTCAGGGAAACTTCGGTGTGCTGCTCAAGGCTCTGTGCTACATACTGATGCTCGGAAAGGAGAACGTCAAGGCCGTGGGGCCGCTTGCAACGCTCAGCGCCAACTATATAAAGGAATCGCTCAAGGACAGTTTCGAGCTCCCGATTCCGTCAGTCTGCAAGCACGAGTTTGTGTTTGACGGACTGAAGGATAAGTCTACGGGCGTGACGACTCTGGATGTTGCCAAGCGCCTGCTCGACTATGGCTTCCACGCTCCGACAATCTATTTCCCTCTGCTTTTCCATCAGGCTATAATGATAGAACCTACGGAGACAGAGTCCAAGGAAACCCTCGACTCGTTCATAGATATTATGCACAGAATTGCAGAGGAAGCCGTCTCAGACCCGGAGGCTCTCAAAAGTGCTCCGCACACCACTCCGGTGCGCCGTCTCGACGAAACTTCCGCCGCCCGCAATCCGAAGCTATGCTTCTGATTGTCAGCATAGTGCAACGATGACGATTCTTTCGTCATTCAAACGCAACGAAGTGAAGTTAAGGAATCAACAATAGAACCCTTCTAATTTATTTTAATGAAGATTATTATAATAGGGGCCGGTCCTGGCGGTTACGAAACTGCAGTCGCTGCCCGGAAAAAAGGACTTGACGTGACGCTCATCACTGCCGGGCCGCTTGGCGGAACATGTCTGAACGAAGGTTGCATCCCGACCAAGTGTTTTTGCCACGACGCTCATAAGTATGCTGCTACTACTCTTGCCCTAATGGTGGAACGCAAAGATGAAGTTGTGGCACAGCTTCGCTCCGGAGTGGAAACTCTGCTGAATGGAGTGGACATCGTGAGGGGCATTGCCCGTCTCGTAGATGCGCATACTGTCCGCGTGTGGCCTACGGAAGCTGAATCCGCAGCTGTCGGTCATCTTGATCCTGAGTTCTCTGAATATAAGGAATTTACAGCCGACCGCATCATCATTGCAACAGGCTCACACCCTGCATGGCTCAACGTTCCCGGTGCTGCACAGACTCCTGGCGTGCTGTCTTCTTCGGACATGCTGCGTCTGAAGGAGGTGCCGAAGCGCCTGACCGTTATCGGTGGGGGAGTGATAGGTCTTGAGTTCGCCTCGGTCTTTGCATCTCTTGGCTCGGAAGTCACTGTGATTGAATATTGTAAGAACATTCTCCCTCATTTCGACGCCGACCTTGCCAAGCGCCTTAAACAGTCGCTGTCAAAGTCAGGCATCACGATTCTCACGGGAACTGAGGTGACAGGAATTTCCGCCTCAGTTGAAAGTTCATCGGATGTCTCAAAGATTTGCTCCGAGTCAGATGGGACCCCAGTTCAGATTGTCACCATGCGCAACGGTGAAAAGGTTTCCGCAGTCGTCTCCGACAAGGTCTTGATGGCCGTCGGACGTGTTCCTGATCTTCGTGTCATCACGGGTTGCAATGGTATAGAGAACAGCCGCAAGGGAATCATTGTGGATGAGCACATGCAGACGACGCTCCCCGGCGTCTATGCAATCGGTGATGTCAACGGGCAGATGATGCTCGCTCATGCCGCCATATTTCAAGGAAAGGTTGCTCTCGCTCATATCCTTGACAGCGCAAACGAGTCTGACGAGATTCTCCACGTCGGCAAGTCTCCTATTAGGCTCGACATAATGCCGGCAGCGGTTTTCACCACGCCTGAGGTCGGTACGGTGGGACTTACAGAAGAAGCGTGCAAGGAAAAGGGCATAGCTTTCAAGGCTATGAAGTCTTTCTACCGCGCCAATGGAAAGGCTCTCGCATCCGAGGCAACGGAGGGCTACTGCAAGATTCTTGTCGCAGCCCCGGACCAGACAGGACTGCGTGACGGTCAGATTCTCGGCTGTCACATCCTCGGCGCCTCCGCCTCCGACCTGATTTCGGAAATAACGGCACTGATGAACTTCAATGCCACAATCCACGAACTACGCAACATCATCCATCCGCATCCGACCTTGTCCGAAATTTATGAAGTTAGTTAATCCGGGTAAAATCCCCGCAGTGTGGGTGTCGCTGATACCCTTTGCCTTTCTTGCCGCGACCCTTTCGATAGTAATCAAAATCTTCGGGGGAAGCGCCCTTGACGGAGCCAGTCAGGTGTCTCTTCTCCTTGCTTCCGGTGTCGTGGTAGCCATCTCTATGATATTTTACAAGGTCAAGTGGGAGGACTTCGAGAACGGAATCATGGACAACATCCGCTCTGTCAGCTCAGCCATACTCATCCTCTTCCTCGGTAGTTTGACACTTTAAAATCCGAAAATAGTTAAAAATATTTGATAGAGTT
>ENA-UOIY01001521-UOIY01001521.1-human-gut-metagenome-genome-assembly--contig:-P114-NODE-1521-length-23885-cov-93.080571_pt1 | contig 23885 bp, 17 predicted proteins | sample MGYA00242335_ERZ723882 | MGnify/ENA metagenome assembly ERZ723882
CCACGAGCGGTGCATACCTGCCCGGACGCGGCGGTGGCGCAGCTTCGCAGCATGGGTATTGCACCAACATTGCATGGTCAGATGCGCTGCCCGGCGATCTCGTCTTTTACGCGGATGACAGCCACGTTGGAATCGTCTGCGGCTACGACAGCGTAGGGAATCTCCTCGTCATTCACTGCTCCGGCGGGCAGAATGGCGTGGTCGTGACCGGGCGCGAAGGCTTTGCCGTCGCAGCCAGACCGGATTTGTTTACGGATTAGTCCAATTTGCTTCGTTTGTGCGGCATTCTTTGTTGGCTCTGGTGAATAGCTTTCTTTCCTTTTTCCTGCGATACTTGGCGTACCAAATCGAAAGGAGACTGTAATGGAAACACGAAAAAACCTATGCGCCATGCTGCCGGTCGCACTCCATACCAGAGTGCGGCAGGAGCAGGAAAAAGCCGGGATGACCCTCGGTGAGTATGTGGAAGCCATGATCACGGAATATTACGACTGGAAGGACGGAAAAATCATGACCGGAGAAATGAGAACCTTAGCCGCGCAGATCCCCGCAGAGCTCTTTGACCGCCTCGACCGCCACCTCAAGGAGCGCGGCATCAAGAAGAAGGACTTCTTAGTTGACATCATCACCCGCGCGCTGGAAGAAGCCGAAGCCGCCGAACCGGTTACAGAAGCATCGCCCCAGGACGAGCTGGAGGAACAGCCAGAAGCGGACGAAACCTGATCCTATCCCAAGCCCCCGCGGGTCAAACCTGCGGGGGTAAACCTTTGTTGCAAGCTGTCAGCCGACACGCGCCCGCGTGTCGGCTTTTCTGCGTCCCGGTGGGGACGCTGCACCCCAAAGGCATAAAAACTGCGCGTTGGAGCGCGTAACGCGAAAGGAGCAACATGGAGAAAAGAACCTATCAATCATTACAAGAACTTCCGCTTATGCTGAGCATGATGGACGTTGCGTCCGTCCTCGGCATTTCCAAAGCAGGAGCCTATACACTCGCCCACAGCAGAGATTTTCCTGCGTTCCGGGTTGGACGCAGGATCGTTATTTCACAAGAAAAATTTCTGGACTGGCTGGAAAAGCAGACCGCGGAAAGTTCTCTCACTTAGGACTAGCTATTTCGCTGTCTTTGTGATAATCGTTTGAGTTGCCAGAAAGGAGGAATGCAAATGGCAAAAAAGAGAGTCAATGGCGAAGGAACCATTGGTAAGCGAAAAGATGGTCGCTGGGAAGCGCGCTACATTGCAGGTCGTGACCCAGAGACGGGAAAGCAGATTCGAAAAAGCATTCTCGGCAAAACACAGGCTGAGGTTCGCACCAAACTGAAAGAAGCACTGGCAGAAGCAACCGAGATCGATGTGGTCAAATCCGGCGAATATAACGTGGCAGGTTGGGTGCAGGCTTGGTACTCGCTGTATGCGCAGCCAAACGTGCGCGAAACGACCGCGCGCTACTACAAGGGTTATATCGATCACCATGTCCTCCCGCGTCTGGGCGATATTCCGTTAAACAAGCTGACGTCGCTGGACATTCAGCAGTTCTATAAAGATCTGTTGGAAAACGGCAGAATTCGTGAGGATACAAAAGCCCAAAAACCGGGGCTCAGCAGCACGACTGTGCATGGCATCCACGTCATGCTGAAATCCGCTATGAAGCGCGCGGTGCAGGAACGGCTGATTCCATTCAATCCAGCAGAGTTCTGTATCCCGCCCAAGATCACGAAACCGGAACTGCAAGTGGTTCCGTCGGAGCGGTATCAGTCCTACTTGACAGCTGCCGAACAGCGCGGTGTCCTGCCGATGTTTTATCTGGAGCTGGCTACGGGACTTCGGAAAGGGGAAATCGCGGCGCTGCTCTGGTCGGATTACGACGCGCAGACGCAGACCATTCATGTAACAAAACAGTACCTTTTCTACAATGGTCAGGGCACTGTGTCCCCGCCCAAATCAAGCACCTCTGTCCGCTACGTTTCCATCCCGGAGGAAGCTGCAAAGCTGCTGGAGCAGGAGCATGAAAAGCACCCGAAAAATCCCTACATGTTTCCTTCCCCGGTAACCGGTAAAATGTATCACCCGGACGCCATCGTGAAGATCCACCGGAAGATCTGCAAGGACATTGGCTTGGAGAACGTTAGATTTCATGACTTGAGACACAGCTTCGCCACGACCGCGCTGCAATGCGGCGTGGACGTAAAAACAGTCTCCACCATGCTCGGTCACAGCAGCGCGGGCTTCACGCTGAACGTCTACACGCACTCGACCAGCCGAATGCAGCAGGAAGCGGCGCGAACTGTCGGAAAGGTCATGCCAAAGATGCTCGAGCGTTGAAAACCGCAAAAACAAACTCCCGGCTGCCTGAAAAAAGCAGCCGGGATTCTCGTTTTCATCTCATTTTGTCCAACCAGGCACGTTTCGTCCCATCGCCGTTGGCGTCAGGGTTGGCGTCAATGTCGCTGAGTGGAGGACATCAGCCCAAGTTGCCTTGACCTTACGGTGCGGACGACAGCCGCGTGAAACGAAGAAAAATCAAGCCTGCCTGCGCAAAAACACGCCGCGTCGGCAGCCTCGGTTCTTCTTCAAAAAGTTCGGATAAAGCAAAAATCCGCACTTTTCAGTGCGGATTTTGGTGGGGGAAGGTGGATTCGAACCACCGAAGTCATTGACAGCAGATTTACAGTCTGTCCCCTTTGGCCACTCGGGAATTCCCCCATATTCAGGATGCTGTGTTGCGGTAAAATGGAGCTGGTAGACGGATTCGAACCCCCGACCTGCTGATTACAAAGATGCGTTTGTACGTCTGTTGCGTACATTATGTTCCCATTTTGCCTAATACGTCTAATCTCTGAATCTCATTCAGAGCAATAAACCTGTGCAGTATCAAGGCGTTTTTTGCCCGTTGGCGTCAGGGTTGGCGTCAAACAGACTTCCAACTTGTAGAAAAGTCCGCGTGTCGTGGACACTGAGTTTTCCTTGCTTGCTAAAATAACACGCTAATTTCCAGTCGCATTATACTGCTTGTCATGTCATAAATCAACTCAAAATTTCGCTATGACGCTTGTTTCACGGTAAGTGAAAACGAGCGCGACTGTCTGTGCGGGATCACCTACACCATCTATGAGTAGCCGCACACGGAGCCAACGTCGGGAGAACCGGCGCTGGCTTTGACTGCATTGATAATTTAACACTGGGAAACTTCGTATGGGTTTTCTATATGTATTAGGTGAATGCTCTACGTACAGGAGCGTAAATCATATTTAGATGAAAATGGGGAATTATTTGACATTTCAATACAAAAGTGTTATGCTAATAAAACACAACAGAATGTATAGTACGGCTATCCGATACCACAATATTTGGGGATGCAAGATAAGAGGGGGATTTTATGAATGATACTGTGAAAGATGTAAACGGGTATCAACTACTCCTTGATGTTGTCCGACTAAACTATGCAAGCGTAGTTTGGACACACAAAATTCAAGAAAAGCAAGCTGATATTTATGCTGCACAATATAAAGGGATCGAGAGCTTTAATGTTATTCTGGCCGCTTTAACATCATGTGGTGCTGTATCAATTTTTACAAATCCGGACTCCCTTGCGTTAAAAATTGCTACAGTGGTGCTTTCATTCGCTACGACTGCAGTAACTGCATATCTTAAAAGCTTTGATTTAAAAGCGATGGAGAAACAACATAAAGACGCAGCAAATAATTTCCTTGTTATACGAAATGAACTTCTGCAGATAATAGCGGAAATTCATATGCAAAAAAAGATGGTATCCGAAATAGATAAAGAATTCCGCGATATAACAGCGGAGCTTGACTCATTATATCTTTCCGCCCCATCAACAACCGCAGCCGCTGTTGCGTCTGCGGAAAAGGCTCTCGGCCCAGATAAAGAATACACATATGCAGATGCTGATATTGATCGTTTTCTGCCGTCTAACTTAAGAGGACCTTTAATGAACAAGGAGAATGCTAATGGCGATGGCAACTAAAGTGGAAGGATTCGATGTCCTCTGTTCAAACCTCGAACTTGATAATTTCGCGGAAATGGAGAAATCCGCTAAGACCATAGCGAAAAAATTAAACAGTGTTTATTACGATGATGAGGATAGTGATGATACATCCCATCTATACATCGTAGGATCAGTAGGGAGAAAGACAGCAATAAAAGGAAGCAGCGATCTTGACATCCTTTTTGATTTGCCCTCCGATATATACAAGAAATTCGATGATTATGAATCTAATGGCCAAAGCTCATTGCTGCAGGAGGTAAAAGCCTATCTGAAGGAACGCTATCCAAGAACAGATATAAGCGGAGACGGACAGGTTGTCGTTATAGAGTTCAACCATTATACTGTTGAACTTGTCCCTGGATTCAAACAATTGGATGGCCGATTTAAATATCCAGACACACACGATGGTGGGAGTTGGAAGTATACTGATCCGCTTTCAGAGCAGAGTACATGTAAAGAATGTGATGATAGTTCAAACGGGAATTATTTTAACTTCTGTCACATTATTCGAAAATGGAAGAATGAACAAGGCTTTAAATTTGGCGGATTGTTAATTGACACACTTGTTTATAACCATTTCAAGGAAAATGACTTCTACAGTAATTCCACTTTTGCTGATTACTTTGACATTCTAAAAAAACTTTTATCTTATTTAGGGGAACAGGATAAAGCAAGAACATACTGGTATGCAGTTGGAAGCAATCAGCAAGTAATGAATTCTGATAAGGGCGCTTTTGTGGATCAAGCGAATGATGCAATGGAAATAATCGAGACCGCAGAGAGTGATGACGATGTCCCAACTGCTCTTCGGAAAATATTGGGTAAAGAGTATCCCTCCGAACAGTATGTTCTGAAAGAAGCAGCATTCGCTGCAAACTCCTTTGCACACACAGAGCAGTTTATACAGGATTTGTTCCCTGTAGATATTCGATATTCCCTGTCACTTGATTGCGAGGTAAGACAGAATGGATTTAGAGAGAAACTGTTAAGCGCAATTCTTCGGGATAGGCAAATCCTGCGGCATAACAAACAACTGGAGTTTTTTATAGATAAAACCGACTGCCCTAAACCATACGATATATATTGGAAAGTAAGAAATGTTGGTTCTGAAGCAGAACGAAGAAACTGCATCCGGGGGCAAATTAAAAAAACAAATTTGCAGACACAGCGAGAGCATACAGATTTCAAAGGCAGCCATTTCGTTGAATGTTATCTGGTGAAGAACAATGTTTGTGTGGCTAGAGCACATATTGATGTACCAATCGGAGTGGCATAATCGCATTCATCTACATTTCTAGTCTTTTCAAAGTCAACACAATAATCAAAGCGGTATTCCGTTTTCCTTGAAAAAGGGGAGCAGAATGCCGCTTTTTTCAAATTCAAAAAAAGACGAGGGAGGTCACAAAAATGTCTGTATTCCGTGTCGAGAAAAACAAAGGTTACACGGTCATGTCCAACCACCATCTTCGCAACCATACGTTGTCTCTCAAGGCCAAAGGACTCCTCTCGCAGATGCTGTCGCTGCCGGACGATTGGGATTACACGCTGCAGGGGCTTGCACAGATCAACAAAGAGAGCATCGACGCCATCCGCGAAGCTGTGCGCGAGCTGGAACGTGCCGGTTACATCAAGCGCAGCCGCGAACGCGATGAGCGCGGCTGCCTGCGCGGAACCGTCTACACGATCTACGAGCAGCCGCACGCGGAGCCAACGCCGGAAGAACCTACGCAGGAAAAGCCTGCGTTGGATAACCCAACATTGGAAAAGCCTATGTTGGGTTTGCCTACGTTGGAAAATCCAACGCAATTAAATACTGAGAGTACTAAGAAAAGAAAAAGACAAAGTAAAGACTCATCAATTACCGATTCGATTCCTTTCCCTTCCGGTTTTCCGGAAAGTCCTACGCAGAAGCGAACGGAGACGAAGGGGACGTTTGAAAGCTATCGGGAATTGATTCTGGAGAACATCGACTACGACGTTCTGGCAAGCGATCCGCACGTTGACTGCGAGCAGCTTGATGAGATCGTCGATCTGGTGCAGGAGACGGTTTGTAGCACCCGCAGCCGAATCCGTGTTGCAGGCAATGAATACCCGACCGAAGTCGTGCGATCAAAACTGCTGAAGCTGAACAGCGAGCATATCCGCTTCGTCATGGACTGCCTGAAGCAGAACTCAACGCGAATCAGGAATATCCGGCAATATCTGCTGGCAATGCTGTTCAACGCTCCGAGCACGATGAACAATTATTACACAGCACTGGTGGCGCATGATGCGATGGCAGCGTGACAGTGGATATTGCCGTGTATGTGAGAAATTATTTTTTACCAGCGAACCTTCGCCGGAATAGACTTGGTGTCTCCTCGGCGTGCTTGCGGAAGAAACGCGCAAAGTAGAAGCGGTCACAAAAATGCAGTTGATCTGCAATTTGCCCGATGGACAGATCACTCGACTGCAACAAGTATTTCGCTTTTTGCATAATCAGCATATCGATGTACTGACTTGTAGAGCAGCCGACTTCGGTATGAAAGCGCTTCGAGAGACTGCTGACAGAAACCATCAGGTGGGACGAGATTTCCTTTACGGTCAGACTGGCAGAAAGATTGGCCTCTATGTATCGGAACGCATCAAGAATCAACTGAGAATATGTTTGATGCAGCCGCTGATAAAGGTCTATGTATTCGGAAAAGCGGGCAAGTGCAGTGTGAATTGCCGCTTGAACACGGAAAATGTCCTTTGTGCGGTATGCCTCTATCAGTTTCTCGGTATAGCCCGGTTCAAGCGGGAGCTCATAGCATTTTGAAAGATTATCGAACAAATCAAAGTTGTTTTGTAGAATAACAGAGATATGGAAAAAAATCTTTTCCATGCTATTTTCACAGCCGTACTCAAATTGCAGACCGGGCGGGATGAGATACATATGACAGGGACGCAGGATAACAGTTTGGCCAGCGTAGGAAATTTCACCTTCACCACTGCAAATGAAATATAGTCTGGAGAAATTTGATGGAAGCTGATCCATAATCCACTCGCAATCTACGATGGCATATCCGGAGTCAGAGATGCGCACAGCCGTTTGATCGAGCAGTTTGATTGTGTCGTTCTTTTCTATATACATAGCAGATCACCTTTCTGATGTCGTTCCGGCAAATATAAGGTACAACATGGATGCGGAATATGTCAAGTTATATCCGGAAAGCGCTTCTGCGAACGCCAAGATGCAATTTATCCATATTCCTTCTTCTACATGGACAAATCGTGATTTAAATGTGGTAATTTTTAATATGGAAACAGCATGGTTTAATTTGAAAATGTAAAAAATAGTGTACAATTCGCCGAATGAACGCTGCTGTTTTGACAGAACAACTTGTTATTTTACCGAAATGTACATGTTTTTTCCGAATATGCGCATTGATACTTTGCATATAGATGCTAGAATGTACATAGTGAGATTGCAAACCGGATTGCAACAAGCAATAAAAAACAAATCTCAAGGAGGAAAAAATGAAAAAGGTTATTGCGCTGCTTCTTACCCTGATGATGATCCTCTCGCTTGCGGCTTGCGCAGCTGCACCAGCGAAGGAAACCAACAGTGAGACAACTGCTCCCGCAGCACAGGAAAACACAACTGAGACGGATGTTCCCAATGATGTTGCACCCGGTGCAGAGTACGAAGGGAAATCGATCCAGATCATGTTCAACTCTGATGATACATGGAATGATGTCATTGACAACTATGCCAAAGCAGCGATTGCGGAGGCATTCCCGGGATTGAATGTGGAATTTGTTCCGCTTCAGGACGTTCCGGTCGAAACATTGGCAACGGTCGGTGAACTCCCGGATATCTGGTTTGGTACGGTTTCGACCGCGCAGATTGAAGCCGGTATCTGCTTGGATCTGAAGCCGTATCTTTCTGACTGGTTCACAGAGAACTTTAACAATCCGAATTTCTATAATGACAGTAAGGGCAGAGTCTGGGCGGTAGGTTCCGGCACAGATACCTTCTACACCAGTGTCTACTACTATAACAAAGACGTCTTTGCTGCCTGCGGACTGGAGGCACCGAAGAATTTCGATGATCTTCTGAACACCTGCCAGATACTTCTGGATAACGGATATGACATTCCGCTGTCGCATTCCGGCTGGACGACCAGCGTGTATTGGCTTGAGCAGGCTATTGTGTGCTACGATCCGGAAGCGTATGCTGATCTGATGGCCAACAAGACGGATTTCAACGATCCCCGTATCCGTGCAGCAATCGCAAACATTCAGCAACTGGTTGATATGGGCGCGCTTGGAATCGGAACAGTTGAGAAGGATGCAACGGCATCTATTTCGGAGTTCGTCGAGGGAAAGGCACCAATCATGTCTACGATGAGCTGGAACTCTGGCGCAATCGCTGGGCAGACAGACTTTGAGGTTGGACAGTTCTTCCTGCCTTCTGCAAATGAAGCGTATCCGTCCGGCGCAGCATACACCTGCTGGGGTTCCTTCCTCAACGGTTGGAGCGTAAGCGCGTCTACGGAAGATCCCGAGTTGACGGTTGCAGTTCTGAAGACACTGATTGAGCAAGAAGCAAAGCGCAATTTTGATAATGGCCTTGTAACGAACTATAAGGTCGATGGCGAAATCGCGTTCGTAAATGATCTGGACGCAGACCGCTATGAGATGTTTAAGAACGTGACGACTTGGGGCAGTGCATTCTATCCGAATGCGCTGGATGCGAATTCGCAGACGGAATACTTCTCTGTTATCAATGAATGGCTGATGGATGATTCTGATATGACGGCAGATGATGTTTGCGATGCGATGCAGGCAATTTGGGAACAGAATACGTTCTTCGAGGTTTTCTGATAGGACTGCCTTCGAACACAAATAGGAACTATGCGGGCGGGCATTTTTGTGCTGATAAAAGCGGAAAATGCCCGCCGCTTTTAGATTTTGATTTTAGTACAGAGGAACTAATATGAAAAAGTATTATAAAAATAGTATTTATACTGTTTTTTTATTGCCGGCGTTGATCTTGTTTACAATGTTTCTGATTGCACCAGCCTTCGTAATGCTCCCAATCAGCTTTCAAAACAACAACAGTATTATGAATCTCGGATGGGTCGGTTGGGAGAATTATAAGGCAGTATTCTCGGACAAGACCTTTTGGATGAGCCAGATCAACATTTTGAAGCTGCTCCTGCTTACGCTTATCAGTATGCCGCTTTCGTGGCTGCTTGCGTTTGCGCTTGATCGGACATCGGGCTGGGTAAGCACAGTATTCCGGTTTGCTGCCCTCGTCCCATTGATTCTCGCAATTACTTCGGTAGCAAAGCTGTTTCAAGGAATTTATAACGCAAACTGGGGACTTGTAAATTCAATTTTAAAAGCGATTGGCCTCGGTGCGTTGCAGCACTCGTGGCTCTCTTCCAAGGATACTGCGATTTGGTGTATCGGGATCTGTAATGTATGGTGCGGCCTTGGCGCAGGTGTGATCATTAAGTGTGCCGCACTTCGTGGGGTACCAAAAAACTATGTAGAAGCTGCGATGCTGGATGGATGCACCGCAGCTTCCGCCGACTGGAAAATCCGACTGCCGCTACTGCGGAACATCATTCAATATGATTTGATTACCGGAGTGATCGGCACACTTTGCATTTATGCGCTGATCGAAGTAATCAGTGTCACATATGCAAAATATACAACTGTACCTATGCTGGAAATTGTAAATACCAGTATGAAAAAGCTGCAATTTGGCCTGGGGTGTGCAATGGCAGTGGTATTCTTTATCGAATGCCTGGTAGTTTCAATTATTTTGCATAAGGCAACGGACTGGGAAAATATTGAATACTAAGGGGCATACGAGCATGAAACATTTTTTATATAGAAAACAGCTTGGCAGACATGGCTTTATTCGAAAAGGCGTATTGCTTCTGTTTTCGGTCATTTTCCTGTTCCCGCTCTATTGGATGGTCTGCCTTTCCTTCAAAACGCAGAGCGAGGCCAGTGCTTCTCCGTTTTCTCCGCCGCGCGGCTTTAGCTTTGATAATTTCAAATCTGTATTAAATCAGATTGATATTGCCGGAGGTATGCTGAACAGCTTCCTGTACGCATTTGCTGTCGCTTCGCTGGTCTGCGTTTTTTGTACAATGGCCGCATATGCCATCTACAGGATGCACAAACGCTCGGCGAAAGTTGTGGAGCGATACTTTGTTCTTGGACTTGCCGTTCCAGGTATGTGTCTGGTTGTGCCTGTTTTTTTGATTCTGAAATCACTTGGATTGATCGGAACCTTTTGGGCTGTTATTATCCCATGCGTGACAGGTAATTTGGCGACAGGCATTCTCCTGATTGGGGCATTTATCAAAGCACTGCCAAAAGAACTGGAAGAGGCAGCAGCAATCGATGGCTGCGGATCGGTAAGGTGTTTCCTGAAAATTATCGTTCCGCTGCTGCGGCCGGGGATCACGACGCGGTTTGTATTAACGTTCCTTAACATCTGGAATGAATATGGAACGTTTAAAATCTTCTGCCTTGGCAAGTCACGCCAGCCGATCACGCTGATGATTGCTGGATTTTTCAATTCCAAATACGCGCTGCACTGGGGAGAAATCGGCGCGGCGATTCTGATGTCTTCTCTACCTGCAATCATTATGTACTGTATCTGCAATAAGCAGCTTGCGAATGCAATGACGATCGGATCAATGTCGAAGTAAATTGGGTACATTTGCTGACATACCCAGAGATAATTTCGATAAGGAGAGGGAAACATATGGACGATACTGCGTTTTACTTCTGGTGGGATGGCGGATTTGAAAGTGTTCATAACCGAAAAAATCAAGCTATCAACCCAGATGAAACCGCGCATGTTGCCTCAAAGAAATATAGACTTGATCTTTCAAGACGAAAATGGGGTATCAGTGGACTGGAAGTGTTTCCAGCTGCGGAGGGGCTCCTGGGACTCCGTCTGCTAGAACCGGAAATACCGCTCGACATGCGGGTGGAGGCCATAATTAATGGAGTCTGTTACCGGGCCGATCCAAAGAAGGATACGCAAAAGAGTATTATGGTATATGACGCCGGCTGCATATGCCACCAGCTGCGGATGAAGGGATGCGGCCTTTATGATAAGAGCGGAGCCCGGCTTGCTGACGCTGAGTTTGAGATTGCGTTCTATTGCTGGAATGATTTGTTTACCGCGACTCTTTTACTTTTGGATAAAAATACTCGTCAACCATTAAGAGACGCAAATACAGAGATTCGCCTGTGTTTCAACACCCGCACTGCGATTTTGCGGCCAATGCAAAATACAGCATGGCTGCAGTGCAAACAGGGTGGCGTGCTTATCCATGCGATGGAAACACTGAGCGTATCCAAGGATGAGATTCTATTCCAGAGCTTCGGTGCTGCGCTGACTACGTATTGGGAGCCATTGAAGTTACCGGCCGAAACCTCCTTTCAGGCTCATCAAAATAACGTATTTGTTCGGGCATGGATTGGAACAAGCTGGGCGAACGGGAGTTATGATCCGCTATCTGCTGGTTGGATATTGCCGATTTTAAATGCCGATGAATCGCAAATCGTAATTTACGCGGAAACCGATTCGAAATTGCCAATAGCACTCAGACTGGGCTTGTACCGTGAAGGCCAGGCCAGACTGTGTCCTGATGGAAGCGTTATAGGGGCAGATTTACCAGATACGGTAAATGCTATGGGCGTGTGCGTATATGCAGAAAGTACAGAGGGGTTGCCTTCTGGCACGGCATGGCAAATATCGATTGACGGACATGAGTTTCCCGATTATCCGAGACCTTACACGCACAGATGGATTCACCTCTATGCAAGAGGCTGCTGCTCAAAGGAAAAACCATTTTGCGAAACAGTAACAGTTGGTCGTGGAAAAGTCAAAGGAATCCGTGCTGCAACATTTTCACAGTTGTCACTTCTGGGCTGGGATGACAACCCGCATTACGGGAATTCTCTTGATCGGACGGCAGTTCAACTTTGGCTGCAAGGGCTCATTGGAACACAGGAGATCCTTTGCATATGCCCGGAATCCCATATGACAGACTGCGCAATTACAGATATTCGACCAATTGACACGGCTCATGAATGGGGACCCAATAATGGCGGCGGCGATTTCTTGCGATATCGTATACCGCAAGATCAGACTGTCCATAAAATGCTCGCTGCAAGGTGTGAATTCCTCAGTTATGGTCCGATTTGCAGCAGCGTTCGATATCATATGATTTCGGATGACGGGGCGATTCACGGGGACATCCAATCTGTTATTTTCTCATCAAACGATTTGGCACGTGTCTTTTTTCATGCGGATTATACAGCGGATACAGATATCACACTGAAGGATTTGACGGCAGCATGGTTGGGGTGTCCCGGTTATGACAGATCAAGATATGCAAAATACGCATGGGGGGTAGAGGAACAGGTCTGCGAAGATGCGCTGGTTGACCTCTGTGCTGGAACGACTGAAGCAATTTTACCGGAACCACTAAGAGCTAATATGTGGTTTTCGGCGTACCGCGGTGGAATAATCGACGAGCAATTCAGAGAACCGAACGGGAATAAAGGAATGATTCTCCGCTCATATTCGATTAGTATCAAGAACCACCCACATATGATGCTTCAAGCAAAACGTTTGCAAATTGATGTATTTGACGGAATTACAACGCAATTTTGGCTTGGCCTATATCCGGAAGAAGATCTGCACATATGCGCAGGAGATCATTTGCATATCACATGGGAGTATGTCCCGACGGTAAAATACGCAACAGATATAAGCGCAACAGAAAAAGCGTATTATCAACTCATTTTAGATCATCCAGATAGCTATTGTCCAATCCAGATGGAAGCAATACATGGGAAATGGTCGGCAAGTGCCGTTACCGGAAGCGTTGTATCGCAGGAACCAATACTTCGTGTAGCGCTGAATGTTACAGGGTGTACACAGACTGGTATGTTCCGCGTTCGTCATGGCGTTGGATATTTCCCAATAGAGGTTCGCTTTTCGGAGAAACCAGGAAAAATTACACTATTGTGCTCACGAGGAAACTGGAAGCGCGTAGGAAATCTGCCGTATCAACTCCACAGAGAAGATAGGAGTTGGATCGCAACGTTTTTAATGCAGATTGATTCGCAAAATTTTTCTGCACCAGAGGAAAGTTTGATTACAATTACTGCAAATAATAGCGGGAGTTAAAAGATGAAATACAAAGAAATTCAAGAACGGGTTTCGGCGTGCGATATTACATATAATGTCCTTGGACAGTCTGACCGCAGCGCGATGCCGCTGGGTGACGGAGAACTGGCTGTCAGCGCTTGGGTAACGGAAGACGGTGTGCTGCACTGCTACTTATCCAGATCTGACGCGCTCTCCGAACTGGATCGAACAATTAAGCTTGGCGAGATACAGCTCCGCTTTTCGCCAGTGCAGTTTACAAAAGAAGCATATATGCAGAAGCTGCGTCTGACAAAAGGGCAAATCCAGATTAGCGGCCGCGATGGGATGGTAAAACTGTGGGTTGCGCGCAATACGCACTGCCTTTGCATAACAGGACAGTTTTGCAAGCCTGTTGTGGTTTCTGCGGCGTATCACACATGGCGGACAGCGCCGTACGAGCCGTTCGGTGAATTCCAGTTTCAACATGGAATACAAGAATCGGCGGACGTTGTGCAGCAGGTAGACGGAAAAACACTGTTTTATCATAAGAACAGTCAGACGTTTATTGAAGAAATCGCCAAGCTTCAAAATGTCAGTGATGCGCAGGCGCTGATCCCGAATTTGCTGCAGGACCGCATTTTCGGAGGGGTGCTGGATATTGAGCAGTCAGAGCGCACATTTTCCATCCGTGTGTTGACGCACAGCGCGCAGCAGAGCGTGGAAGCGTTTTGTGACGCGCTGCATACAAGACTTGTGCATATGGAGCCGCTGGAGGAAAGCGAACGAAATACGCAAAAAGCATGGGAGGCATACTGGGATAAAAGCTACATTTTTGTAGATGGAGACCCCGCAGCAGAAAACGATTATTTAGCGCCACTTGAGCCGTATATGCAGGAGCCGACAGAGTATAGCTGTGCGTGTACATCGCAGATTACGAAAGCCTATACACTTACAAAATACATGACGGCATGCTGCAGCGGAGGTGCGATGCCGATCCTTTACAGTGGTATGCTGTTTAACCTTTGCCCGGGGTTGGACGAGCATTATACAACGCAGAATTTCGGAAGAGTATGTACTGCACAGCCGGCAGTGCAGATGAAAAATGTGAACCCGGATGAACGCTCGTGGTGCAGAGAGCATTTGTGGCAAAATGTCAGGCATCCCTATTACGCGATGCTGGAGCGTGGCGAAACTGAGCCGCTGCTGACATTATTCCGATATTATAGCCGTTTCCAGGAGATAAACCGGTTCCGTGCTATGCGGTATTATCATGCGGAGGGACAGCATAATACCGAAATGACGCTGAGTTGCGGCCTTCAGTCACCAGAAATATACGGAACGAATCGCGTGAACGTGCCGGATGGATATGCAGAAAACCGCTGGGGCGGCGCAGTCGATATTTCGCCGGGACTTGAACTCAGCGGACTGATGTTGGACTATTATTTCTTTACAGGTGATCAAGCATTCCTGACAGCTACGCTGCTTCCGTATTATTATGATCTTCTGCGTTACATCGAAACAAGGTTCCCGAATATCGAAAGCGGAAAGATGCAAATCGGGCCGCTGAACTGCATAGAAACCTACCGCGATACGATCAATCCGATACCGATCATTGCCGGATTGCACAGCACCATACAGCGGGTATTGTCTATCCGCGCATTGCCTGAACGACAGCGGCTGTATTATTTACAGTATCAGAAAAAGCTTCCTCCAATTCCGTGTAACGAAGACACGCTCCTGCCAGCAGAGGTATTCCAGGAGGAACGGTATAATGTGGAAGTTCCTGAACTATATGCGATCTACCCATTTAGAAACTATACGCAGAATAAACCGAATCTTGAACTGGCAAAGAGAACATATTCTTTACGAACGAAAGAGTATGGAATCGATCAGCCGTTTCAAATCGGTTTGACGCCAAAGGCCCCAAGCTATTCTGGCTGGCAAAGTACCGGCGTTGTGGCAGCACTTCTCGGACTTGAGGAAGACGCAGCGGAAATTTTGCGCAGAAACTGTGCGCTTCAAAATCCCGGAACACGCTTCCCTGGAATGTGGGGGCCGATTTATGATGCAGTTCCCGATACGGATCATGGTGCAAACATTCTGAACCAACTTCAGAAAATGGTGATGCAGGTGGAGGGGCGTACGATATTTATTTGTCCGGCGTTTCCAAAGAAATGGAATGTCGCATTTAAATTGTTTGTGGATGCTGAAACAATAATGGAAGTCAAATGCGAGAACGGTAATTTTTCTGACATAAGACAAATTGGACTCGATGGAAAGGTTGTTGATAGATACATTGTAAAAATCATTTGCGAATGAACTGCAAGTCAACCGCACTGCGTTATGAAAGGAGAAACGGATGAAAAAAGCAATTTCATTATTTATTGGGCTTGTCCTTATGTTTTATGCCATGCTTCTGCCCCTAAATGCCGCCGCCTTTACATCGTTTTATGTATCGCCAAACGGAAGCGATAATGCAGACGGCTCTATTGCACACCCCTTTTCTACGATAAAAAGGGCGCAGGAGGCTGTGCGAGAGATCAATCAAAGCGCCGCAGGGGATATTTATGTATATTTGCGAGGCGGAACATACTATCTGGATGATGTGATTTCTTTCTCATGGCTGGACTCGGGCTTTAACGGACATCGAATTATTTATACAAGCTTCCAAAATGAGAAAGTTACCATTAGCGGCGGTATGCGCATTGAAAATTGGAGTGTGCACGATAGCAGTCGGAACATCTGGAAAGCGCCTATTGATACGAATGGCTTTTATTCCCGTCATCTATATGTCGATGGAGTGAAAGCGACACGTGCGCGTAGCGAGGGAAGGCCGGAAGGTTTTGTGTTGGACAGGCAGAATGGCTTTAACCTTCCGACTTCAGGTGTCTATTCCAATATGAGTAGTTGGAGAAATCAGGATGACATTGAAATTCACCAGCAAGTTCAATGGGCACATCAATGGGGGTCTGTCAGCAGAATAGAAAACGGGAAAATATATATGGATCAACCGTTTTGGCAATGGACTGGTCATTTTGCAAATTGGAATATTGGTATGCTCTATCCGGATACTATAGAAAATGCGTTTGAATTGCTTGACCAGGTTGGGGAGTGGTATCTTGATAGAACTGAGGGCTTCTTATACTACATGGCGTCTGCTGGAGATGCACCATATAACCATGCGATTGTTTTGGGCAGGCAGGAGACGTTGATAGATGGAAATTCGAATGGGAATGGCGAAAAGATCCTAAGGAATGTATCATTTATCAATTTATTTTTTTCTGATACTACATGGCTGCGGCCCGGAAGCGATATAGGCTACGCAGATCATCAAGCTGGCGTTTCGATGGTTGGCGATAATGTTGAAAAGGTATCCCATAGTGCGATAGAATTTGAATATACACAGGATGTACGGTTTGAAAATTGTACAATAGAACGAATAGGATCATCGGCAATTGCTTTTGGCGAGGGATGTAAACGTAATACTATAACCGGTTGTACGATCCAAGATGTTGCCCTAAATGGAATATCTATCGGCGGTATAGATTTTGAAAAGAACCACAATACGAAAGATGAGACGACCTATGTTGCGGATAATGTGATTACACAGAACACGATAACGAGAATAGGAAATGAGATTGTTAGTGCCGTTGGAATCATGGGAGGGTATGTTCACGGGCTTGTAGTTGATCACAATTCACTTTCTGATCTTCCGTATACTGCTATTTCTGTTGGTTGGGGCTGGGGCGGATTAGATATCGATTTTTATAATTATGATGCCGTTGGTGCCAATAGAGTTTCGTGCAATTATATTGACAACTATATGAATCAAGCTTTCGATGGTGGCGGAATCTATACGCTAGGTCGACAAGATAACTCAATTATTCGGGATAATGTGTTGCATCGACAAGAAAATCTATATGCCTATTTATACTTGGACAATGGTACGCGAGGCTATACTGTGATCAATAACGTAGTTTTACCAGCGAGTCAAGGGACAAGTTATTGGCTATTAGCAAATGATGCATGCGGTGGCCCAGAGTATCAGTCAACGCACGGTAATACGATTACACACAACTATTTTCCAAACGGCATGAAGGTTTACCGTTGCCCAAGCACAAATACACTGAAGGAAAACTGGGGATATACTAATTCTGCTTTGCCAACACATGCTCAAGAGATTATCGATTTTGCGGGAGCTCAAAATTCAGAGTCCCCTACCCAACGTCAACAAGTACTTAGCGGGCGCGCTTTTGTGATTTATGACGAAGCGCATGAGGCATCTCTGCATGAGGGGAGCAGTGACGGGGAGTTGGTGCCTGTTAATTCTGAAATTGCGGATCGGGCATGGATTATGGATGAGGTCTTCGATGGTGTGTACTGTATTGTTAGTGCAAAAACCGGACGAGTCCTGACTCCCTCGAACCATTCTGTGGATTCAGGTGTAAGTGTGATTTCTTATACTCGCCAGGGAACTACATCGCAATACTGGAGACTTATTGAGCAGGAAGCAGGAATCTATAAAATTCAAAGTTATAGAGATGCGTCGATCTGTTTGTCAATATCTGAAGATGGCTATCTTGAACAGAGAATGGATAATGGTTCGCAGGTGTGGTTGCTTGAATCTGTTCCATTGCTGTCCATTCTTGATGCTGAAGGTGGTACTGTAAGCGGCGCAGGGTTTTACCTTTCTGGTGAAACAGTTAATCTAACCGTGGCTCCGGAGGTATATCGCAAGTTTAACCGGGGCCTCGAAATGCAGACTGATCTAATGTGGCTTTCTGATACCAGCTTTATTATGCCAAATAGAGATGTCACCTTAACACCAGTTTTCGGATATCAAGAATATCGAATTATCAACAGTTCGAGTGGAAAGGCATTAGCGGCGAGAACTCCAGAGTATGATGGGGATATTCTTATGCTCGATGATGTTAAGAGCAGTGACGCGCAGCTCTGGCATTTTGCAAAGAGTGGCGGATATATCCAGATCGTGAATATTTCCACCGGCTATGTGATTACACCATCGTTCCACTCATCAACCAGCGGGGAAGGAATTATTGTTTATAACAATAGTGGAAATGCTTCGCAATTCTGGTCTCTGGTTGATGCGGGGTCTGGGGCATTTAAAATCGTGAGCAAAAGAAATAAGAAAATATGTCTTACGCCATCAAACCATTCTTCTGAAAATGGAACACAAATTATACAATGGAAATTTGATGGAAACGCCGATCAAAACTGGTTTGTTGTGAAAAATGAATCGTGAAAATTTAGAGAACGGGAAAGCAGAATCTTTGCTGTTTTTGGGTATAGCTGCAATTACTGCATTAATCTGCTCTTAGGCGCAAAATCATAACCACCGGCCGTGCCGGTGGTTTGCACAGGCCCCCTTGGGGCCTATTACCAGCCGAACCTATAGGTTCATCGAATCTTCTTTCTACTGCATGATGCGCCCTACTGCTATTGAAATGGCGGCTTGGCGCATTTTGCTTTTCGTTTCTCCCTGGTTATCCGTCTTTTTGAATCACACCTTATCGCCCGCTTTCCAGACTTGTTCCTCGCTTCGCTCGGATATTTTTTCTGGGCATAGCTAAAGCTTTTTGGAACCACCGGCATTGCCGGTGGTTTTCTTTATACAAAAACACTGCCATGCCATATGCCTGGCATGGCAGTGCTATAAAAGCAGAAATGCGGTTGGAGTATGGTTTCCATTGAGTGCGGTTAAATGTTGGCGCGGGTCAGGTTTGAATAGAATGGATATATGCATCAACTGTTGTCAGGACTCCGCCATGTGTGCGAGAATATTCAGCTGCGAAGACAGTTAGATGATTGCCGACGGACGTTCGGATGTCAGAAACAGAAGGTGTTTTCTTTCCTTCACACAGCAATTTCCACAAATCATCCATAATGCCAATATCGCCGCCGCCATGGCCGCCAGCTATGCTTTGGTCGATCTCGAATTCTGAGGTCTTTATGATATCTCGACGGTTATGACCATATCGTTCGGAGTTCGGATCTTCATCGCAATAAGTGAATAATTCGATCGTGTCAAAATCTGTGGAGATTAACTCGGCCTTTGTACCCATGATGTGGATTCGACGGCCGCCTTGGTTAAACGGAGACATAGTAAATACAACCGTTTCACCATTTTCGTATTCCAAATTAACGGTCTGATGGTCGACAACGTCATTGTCACACTGGAATACACATCTGCCATAACCGGATGTTTCCAGCCATTGCTCTGTTTCTTCGGGTGTAAAACGTGTGCCGTCCGGGTGGCGAGGTGGGAAGAGATATCCTTCTTCGGTGGGATAGTCCCGATAGATTTTGAGCGTGTTGTAGGGACACCGCTCTGCATACGGACATCCTAGAGTACAGCGTTCGGGGGCATCGTTTGGACAATTCTCCTTGCGGAAATAGCTCAAGCGTCCAAATGACTGTACCTTTTTGCATTGGCTCTGCAGAAGCCACTGCAAAAGATCCAGGTCGTGGCATGATTTTGCCAACAACATGTTGGAGGATTTCTCTGTGTTGCGCCAAGGGCCACGAACAAAAGAGTGCGAATAATGAATATTTCCAACACATTCTGTATGAATGATATTGATGATTCTTCCAAGGCGACCTTCTGCAATTACCTGCTTGACTGCTCGTGCAAAAGGCGTATAGCGGAGGACGTGGCAGACAACAACAGGGACACCTTTTTGCTCTGCGGCATCACGAATTTGAATGCACTCTTCCGGAGTCGGTGCGACAGGCTTTTCGAGCATAAGAGGATATCCTTGTTCAATAGCCTTCATAGCAGGGGCAAAGTGAAGCCGGTCTTGCGTACAGATCATTGCAAAGTCTGCGATTTTTCCCCGCGCCAGCAGTTCGTCATAGGTTTTATAGCAGTTTTCTTTCGGAATATGGTAATGTTCGCGCATAAATTCGCGTGTCTGTTCGTTTGGGTCAGCAATACCGACCAGTTCATATCCGCCGTGCATATATGCGTGCTGTGTATAACATTTGCCGCGATTGCCAGCACCGATTAGAATGAACGTGAGCTTTTTCATAAAGACAATCCTTTCATTAACTTTATCAATAAATAAATCATAGCATGCATGCCGCATTGGTGTATATAGAAATTCGGACATTCTTTTTTATACTTTGGCTAACTGGAGGAATGAACGTGCAGGAATTTACATGGCATACCTGTCAACTTCAGACCGCTGTAACTGTCAGCGGATTGCATACGGCATTTATTGAAACATTTGAGCCTTCATTTGCCGGACATATGGAAAAACATAATTTCTGGGAGTTGGTAGCTGTGCTTGATGGTGAAGTGTGTGTAGAAACAGAAGGTCAAACTGTTTGCCTGAAAAACGGCCAGATGATTTTACATCCGCCGCTGGAAATGCACCGGCATTTTAATTGTTCAATGACAAGGAATACGTTTGCGGTATTATCTTTTGATGCAATTATTGCGCTGAAAGAGGCGGCGGGCATATATCATTTAAACATGGAGCAAAAGCAACAAATTTGTCGCCTTATCCGTCGTATCAGACAGATATATGAGATTCACGAAAACAGAACCGTTTTTAGGTTAAAGTCAAACGATTTAGCGGTGCAGCAAAATCTTAAATCACAATTAGAACTAATGCTTTTGTCGATTTTGGGTTGTGAAGCCCAACTTGCGAGAGACAATCCGGAATATTCACGCATTATGACAGTCCTGCAGGAGAGAATAGCAGATAATCTCAGCTGCTGCGAACTGGCGCAGGAGTTGGGAATGAGCCAGTCGAACCTGAAACGAGTTTTCTCATCATACTCCAGAGTTGGTATTATGCACTACTACCGACATTTGCGGACAGAATATGCTGCTGTCCTTTTAAAAGAGGGGTTATCTGTACACGCAGTTTCGGAGCGGTTAAACTATTCTTCTCAAAGTGCTTTTTGTAACTCATTCAAGAGAATGTGTGGAATATTGCCATCGGATGTACGACTCATAAATTTGAAATCGACTGAAAAATATTAGCGCTTCCACAAATTAATAGACTTTGTTCTTCCCGCCTATGGTAACTGTTTGGATGGCCAGACTGAAGAAGGCATAGACATGGAAAAAAGGCAAACGCAGAAAGCAATATCCGTAATCGGAAAGACGGGCGTTGAGAAAGATGGTGCGCTGGCGGTTATGACGAAAAACGGAAAGTGGATCACATTAAGGAGGTTTTTGGTAAAATGCAGGTAGAAGCGAGAAAGAGAAATTCCGCCAGAATGACTGCTGAAATGGAAATACTTAATATTTGAAGAACGGACGAATACACACCATGTATATGGTTATACGTTGTACGGGATTGGTTATGAACCAGTTCCTGAAAAAACACTAATACAAATTAAATAATAGGAGGAAATATGAGAATTCTATTTCAAGGCGACTCCATTACGGATTGCCTGCGCAGCAGCTATGACAGCGGCACATTTGTGGGAAGCGGCTATCCTTGCCTGATCCAGGCAGATCTGTGCCTGAATCGCACGGATATTGAAGTGCTGAACTGCGGCATCAGCGGAAACCGCGTGACGAATCTACTTGCCCGCTGGAAAAAGGACTGCATCAATCTGCATCCAGACGTTATTTCGATCCTGATCGGCGTTAACGATGTCTGGCACGAGCTGTCTCAGCAGGAGGGCGTGGATGCGGAGTTGTTCGAGGAGACCTATCGGGTGCTGCTGCGATACACCCAAAGGACGCTCCCCGAAGCGAAACTCATTCTGCTTGGCGCATTTCTGACGCATGGAACAGCGACAGATGGTACACAATGGGATGGATTCTATAAGGAGGTCGCGCTTCGCAATGCCATCACGCGCCGCCTTGCCGCGGAATTCGGCGTGGAGTTTTTAGATCTCCAGAAGCTTTTTGATGAAGCGTGTGAAATGCTTCCGCCTGAGCACTGGACGCAGGACGGTGTTCACCCCACGGCTGCGGGCCACCGGCTCATTGCAAATGCTTGGGAGAAAAAGATGCAGCCGACCCTAGCGGATGCTGAAAAAAGATAGGATGAGTGAATTTATCTGCGTATACGCATATTCTGAAAAAAGAGATAGGAGGAAGAACAATGCCAATTATTGAGTATGACGAGTTCTCTGAGTTCCAACAAGAACACTTTACGTTCCAAGGACAATGTGCAAAAGTCCTCATTCCAGCAGAAAAAGCAAATGGAAAATGGGCAATCAAAACAGAGTATTTTGGCGCGTTTCCGGAACTGGAAATTGAACTTCTGAAAAGAGGATGGCATGTTGCATTCATTCAGAATGATAATCGGTGGGCAGAAGAAAAAGATTTGCATCGTAAGTGTGATTTCATACGCTTTGTATCAGAAAAATATAGGCTTGAGACAAAATGCGCCGGAATTGGAATGAGCTGCGGTGGACTGTTTGCTGTAAAAACGGCTGCGATGTGTCCGGATTTGTTTAATTGCCTGTATTTGGATGCGCCGGTTATGAATCTGCTCAGCTGTCCATGCGGACTTGGTGATGGAGCAAATTTTTTTGTCGAGTATTACCAGTGTACCGGACGAAGCATTTCACAAATGCTTAACTATAGGCAGAATCCTGTTGATCTGATGCATGTGTTAGCCGAACATCATATACCAATTATTCTTGTTGCCGGAGATGATGATCATGTGGTGCCATACAAAGAAAACGGGGAAATACTTGAAGAGTATTATCGTAAGCAAGGTGAAATACTTGAAGTGCACTTAAAAAAGAATGCCGACCATCATCCACACGGCTTAGGAGATCCTAAAATTATTGCTGACTTTTTGGAAAAACATAGTATAAGCCGGAGCGATGTTCTTGAAAGGCAGCCCTAATCAGCGAACCCAGTTTATTCTTATAAATCTCAAATAATTGATTTTTGAATACCCCCAGCACTGCAATAAAAAAAACAGCAGTTTTTGGGGAACATAGCTGCGCGCAGGCACTCCATTTCTGCTGGAAATGGAGTGCTTTTGCTATATTCATGTGAAAAATCGGAGCATTTCAAATGCTCCGTGCGGTGCTCGTAAGATGAGCACATTCATTTTGACTGCATTGCAGTCTGCCGAAGGATAACCGAAGCCCAGCCTCGTGCGCCTCCGCTTTGGAAATTTTGATTTTCTCAAAATTTCAAAAGATTGGAGAGCGTGAATGTACAACTGGAAAGATGCGCGGAATTACAGACGCTTCCGCGATGAAAACGGCAATGTCATTGCCAATATTATTTACGTTGACGGCGAGGAAGTCGCCGTCTCAGATGAAATGTATGAAGCCTACGCAAGCATGGATCGCCGGGAGCGGTATCTGGAAGAACGGGATAACGACGACAAGCCGTTGTCCGTGGATGCGCTCTTGGAGGAAGGCTACTCCGAAGCCGCACTCTGCAGCGCAGAGAATCTGGAGGACATGATTGCGGACAAGCTGCTGGTCAAAAGATTACACGCAGTCTTGGAAACGTTGGACCCGGCAGATCGGGAAATGATCCACGCGGTGTTCTTTGATGGCCTTTCGATGCGAGAGTACGCAAAGCAGCTTGGCGTGTATCCCCGCGCGGTCGTTTATCGGATGGAGCGTCTCTTGAAAATGCTTCGAAAAACGCTGTGAGAAAAAATATTTCAAAAATTTTTGAAAATCTGTTATTCACTTGACCGTTTTTTCGGGAGGGATAGTGAGGGGATTCGAAACGCCCCTCACTGGACCTTGA
>ENA-UOIY01001534-UOIY01001534.1-human-gut-metagenome-genome-assembly--contig:-P114-NODE-1534-length-23564-cov-8.088222_pt1 | contig 23564 bp, 22 predicted proteins | sample MGYA00242335_ERZ723882 | MGnify/ENA metagenome assembly ERZ723882
CTTTTCTTTGTCCACAAATAGAGCTTTGGACTTTTACCGTGTCCACTTTCAGGGGGCATTTTACGCTATTTCGCGATACTTTGGACGAAACCTTGCATTGTGGACGATACCCTGCTATCGTACAAAGTAGGGTGCATTTCATGATAAATATCTGATTTCGACCCCGAAAAGCAGTCATGAGTACAAAAACACAAAGACTCCTCCATCAAATATACTTCAACATCATTCTTCTCAGTCAATAAGCAAGTATGGTGCTGGATATGGTGGACGGGGCAACCCTGCATCAGCTGGTGCGATGAACCCTCCAATCTCCAAAGCTGTACGATGTGCAAATCGAAACTGACTCTGGCGACAGCGTGACCACTTACTTTGAATGCGCAAAAATCAAGTGGCGGACGGCTGCGTGCTGCTGAACAATAAGCCCATTTATCAGCGTCTTGTACTGGATCAGGGCTATTGGCCAGAATCCCTCATCACCACGCCCAGCGCTGATGCCATCAAGACCGATATTGAATGGACGCTCAAGCTTGGTTATAATGGCGCACGCAAGCATCAAAAGTTGGAGGATCCGTGGTACTATTACTGGGCGGATAAGCTTGGCTTGCTGGTGTGGGAGGAAGTTCCCAGCGCTTATGAGTTTACCGAGGAGGCCATTATCAATACCATCGAAACGCTGACTGGCGGCATTGAGCGCGATTTCAACCATCCCAGCATAATCACCTGGGTTCCTGTAAACGAAAGCTGGAGCATGGATCGTCTGTATTCCAACAAGCAGATGCAAGCCTGCGCCAACATGCCATACTATCAGGTAAAGGCGCTGGATGGCTCGCGCATTGTTTCCACAAATGATGGCTGGGAGTTCGTTCAGAGCGATATCTTCGGACTGCATGATTACGCCGCAACAGGCGATGTGCTGGCCAAGCATTTTGCAAGTCGTGAAGAAATAACAAAGCATTCCTGCGTCCACCGTATGGTCTACTGCGACGGCAAAGAATGGACAGGCAACGAGGCCTTCCTGCTGACTGAATATGGCGATATTGCATTCGAGGACAAAAGCAGCAGTTCTTGGGGATATCATGGCAAGGTTTCCGATGAAGAAGCCTTTTTTGAGCGCTATCAATCCCTGACCAACGCGGCTCATGCCATCCCCTACTGTCAGGGTTATGTCTATACTCAGCTCACCGATGTTGAGCAAGAGCAAAACGGCATCCTGAGTCCGGATCACAAGTCCAAGGTGGATGTGGAGCGTTTCCGAAGCCTTACACTCAACCCGGAGGGAAGATATCAGTAAGCCAAGCAATGTATAACCATTTATAGATATTTTCACATTATCATTCCGATACGTTTTCCTGGAAGTTGGCAAAGTTGCCACCTGCCGAAAAATGAGATTTATTTTTTCAAAGCCGCAGATAAGGCCTGCCGCCGAGGATAAAAAACACCGCCCAATGGGCGGCAGGAAACGCAATGTGTCTTGTGCTTTCTTAGCTTCAAGGATGCAGTCATTGTTTTGTTAATTGTCAGAAGTCTCCCGGAGCATCCCGGGAGACTTCTGTATTCTGGACGATATATGGCCCACAGGAAAAGGATGCTGCTCGCAACGCGAAGCGGGGCAGCAATCGGATCAGCATGCAGTCATGCTGGCAGATAGTCCGCGCTCTGTTTTTTCAAGCCCTGCCAGCTCAATGTGCGTCGTATCACCCATATAGAGCATCCTCGGCACGGAAAAGCGCGTGGAGCGGCACTCCATCCGGATGCAGGTAATCCCCGTGCAGGCTTGCCACATCCCTGCCCAGGCCGCCTGATACGGGATGTTCAGCAGGTAGGAAATCCACGTTGTCCCAAGCCCCTGATGGCAGAAAACGGCGATTCTGTCCTCACTCGGGCGTTCGATTTTGTATAAAGCGCCTTCGTGCACATAGCCATGGCGCGCCAGCAGCGCATCCGAGCCAGCCTGCATTTCCTTGACCTGCGGATAATACCGAGGATCGTCAAAATACTTCTGGTTCTGCCAGCCTGCATAGCGCGGCGTTGGAGAAATGGAATACATCACCTCGCCCGGCGTAAAGAACGGTGAAAAGCGGCCGAAGCCGTCCAGCTCGTAATAGACGCCCGTCAGCTCGCGCGTCCATGAAAGGGTTTCAACGGGCAGCCCCAGCTTCTCCGCGCAGGGGCGGCAGGTTTGCTGCGCCCGGCCAAGCGGCGAGCAGTATATGTGCGTCAGCTGCAGGCGTTCAATGTACGCGGCCAGCGCTTCTGCCTCCCTGCGCCCGCGCAGGGTCAGGCTGTCGGTCTGATAATCGGGGTCGCCATGGCGAATAATAAATATGCGCATGCTGTCTCCTCTTGGAATGCTTGTCAGTCGTTCGGGTGCTCAGTCAGGGCTGGGGCAGCGCGTTCCTCCAGCGCTTCTGTCAGTATGCGGCCAACTGCGTCCTGCGGCCCCTCTATGCCAAGCAGCCTGCAGGCCGTGAGTGCAAAATCAACCAGCGATGTACGCTCCTGAACCTTCACGCCGCGACGGACGCCTGCGCCCCAGAATGCGCAGAACGGATCCAGCACGGTGTCCTCCAGCGCCGCATGGGAGCCGCCCGCAAAGGGCTTACCTTCATAGCCGCACAGATAATACGGCGGACGCGTTGTGATGTATATATCGCACATACCCGGCCATGCGCCCAGGGCCCGCTGAGCATTTTGATCCAGCGCCGCCCGGACAAACGGAAGGGCGCGGATGCCTTCAAGCACGGCGCGCTGCCTGCCTTCGCTGGCAGGGACAAGCCACGTCAATTGCGCCTGCGTTTCCATGGCAAGAAGAACGGCCTGGGCATCAGCGGGGACGGGATCGCCTTCCTTTTCTATGGCTGCTACAGCCACGCCCGCCCGCTGGATTGCCTGTACCAGTTCAGCAAGGCGGGGCATGGCGGCTTCATCAGCATCAGCGCCAAAGCCGGCAATGCCATAGGGCATTCCGCCATGGTCTGACGCCAACGCGATGGTAACTCCGGGGATTCTCATTAGGCGCTCCAGAGCCTGATCCATGCGCCAGACTGCATACTGAATGTTTTCATACCACTCGTCTATCGTGCTGGCGCGGCGCATCTCCGCGTAGGGCAGGCGGGCGCCATTGTGGCAGACGGTGTCTATGTCATCCGCATAGATGGTCAGAAAATCAGGCGTGTTCAGGAGGGTAATCATTTTCCCGCCAGACGGGACGGGCTTGCCTGCAAGGTAATCCAGCAGCAGCTGTACCCGGCCTTCAAAATTGCGCAGTGATATGTCGGCAATGTATGGATTGCCCGCATCGCCAGGCGTGCACCCTCTGTTTTCAACATACCAGCCGTGTATGGACGCGCAGGTCAGCCCGTGGCGGACTGCCGCCTCTGCAATGGTTTCGCACGGATTCAATCTGCCGGTCTTCACAATGCGGCGCGCCGCTTTGTCAAAATAGCAGTAGCAGTTGCCCGTTTTTTCCGGCCATGCACCAGAGATCAGTGCCTGCTGCATGGGATTTGTGATGGCGGGAATGCCGCAGCGCTGCTGCAGCAATACCGTTCCCTGCGCAATCAGGTTGTCCAGGTTGGGCGTTCCAAGCGGGGAAGCGTGCGCCATCCGATACCACGAAGCAGAGAAGCCGTCCCAGTTGATATACAGCAGCATGAAGACAAGCAGAAGGCGGGGAGGAATTTCCTTCTCCGCCTTTCCTCCTTACATATAGAAGATGTGGTCTGCGTATTTTTTCAGCATGTTCTTGTTGTATTCATCGCCGCCATCCGTGTTGGCCGACATGAACACCGGCGCATCCTGCCCGGCAGCCATAATCAGCTCGACCGTGCGGCACATGATGGCGTTCAGCACGGCCGCGCCAATGACTGTGGACGTGGGCCCCATCTTTGCCGGAACGCCGGGCAGGGGGAGGGCAGCGTCGCCCCGGCAGCCGCAGTTATCAAGGACAAGGTCAGCCACCTCGTACAGCTTTTTTCCGCTTTTATGGCGCGATTCCACCGCTGCGGAGGTTTCCATATTGGTCAGCGCAATCACCCGGGCGCCCTTTTCGCGCGCGCGGATGGCTGCGTCTACGGAGACCGCGTTTCGCCCTGAAACAGAATGGATGATGATGACGTCGTCCTTTCCAATGGGCGTCATATCCATCAAAAGGCAGCCGTAACCATCCATGCGCTCCATCTGGCTGGTCATGGTGGCAGGGACGATTTCCAAATGCAGCCCCGGGCCGCGCACAGGGTTGATATTCACCATACCGCCCGTTCGATAATACATCTCCATTGCCAGCAACCCTGCATGGTTGCAGCCGAAAACAAACAGGTTATGCCCGTTCAGCGTGGCATCCGCCAGCATCCGGGCGGCCTTCTCCATCTGCGGCAGCTGCGTCAGACGAACCTGCTGCAGGATGCGGCTTATTTCATCCAAATACTGTGTATTCATGCCTTTCCCCCTCCAGCTTGCACATGGATCCGCGCCAGGCGGTTCCCGCACATGGACAGCGTGACCTCGTTTCCCTCAGCCAGGACGGAAAGCGGTTGCCCATACTCGTCAAAGGCCTCTACATGTGCAGCGATATGGGGAAGCGTAAAGCGCACCTTCCCGCCATGCAGCGCCTGATCGCCCGCCAGGAGCAGCGTTTCGCGCTCAGAAACGCGGAAGCAGGAGGCATGCAGCGATTCGTCCATGGCCGCAACATATTCATCATCCAGATAGGTGCCCTCGCTTACCTGCCCCGCAATGGCCTTGCGGAATGCCGTTGCCGCCATCAGGTAGTCAAAATGCGGCTTCAGGGCAGGCTGATCCAGATAACGCGCCGTGATGCCGATCCAGAGGATATTGCCCATCAGCACACAGCGCTCCACATCCGCATAGAAGCAGCGCTCACGCTCCTCATCATCCGCCGCCCAGGAGCGGTCATTGCACATGTTCACCTGCACATACTCGGGGAAGGTATAACGGAACATGTTATAGAACTCATCATAATCCGCGCCGTTCCAGGTCAGATTGCCCCAGGTATATGCGCTGTAAATGTCCCCGCAGTTTTCCGTCATCAGGTAGGAATCGGGGTCGCGGCGGCGCATTCTTTCGCGCAATTCGGAAAGGATCTTCAGATAACCCTGATTAAACTCGCCGATATCATGGTGCGAGTGCCCCGCATGATAGCAGGCAAAGGGCTCTGCCGAAGCAAGCTGATCCAGGTAAATTCCCTTCAAATGATAGCTCTCTGCCGCGAAATCGCAGATATCAACCAGCATGTGCTGCCATTTTTCGTCGGAGGGGCAGTTCAATGTGAAGGAATGCGGGCCGTAGGTTTCCGTCAGCGCCTCGCCATTGGCATTCTCAATCTGCATGGTGGAAAGAAAGCGCCTGTGAAAATCCGAGGACATGTCCGACAGCCGGGCATTGACATACAGCGTTGCAAAGCCTCCGCGCGCATTGAGATAATCCATGCCGCGCCGAAAATCCAGCGCTGTCCCCAGTTCCATATCCGGATAGTATTCGGGATAGAAGCTGTCAAAACCCGTGCGGTTCCAGGACGCAATAAACATATGGTTGATGCCGCGCTTATTGCCCTCCTCCCACATGCGGGGAATGTCCTCAAAGCGGTTTTGAATCTCTTCAACGCGCTTAAAGTTATAGCATTGGTTCAGCGCGGCCTGTTCCTTCAGATATTCGGGGTTCTCATGCTGCGCCAGATAGGGGGTGATCCACGCCCGGTAGCGGCGAGCGCCCGCATGCCAGTCCTGATCGCTGAGGCAGACGGTGAACGCGCCGCTTTCCCATGCTTCGCCCGGTCTTATCATTTTGTGAATGCGGAAGCCCAGCGACAGATAGCGGCTCTCCTCGCCCGTTCTTACCATCAGGCCGGTGACGGGGAAGCGGCAATCATGCGAGCCAAAATAAAGGCCGGCCTGTTTGTTCTGTAGGTACATATAGCTCATGGAGCACAGGCCGCAGTAATTGCACTCGCGTTGCCACTCGCCGTTCACCAGGGCTGTTCCTGCGCGCCAGAACTGCTGGTAGCGTTGGCTGCGCAGCGCGTTTGCCGGATCGACGATCTTTTCGCCGCCATGGTGCGGATACAAAAGCGCCGTATCCCCGCCCTCGCCAAAGCCCAGGCCGCAAAGCTCTAACAGGGTCTCAACCACCCGCAGCTGCTTTTCCTGGTTCTGTACGCGCACGACAAATTCCGCTGCGCCATCCTTTTCCCTGAAGGAAAGACGCGTCTGCATGCGGCGCGGGCCGTCCGGCGCCTGCATGCTGTCAAATACGAGGGAAGCTCCCTCCCTGCGTCCGTCTGCCGGCACAAGCGCCACGCGATGATTGTTTTCATCCAAGGCTACAAGCGAAAAAACAGGATGGCTCTGCCGGCAGGACAGGAGCTCCTGCCCGTGAAAGGAAAGCGATGTTACCTGCGCGTTGCCCTCGCACAGCTCCAGCGAAAACGCGCCAAAGGTCAGCCTCATCCCATGCTTCCTCCTTTGTTTAATACCCCAGCTCAAGATAGGTCTTTTTCGCCTGCGCGTTATGCGCTGTGGCGCCAGGCGCATGATTGGACATATAAACGCTGGGCTTTTTGCCGCGCGCCAGCATTTCCTCAATTACCGTCGCCTGCAGCGCCCACATCAGATAGGACGCTCCGATGCCGGAGGATGGGCACACCTCGATGCCCAGCTCAGGACAGGGCACCAGCGTGTCGCCGGGCTTGCAGCAGTTATCCAGCACGACGTCGCAGACCTCATACAGGCGCTTGCCGCTTTCATGGCGCGGGGTCAGCGTCTGCGAATAGGCGACCGATGTAAAGCCAATGACCTTGACGCCCATTTCGCGGGCGGTGATCGCAACGTCTACGGGGAAAACCTCATATCCGGATACGGAGCCGACAATCAGGGTGTCGCCGGCGGTCAGGTTTGCACGGTTCAGCACAAATTTGGAAAACCCCGGAATTTGCGTATAGTAGATGGTGGGCCTGCCTTCAATAAAGCGCGGCCGCGTAGGGTTGTTGACCTCGCAGGTGACAAGAATGGGCTTGAGCGCCATCATGCCGCCAGTACGGCCGACGCCCTCGTGCATCAGCATGTGCCCGGTATCCAGGATCTGCCACATGCCGCCGTTCTCCAGGGTATCGGCCACCATCCTGGCTGCGCTGATAATCTGCTCCCGCTGCGTCCTCTCAATCACAGCCAGCGTTTCCTTCATCTTTTCAAAATACACGTCCATTAGCATGGCAATTCCCTCTCCTTTTGCATATAGGCCGCATGATAGCTTGCCGCAAGCGTTTTTGCCGGCATTTTCCCCATCAATGTCCACCAGGTATACAATACGCCGCCGATGGTGGGCGAGTACAGCGGCTCGCACAGCCGGATGCTGTTCTGGATAAGGTAGCGGGACAAGGGCTGCTTGATCCTGTCGCCCAGGCCTGATACGCCGCCCGTCAGCGCCGCATCGCAGGCCCGCAGGCGGCAGCGCCGCTGAAGCGTGACGGCCATGCCGCACAGCGCCTGCGCAGCGTCATCCAGGATCCGCAGCGCATCAGCCTCGCCGCGCCCGGCATGCTCGCCAACGGTTGGGCACAGCTGCGCCATGAAGCGCCTGTCGCACCCGCCATGGTAAATGGCATGCACCAGGGAGGCGGCGCTTTTTACCCCGTAGTGCGCCAGCACAGCCTGCCCCAGCGGCGTGACGGGCCTGCCGCAATCATAATCGCGCAGCGCTGCCTGAATGGCGCGCCGTGCAATGTCATAGCCTGAACCTTCATCGCCCAGGACAGGCCCCCAGCCGCCTATCGACGTCTCGTTTCCCTGCCCGTCATAGCTGACGGCAAACGAGCCGGTTCCCGCCAGCAGCACAATGCCGTTGGGGGCGCCCAGCGCGCCGAAATACGCATTGGGCGAATCGCCCAGCAATTGAACCTCAAACGGCAGGGGCAGCGGCAGGCACTGAGAAAACCCGGGAATAAACATCTGGCACAGCGAGATCCTGCGCAGGTCAGCGCCGGCTGCCGCCTGGGTGACGGCCGCCATGACAGCCTGCGCCGCCTGCCGCGCGCCAACGCTGAGCGCGTTCGACCCGGCGGCGCGCCCTATGCCCAGCACATGCCCGGCTGTATCTGCCAGGCAGGCCTCGGTCTTGGTGCCGCCCCCATCGACGGAAAGAATCAATCCTTGCTGCTCGGACAATCTATTCGCTCCCTGCTTTATCTGGACATTTCCACATGGAAGGTATACCGGTCGCTGCGGTAGGCGGAAAACACGCATTCCAGCGGCTGCCCGTTTTCCAGATAGGTAATGCGCTCAATTTGCAGCGTCGGGACGGTGGGCTTGATTTGAAGCAGCTCGCAGATAGGCCGCGGGGAAAAGCCGGATGTGATATCCTGCTGGGCACGCGCGATGCGCAGGCCGTATTCAGCCAGCAGCCGATAGAGGGAGCCGTTCAGCTCGCGTTGGGCAAGCTCGGGGCAGAGAAAGAAAGGAATGAACACATTTTCCACGGCCATGGGTTCTCCGTCCGCCAGACGAAGGCGGTTGATGGAAATCACCTGCGCGCCCTCATCGATGCGCAGCAGCGCAGCAACCTTCGGCTTGCACGGCTGCACCTCAACGGACAGAACCTGGCTGGACGCAGTCATGCCCTTCAGGCGCATTTCCTCCGAAAAGCCCTGCAGATGATTCAGCTGCATGCCGACCCTTTTGGCCTTGACATACGACCCCTTGCCTTGAATGCGCTCAATATAGCCGTCCTTCACCAATTCGTTCATGGCTTCCCGGACGGTAATCCGGCTGACCTGGAACAACGCGCAAATCTGATTCTCCGTCGGCATTTTTTCTCCGACGGCCAGCGCTTTCTGATCGATCATGCGCCGGTAGTATTCGGCAATCTGAGAGTATCGGGTTCCTTTCTTGATCGTTTGCATTCTGTTTTCCTTCCGATGGCATATTCCTGTTGCATTCGTCGATAAAGAAAAAGCAACGACGAACCCTGATTCTATAATATCCGCTGATGAATTTCGATAGCCGCGTCCGCGGTTGCCGTTTATCAGCGGATGAACGCCTGCGCCTTATGGCAGGGGCAGGGCAGGCGCAGGGGCTTTCCTTTTTCGGCATCAGCCCGGCTTGAAAATGAAAGTCCTTTTCAACCCTGCTGCGCCCTTCCTCGCCACCATGGGAGCCATGAAGGGACGGCAGCCCCTTCATGGCTCCCCGGGAAAATCAATGGCTTGACGCACAGGCTGGCCGGAGAGGCTCCGCGCCCCGCCATTCAGCCTTCAGGGGGCGATCAGACGCCGCCCTGGAGGTAGTAGGTCAGCAGCTCGTTGATGCTCTTGATGGTGCTCTGCAGCGTTTCAACATCCATGCCGCGCACGTCCCAGACGCGCTCGTTCAGCAGCTTGCTGAAATTGCCGTCCCAGTTGGGGCCATAGGTATCGACCGGGTAGGGCTGAGACTTTTCATAGCCCAGCGCATCCAGATAGTACTTGCGCCACGGTTTGGCGGCAACCCATTCGGTGGTGTCGGCAGCGGGCGTCGCGGGCAATCCCATTTCGGCGTTGCAGGCGATGGTCTGGCCCTCCATGGAGGAGAAGTATTCGATGACCTTCCAGGCCCAGGCAGGCTGCGTGGAAACCGTAGGAATGGCCCAGCAGTTGCAGAAGATGTGGGACTGCTTTTCGTTCGAAGCGCCGGTGGGAAGCGGCATCACGATGAAATCGTCCGTCATGTCGCTGATGCCATTAGCCTTGGACAGGCCGCCAAACAGCATGGCCGCATGGTTGGTGGCAAACGCGCTGGTAACGCCGCCAAACTCATTGGTCTGGGCAACGGACATGCAGGCGCCGTCCTCAATCAGCTGATACAGCGTGGTAAAGCCCTTGAGCTGGTTGGGCTGATCCAGCAGGGAGGTGTGCGTGGTGCGATCCATGTAGTCCGCGCCGAACAGGTACATCCAGGGATACATGGTATCGGAATAACCGTCGATCGCATATCCCCAGACGCCGTCCTCGGGCTTGGCAAACTGACGGCACAGCGCCAGGAAGTCGTCCATCGTCCAGTCCTCGGCGGGCAGCGCGATGTTATACTTCTCAAACAGCGCGGTGTTCAGGATGGCGCAGTTGGCAGTCACGTCACGGGCGGTGGCATACAGGTGACCGTCAAAATACAGCCCCTCGCGAACAGAGGGATACAGGCTGTCGAGGTATTCCTGGGACGCGAATGCGTCCAGCTGCATGAGGGTGTTATTCGCGGCGAACTGCGGGATCTTGTCGAAGGCGATCATCATCACGTCGATGGCCTCGCTGCTGCCTCCCGCCAGCCTGATGCCGGCCAGCTTGGTGAGCATGGTCTTGTAGTACTCGCTGATCTTGACAAAGTTGAGCTTAACATTGTAGTCAGCATACTTCTTTTCAAAACCTTCCTTCAAATTCACCATGCCAACCTTGGTCGGATCCCACCAGGAGTAGACGTTGATGGTCACATCCTTGGAGAGTTCTTCTTCCTGCGCAAGCGCCGCGGGCGTGACGGACATGAGCAGCACCATCATCACGCACAGGAAAACAGAGAGCAGCTTCTTCATGGGGTAGTACCTCCTAAAAAAATGATTATACTGACGTCCTTTGCCTGGACGTTAATATCAGGTGCCGCCAAAGCCTGCGCTGACCTGGGAGTTGACAAAGTATTTTTGGCAGGCCAGGTAGATAATCAGGATGGGCAGAATGGAAATGACTGAGCCGGCCAGCAGCACGGCCTGGTTGGTTTCGGATTCAGAGAGGATCTTGAGCGCCAGCGTCCATGTCCACAGGCGATCCGTCTGCAAAACAAGCTGCGGCCAGAGGAAGGAGTTCCACGTGCTGCGGAAGGAGAGGATGATGACGGTTGCGATGGCGGGCTTGCTGTTTGGCATGATAATCCGGAAGAACACGCCCGGCCACGAGCATCCGTCCACAATGGCTGCGTTTTCAAGGTCGCGCGGAATGGAAAGGAAGAACTGGCGGAAAAGGAAGATGCTGGTTGCGCTGCCGGACAATGCGCTGCGCAGGATCAGCGCCCAGTGGGAATTGAGCAGCTTCAGCTTGACCATGATGGCAAAGTTTGGAATCAGCGTGACATAGCCGGGAATCATCATGGTGGAGATCAGCAGCAGGAAGATGACATTGCGCCCCCTGAAGCGCAGGCGCGCCAGCGCGTAGGCGGCCATGGAGGAGGTAAGCATGCTCAGCACCGGAATGACAATCGCCAGATACAGGCCGTTAAAAACCATGAGCGGGACATCGTAGATGGTGAGCAGCTTTTGATAGTTGCCCGTCGTAAAGGGGCGCGGAATCAGGTTGATGGGAGATTCGCTGAATATCTGCTGGTTCGTTTTGAAGGAAGAGAAGATCGTCCAAATCAGCGGATAAATGATAACCAGGCACAAAAGCACCATGAGCGCATTGTAAATAACAAGACCGGTGATTCGGCGCTGACGCATGCTCAGACGGGGAGCTTCGGCGTTTGTCATGATCGTTTCTTCCTTTCTTTACATGGACTCGTCTTTTTTCAGCATAAAGCGAAGAATTGTGAAGACAAGGATAATCAGGAACAGAATCCACGCAAGCGCGGAAGCATAGCCCATTCGATAGTTGGTAAAGGCCAATGTGTATACGTAGTACATCAGCGAGCTGGTGTTCAGGCCGCCGCTTGTCATAATCATGACCGCCTCGAAAATGTTGAACGCCTCCAGCACCAGCAGAATGACGATGGCGAATGTGGTTGGGGAAAGCATGGGAATTGTGATATAAAGCAGCTGCTGGCGCTTGTTTGCGCCGTCGATGCAGGCGGCCTCATACAGCGTCGGCGAAATTGTTTGCAGTCCCGTCAGGAACATGACCATGTAATAGCCGCTCATCTGCCAGATGCGCATGATGCAGATGGACAGCTTGGCCCAGCGCTTATCCAGCAGCCATTTGGGCGGATTCGCAACGCCAACCATTCGCAGCAGCCCGTTGATGATGCCGGACTGACTGTTGAGCAGCCACTTCCATACAAGCGCCACGGCCACAGTGGAAATAATGCAGGGAAGGAACAGGGAGGCGCGGTAGATGGCGGTCAGCCCCTTCACCTGCTTGTTGAGCAGTATGGCAAACAGCAGGGATATGACCAGCACAAACGGAACCAATACAAGAACATAATAAAACGTGTTCCAAAGGTAATCCCAGAAAAAAATATCGCGCGTAAACAGATTTTTATAATTCTGCAATCCGACAAAATGAGGATCGGACAGAATATTCCAGTCGGTGAATGAAATGTAGAGCGAATAAACCATGGAGAAGGCTGTAAAAACCAGAAAACCGATCATTACGGGCGTGACAAACAGCCAGCCAGTCACAGCTTCCTTTCTTTGCAACGAGAAACCGCGATGCCGCTTGCCTGCTACCTGCCGCATGATACACCCTCCCTGATCGTCTCCGAATTGGTAATCAAGTGATGTTTGTGATGTCATATTGTTATGACATCATGATAATATCATGGCTCCCTGTATTTGTCAATAGCAAAATAGCATCTCTTTTTGTTTACCCTCTTGACAGGATGCGGGCCGGTGACTATAATCATATTGAACAATGTTCATATTGAGGTGATTGAGTGAATACGATTGTGACATCCAAGGAGGTGATCCTGCAAACCAGTCGGGAATTGATTCGGCAGCAGGGTTGGTCAGCGGTCAATATTCGTTCTGTGGCAGTAGCGTGCGGCGTGTCAGTTGGCTCGATTTACAACTATTTTGATTCCAAGGCTGATTTGGTCGGCGCGACTGTGGAAAGCGTCTGGAGTGAGATCTTTCACCGCCCGAGCGACATGTCCGAGTTTCAAAGTGTTGAGGGCTGTATCACATGGATGTACGGACGGATGGCTTACGGCAGTGAGCAGTACCCCGGGTTCTTCACCCTCCATTCTCTGGGCTTTATGCAAAAAGAGAAAGAGGACGGCAAGGAGCGCATGCAGCATGCTTGGCAGCACATCCTGGACGCACTGTGCTTCGTCATGACGCAGGATCAAAAGATTCGCCCGGATGCTTTTACGGAGGATTTTACCAAAGAAAAGCTGGCAAGTGTTCTGTTCTCGCTGATGCTGTCCGCTTTGTTGCGGCAGGACTACGACCCCTCGACCGTTCTTGAAATGGTCCGAAGACTCCTCTATTAAATTCCTACTGAGCGGTAGGAATTTTTTCACCAGCAAATTGAACGATGTTCATAAAGAAAAGCACATCCTGAAAACACAGCGGGATAAAGAAAAAATGTGCTGACAACCTTGTGCGGAGCGCCATGCTCTGCACGGGTTCAAATACGCAGACTCCTATGGAGAAAGCGTCGCCTGACTGCCGATCCGGCAACCGGCTGTCCCTGTAGCTGAAACATCAAACGACAAAACAAGAAAAGGAGAACAACAACTATGCAGGCTCTTATTGAAACGCTTTTTGACGCTGTCTATCTGGTATCTGTTATCACCATCGGCATTCTGATGATTCGCGGAAGCAAGGGAAACAAGCAGTTCTGTCTGTTCGGTCTGATGGCGGTTGTGCTGGGCGCGGGCGACTCTTTCCACCTGATTCCCCGTGCGCTGGCACTCTGCACGACGGGGCTTGAGAACTACACCGTGCCGCTGGGACTGGGCAAGTGGATTACTTCTGTGACGATGACCATCTTCTACGTGCTGCTCTACTATGTGTGGCGTCAGCGTTACCAGATTAAGGGCAAGGGCATCCTGACTGCCGCGGTTTATGCGCTGGCTGCCGCGCGTGTCGTGCTGTGCATGATGCCGCAGAACCAGTGGCTGAGTGCGAACGCGCCGCTCTCCTGGGGCATCTACCGCAACATTCCGTTTGCGCTGATGGGTCTGCTGATTATCGTGCTGTTTTACCGCAGCGCGAAGGAAAATAACGATGCGTCCTTCCGCTGGATGTGGCTGACTATCGTGCTGAGCTTCGGCTTCTATATCCCGGTCGTGCTGTGGGTGGACGCCATCCCGATGATCGGCATGCTGATGATCCCGAAGACCTGCGCCTACATTTGGACGGTTTTGATCGGCTTCTTCGCGATGAAGAAGGAATGCAAGTACACCGTGCACAGCTGATGGAACAATGGAAGGAGCGACTGGCGCAGTTTCTTGCTATTGATGATGTCCTGCCTCCGCAGCCCAAGCGCAGAGGGCGGCAAAAGAAACGGGAAATTATCGGCTGCTATGGCGCAAACAGAGATACCCGCAGCGGAATGATTGACATTGCCATGCTGCAGTCCATGGGCAACTCGGACGAGATCCAACCATGGATTCATGATTATGGCATGGTGATCGTTGATGAATGCCATCATGTCCCCGCTGTCAGCTTCGAACAGGTGTTAAAAGCAGTTTCGGCAAAATATGTCTACGGTCTCACTGCTACGCCGAAGCGACAGGACGGGCATCATCCGATTCTGTATATGTATCTCGGCAGTATTCGCTATCAGGTAGACGCAAGGCTTCAAGCGGAAAAGCGACCGTTTGCACATCTGATGATCCCGCGATTTACCGGAATGCGTTTTCATTTGGACGAAAACAGCAAATCACCTGCCATCGTCCAATACTACGACCAGATCATGCTGGACGACCTGCGCAATCACCAGATTGTTGAGGACGTGCTGCACTGCGCAGAGGAAGGACGAAGCTGTCTGCTGCTCAGCGAACGAACGCAGCACGTGAAGCTGCTGGCCGAGCTTCTTCAGAAGGCGGGTCAATCCGTTCACGTGCTGCTGGGCAGGCAGACCAATGCTCAAATGAGAAATCAGTTATTGGCATTGAAGGATGCCGTCGCGCCAGTCATCGTCTGCGCAACGGGAAAATTCATTGGAGAGGGCTTTGATGACTCAAGATTAGACACGCTCTTTTTGACCATGCCGATCTCTTGGCGGGGCACGCTGGCGCAGTATGTTGGCCGATTGCATCGCCTGCACGAAGGTAAGCGCGAGGTTCGCGTCTATGATTACATAGACGTAAACGCAGCCATGCTGGAGAAAATGTATCATAAACGCCTCAAGGGCTATGCAAGCCTCGGCTATAGTGTTTTGACCGAGCAGGATGCTGCTCCCGGCAGTGACGTGATTTATGATCAAGTTACCTTCCAGAACAGATTTCTGCAGGATATCGCGCAGGCAAGACAGTCCGTATTGATCTTCAGCCCGCTTGCCACGCCAAGACGAGTTCAGTGGCTTGCAGCTGCGCTTGAACAATGTGCGCAAAAGCGGATTTCTGTGACTGTTGTGATGCGTTCGGCGGAATCATTGCCGGAGCGCTCTCGCAAGTCAGCGCAGATCGCCGTCGAGCGCCTGAAAAGCCAGAACTGTTCGTTGATTTTTCAGTCAGACATTCATCAGAAATATGCAATCATCGATGACCGCATCGTCTGGTACGGCAGCATCAATCTGCTCAGCTTCGGCTCATCGCAGGAAAGCATGATGCGGCTGATCAGCGGCAGCATCGCCCATGAACTTATGAAAACGGAGGCATTCAATGAAAATCACTGAACTGAAAAGGCAATTAAACGCCATGGATAAAGCAGAGCTGATTTCCATACTGTGCAAGCTTTATAAAGCAAACAAGCAGTGTCAGGCAATCCTTGATGTGGAGGTGTGCGGTGCGTCCGCGGAAGCTCCACTCATCGAATCGTGCAGGAAGAAAATCCACGCCGCTTTCTTCGGGAGACAGTTGTCGCTAAAAAACGCACGCACCGTAATCAACGATTTCCGAAAAGCATCGCAAAATAAAGAGAGTATCGCAGATCTTATGCTCTATTATGTCGAATGCGGCGTTGAGTTTACAAACCTTTACGGGGATATCGACGAACGCTTCTATTCCAGCCTGGAATCCATGTTTGCCGATTTTGTCATGATCCTCAACAGCATGGAGAACGACTCGTACTATCGCAGGCAATCGAAGCGTATTCGAGCAGTCTTTGAAGATACACGCAATATCGGATGGGGATTTTCCGATGAAATAGCAAGAATTTATTTTGATATATGTTTTTTGACGTGATTCACGGCCGCAGATAAGAAAAAGAAGCGGAGAACCAATATTGAATCGGATGAAAACGGTATTCGACGGAAGAAGACTCGCTATGTGGCTAAAGTACAAATAGACGAGCAAGACAGATGAGAATAGACTACTCCACTGTCTGAGTAGTCTATTCCCTATTACGCAGTATTTGAACAAGTTTCCCACTTCGAACGATCACGGATGGCTGGCAAAATTATGAAGTGAGCGTGCTTCAGGCGCTGTTTTGCGATACTTTGGGACGGAACCTTGCATTGTGGACGATACCCTGCTATCGTCCAAAGTAGGGTGCATTTCTTGATAAGTCTCTGATTTCGACCCCGAAAAGCAGCCATGAGCAGACTAAAAAAGGGTGGAAAGTGGAAACTTCCATCTGACAAAATGACGCAAAACAGCCCATTTCTTGCGTCTATAGCTCATATTTGGTATTTATAGCCTGTATTCTGACGGTTTATCGGTCGATAAATGCAAAAAGAAATCCCCATGCTTTGTATCAAAACATGAGGACTTAGTTGGCTAATCTGGCAGACTATGATACAAGGGGCGATGCGCCTTTCAGGGTGCAACAGCGGGTGCATTTGCACCCGACGCTTACAGAGCAATTATGGCTCTGTGCAGATGCACCGATGCAGCAAACGGCCAAATGCTTGATGTTTTTTAGCGTTACCGAAAAGAAAGGGCAGCTGGTCAAGTCACCCGCAGCTATGCATACCTTTCATATCTTTTTACGCCTGTGATTTGCCGCCCATCTTCTCCTTCAGCCATACCACGGTATCCCGTATCGTACTGCTCAGCGGCCTGGGCGTATAGCCGAGGGCCGTCGCCGCGGCGCTGCGGCTGAATGCGCCGTTGGAATCCAGTACCGCGATGGAATAGGGCGTAAAGTAAAGCGGTTCCCGCCTGTGCAGACTGATCTTTTCAAAAATCGGCGCGACCAGCTTCGCAAAGCTGATCGGCAGATAGGACACGCTGCGCCGCAGGTTCACCGTCTTTTTCACCAGCTCCAGTATATCCCGGATGGTGGCGTAATGACCGGAGAGAATGTAGCCGTGCCCGGGCAGGCCGTGCTCTGCACAGGCGATGACGCCCGAGGCGACGTCCCGCACGTCCACGAAATCATATCCTCCCTTAACCGCCAGCGGCAGCTTTCCCGCGAGGAAGGACAGCAGCATGTTCGTGATGCTGCCCTTTCCCAGATCGCCCGGCCCGATGATGCCCGAGGGGAACACGACGCTGGCATTCAGCCCTTCCTTTGCCGCCTGCAGCACCAGCGCCGTGGCCATGGCCTTGCTCTTTGCGTAATCGCCCCTGACAAGCTCCGGGGCAAAGGTCGTCGTCTCCGCAATTTCCGTGCCCTTCGGCTTTTCCGGAATCGCGTGGACGGAGCTGACATGAACCAGCTTTCCAACGCCGCATTTGCAGCAGAATTTCAGAATATTTCTCGTGCCGTCCACATTAACCCGGTAGATTCGGTCGCCGGGATGGGTGGCCACGGAGATCATCCCCGCGCAGTGAATGACGCAGGTATGCTCATCCGCGCCCGCGAAGAAGCGTCCGAGCGCGGCTTCGTCGCACACGTCGCCCGTTATGACGCGAACATTCTGAGGAAGCTCCCGCGCCAGCGGATCACCCTCCATCACCAGTGCACGGATTTCTGCCTTCGTGTCCCGCAGCTGTGCCAGCACAGCACGTCCCAGAAACCCCGTCGCGCCCGTAATCAGATATTTTTCAAACATCCTATCGCCTCCAAAATGAAAGACAGATGTTGTTTATCTTTCATATTTATAGTATAATAGAGACAGCCATAAAGGGCAACCGTCAATGCGCCGCCGCGTGAAAGAAAACCAACACACATGGCGCAACTGTCGCCAATAAGTGTGAATTTTTTGTGAAGAGATGATATAAATGAGCAGGACAGACGCAAGAATCCGCTACACGCAGGGCGTGCTCAAGCAGGCGCTTTTATCGTTTCTGCAGGAAAAGCCCATCAACAAGATCACCGTCAAGGAGGTCTGCGAACGGGCTGAGCTGAACCGGGCGACATTCTATGCCCACTACAGCGACTGCTTTGCACTGCTGGAGAGCATCGAGGAGGATCTGCTGGAAGCGTTTCAGCAGTCGCTGAAGCTAGTGGCTTCCTTTGACGTGACCGCACTGATTGAGGCTATCTATACGATGATCGAGCAGCAGCAGGAGGCCTGCCGCGTGCTCATCTTTCAGAATGTCTGCCCGAACGTGCTGCGCCGAATGATCAGCCTTGCCCGGGGCAAAAGCATCGCCTACTGGAAACAGCACCTGCATCGCGTAACGGAGGCGGAGCTGGAAATGCTCTACACCCATCTGTCCAACGGGCTGATGCACGTGGTTGTGGAGGGCTATGAAAAATACAGCCGCGAGGAGGTCGTTCGCTTCGTCAACCGCATCGTTCAGTGCAGCCTGTCGCAGTTTCAATAACGAAAGGACAGGCCGTTTTTCTCTCCTGGCAACATTCGATTTATGTGGGGGAAGCTCCCGACCGGCGCGCTCGCGTCGGCAAACAGACGGAAAGCGCAGCAAAAAAGCCTGCGAAGACCATCGCAGGCTCAGAAGTATACGGGCGGGAACGTCCGGAAAATTTACGGCGCACTATACGCAGTCGCTCTCGTCGAACGGATCGCCGCATTCCGGGCAGAATTTCGGCGGATGCGCCGGATCGGCGGGCTGCCAGCCGCACTTGTCGCAGCGGTAAACCGGCGCGCCTGCCGGGCGCTTCGCGCCGCATTCGGGGCAGAACTTGCCGGTGGCCGTCGCGCCGCAGGCGCACTTCCATGCGTTCGCGCCCGGCTGAACCGGCGCGCTCTGCTGCGGAGCTTGCGCCTGCTGCTGCGCGCCCATCTGGAACAGCTGCGCGGCGTTGATTCCACCGCCCTGCTGGGCCATATTCATGCCCATGAAACCGGTGAATGCGCCGCCCTGATTTTTCGCGGCGTCCTGCATGGCCTGCGCCTGCGCGCCCACCAGATGCGCCGCCGCCATGTTCGCATTGCGGAAAACGGCGTTCTTTTGCAGCTCCTTGATCATCGCCTCGTCCTCTTCAGAGGCTTTGACGGAGTTTATGCCAAAGGACACGATCTCCACGCCGCGCAGATCCGCCCACTTTTCGGAGAGCACGTCGTTGAGCGCGGCGGCGATCTCCGTGGTATGCCCCGGCAGCGCGCTGTAGCGGACGCCCATCTCGGAAATCTTTGCGAACGCGGGCTGAAGCGCGGTCAGCAGCTCGCTCTTGAGCTGGCTGTCGATCTGCTCGCGCGTGTAGTCGCCCTCCACATTGCCGCAGACGTTCGTGTAAAACAGCATCGGGTTAGTCAGGCGATAGCTGTATTCGCCGAAACAGCGAATGGAAATATCCACGTCCAGGCCGATATTGCCGTCCACCACGCGGAAGGGAACCGGGCTGGGCGTTCCGTATTTGTTGCCCAGGATTTCCTTGGTGTTGAAGAAATAGACCCGCTGATCCCTGCCGGCCTGACCGCCGAAGGAAAGGCGGTCGAAGGTGGTTTTCAGAACGGCTTTCATTTTCTCGCCATTGAACGGGCCGTAGAAGATGCTGGGCTCGCCGCCCTGCTGAAAGACATACTCGCCCGGCTCGGCGCAGAAATCGACGATTTTTCCCTGATCCACGATCATCATGCACTGGCCGTCGGCCACGGCGATGACGCTGCCGTCCGAGATGACGTTGTCGTCCTCATGCCGGCTGCCGCCGAAGCGGGCTTTTACCTTTTTCTCCGCTTTCGTCGCCAGCACGTTGTCCGGCAGGGAATCCACATAAAAATACTCTTTCCACTGGCTGGCCAGCGTGCCGCCCGCCGCGTTCAATGCAGCCGCAATCAATCCCATAGTGATTCCTCCTGTTATTTCTTCTGTGTATTGTCTTCAATTTTCCGCTTGGTCGTGCTTTCATAGAGGAAATGGTCGGCGTTCACGTCCAGATGGAAGGAGCCCTCCCGGACATAGCCGCCCGCCGCGCTCTGCTGCGCCGCCTGCTTCAGCTGCCCCTTCAGCGCGCCGACGACCGCCAGCGCGATGATGATTGCAGCCATAGCGCCGATCAGCAGCGAGCCGCTGCCCAGCGCATCCATCAGCGCAAGAATCAGCGCCGCGACGCCGAAAACGCCGGCGAATACGCCGCCGCCCCACAAAAGCGACTTCTTCTTGTCGGCTGGCACGTCGCACGTCAGCTTGCCGGTCTGGCCGTTGACGGCGAAGGTATAGGTTTTGCCTTCCTTTACGGTCGTCATCAGCCACACGGGCAGCAGCGCGGGTGTCGCGCTGCCGCGCTCCGTAACGATGCGCCTGCTGCGTTCGTTGACCGTGTCATAGTCCCTCACGGTGTCGAGCATGGTCTGTTCGACGCTGCGCTCCACGCGCTCCACGGCGCGCTTTTCGCACGCGTCGCAATCCGCGTCCGCGTGATCCGCCATGGCTCCGGCCAGAACGGCGCTCTGGAAGGGAATCGCGGCGCTCAAATCGTAGGGCTCGAGCGATTCGGTGAGCTTGTCGTCCATCTTGACGCTGCCGTCCACCGGAATGTTTTCAAAGCGCATGCCGCCTCTGCGGCGTACAAGATAGTGCTTCGTGCGGGTGATTTCCCACTCGCCCTTTTGCTCCGTGCACACCTTTTCCGCATCGTACACCATGTCGGCACACGCGTCGCAGCTGAAAAGCCAGTAGGGAACGTACAGCCGGCGCATCTCCGAAATGCGGTTGCGACTGTTCAGAAAGACGTTGGGCAGCAGCTTTTTCCCCTTGAAGTAGTCCTCGAACTGCTTCTGCGCCTGCTCCTTCGTCACGACGAAGGGAATCACCTTTTCCGGCTTCACGCCGCCCTCGATGCGGTCGGGCAGGATCGTTGGGCTGCCGCAGTAGGGGCATTCGGCGGCGGTGGTGGTATCCTCCGTCATCAACTCCGCGCCGCAGTTCTTGCAAAGATAGGCCCGCATGCCCGCCTCGCCTGTGTCGAAGCGTTTGGCGTCGTTGGCGAAGGTGATCTCATCGCCGCTTTCCTCGTGAGTCATCATCTCCAGCGCTTCCGGCTCGTAGCTGTTGCCGCAGGCGGTGCATTCCAGCTTGCCGCTTTCGCCGCTGAACTTGAGCGGGCCGCCGCAGCAGGGGCAATTATAGCTGGCAGTACTCATGGTTCATCCTTCTTTCGTTCAAAATTATTCCGTCCGGGCCGCGTACACCCGGCTGCACAGAACGACGCACTGATTGCGCAGCAGCGTCTCGATGTAATCGTCCACATTCTCGACCTCCTGCAGCTCCAGCGCAATCCGCTGCTGCTCCAGCCAGAGCGTGAAGAACGCCTGAGAGGAGGCCACGGCGGCGCGATCCTTCTCCATAGAAAGGTCGATCCACTCGTTGTAGAGATCGTTGAGCTCGTACTTCCACTTTTCCAGCCCTGGCATCGACTGATTTGCGGCCAGCTGGGCATGGAAGCTGCACAGCTCGTTGTGCTCGTCGCCCGCATCCGTCGTGTAACGATGGCAGTAGGCCGGGTAGTCGCCCTCGCCGTACGGATTATACCCCGGCACGAAGCCCGCGGTCTGGGGCTCCATTTCGTCGCCGGGCACGGCGTAGCCGTTTTCCTCCATAATCCGGAGCCAGCAGGCATAGAGCGAATCGATGGTTCTGTCATCGACTACGCCGGTCTGCTCGAGCAGCGCGTATTCCTGAAACCACTTCACGGCCTTTTCAGTGTTGCCGCCGAATACGCCGTCCGGCTCTTCAAAGATGAATCCGGTATCCCAGAGCATCTGCTGAAGCTGGCGCACTTCCTCGCCGCGGTCGCCCCGTCTGAGATCGGCCAGGGCGGAGGCGGGAAACAGAAACATGAGAACCAGCAGGATGCCGATGATTCTTTTCATGGCTGCACTTCCTTTCGTCAGGTCGCTGAGGCAGCGCCGCGCAAATGCGGCTGCCGGATGGCAAATGTTTTTTTGTCGGATGCAAATGCAGATTTCGAAGGCTTCCTGGAGGGAAATCGAGAAATCTGTATGCCGCAGGCAGCGGAAAAGATAACGCCAGGCGCGCCGCCGAATTAGGCGGCGCTGCCTTAATGGTCGAGTTTTCCGTCATTGCCCGCGCGGCTGGTCGCAATATCTGCAACGCATGGGGGCGCCTCTTCGGGTGAGGTTTTTCGCGCCGCAGCCCGGACAGACCCACTGCATGAGAGCGCCCTCGGGCATATACAGTCCTACCGTGCGATTTTCCGAATCGATCCTCAGATTCTGCAGATATCCCTTGCCGATGAGCGATTGGAGCTGCTCAAGAGCCTTGCCGGAGGAGAGGACGGTTCCAAGCCGGTCAAAGGTCAGGCTCTCCTCCGTCAGCGGGAGCAGCGCGCCCGCGATGCGGTGCGCGCAGGCTCTGCGGTATGCGCGGCGAAGGATGCGAAAGACCGGCGTCGCGAGCGCGGCGAATATGAGAATACCCATCACGCCGGCCAGCGTTTTCCCCTGCGAAAACATCTTGACCGTCGAGGATGCGGTCGCTGCCGCAAAGATGGCGCAGACCAGCGCAACGGGGGGATCCGTTTTTTTCCTGGCGGCGGCCTTTGCGGTCAGATACGGATTCTTGCTGTTCGTCATTGCGCGTTCACCGCCGCCTGACAGGCTTCAAACGCCTCGTAGGGATCGCCGCCGTCGAGCACCGCCAGGATGCCGTCGCCGTAGTCCTCCATATAGCTTTGCGGCATGGCGAACAGGTAAAACAGCTCGTTCTCTCCGGGGATCACATCCTCCACCAGATTGCAGGAGCGGCAGGAGACGTAGACCTTGTCTGCGTCGAGCTCAACGCGGAACTGCGCATAGTAGATCTCGTTGTTGGCCAGCGTGGTGAACACCGCCATCTTTTCAAAGATATCCCCAGTTCCCTGCACCGGCGCGTCCGCGGACACGGCCAGCATGTCGTCGTAGATGTAAACCGTCATGTAGACATATTCCATCGAGTTCTCGACGGCAAAGGGCACCGTAAACGTATAGTCGTCGTATTCATAGGGGAATTCATTCTCTTCCAGAAAGCTCTTCACCAGATCGACCATCTGATCCTCATTGCTCATCGGAGAGGAATCGGCGAGGGCAGCGGAAAAGGAAAGCGTCAGCAGCGCGGCCAACAGGAAAGCGATCATTTTCTTCATGAGAAAGTCCTCCTCTTTTTTTCGTTCGGTGAGAATCAAAGCTCGAAGGGAGCCGCGCCGCCGCGCTCATTTTCGGCGGCGCGGGCGGAAAAACGCTTATTGAGCGGAGTCTTCGGGGGCAAAATGCATCAGCATGGAGCCAAAGTAATCCATGTCGAAGCCCTTCTCCGTGGGCACCAGGTTCAGTGCCTGCGTGTAATAATCGATGACGACGCCATCGACCTCGCCCGCATCCGTGGGAACCCTGCCGTATGTCCAAGTCAGGCCGGGAATGTCCGAGCCCGCCATGACGAAGGTCACCGTACCGTCCTCCTCAAGCAAAATGGAATACTCAAAATTTC
>ENA-UOIY01001542-UOIY01001542.1-human-gut-metagenome-genome-assembly--contig:-P114-NODE-1542-length-23415-cov-10.297260_pt1 | contig 23415 bp, 20 predicted proteins | sample MGYA00242335_ERZ723882 | MGnify/ENA metagenome assembly ERZ723882
GGTATCGTATGAAGCAGTATACTGTAACAGGTATGAGCTGCGCGGCATGCAGTGCCAGAGTCGAGAAGGCCGTGAACGCCGTCCCGGGCGTCACGAGCTGCTCGGTCAGCCTGCTGACGAACTCCATGGGCGTTGAGGGCACGGCCTCCAGCGCGGACATAATCAAGGCCGTCGTGGACGCGGGCTACGGTGCGAGCGAAAAGGGCGCGGGCGCCGAGAAAAAGAGCGCCTCGAGCTCCATGGCCGAGGCCGAAGCCGCCCTTGAGGACCACGAGACCCCGGTGCTCAAGCGCCGCCTGATCTCGTCCGTCGGCTTCCTCATAGTGCTCATGTATTTTTCCATGGGCGCCATGATGTGGGGCTGGCCGCTGCCGGATTTCCTGGCCTCGAACTACATGGCCCAGGCGCTCATCCAGCTCTATTTGACTGTTATAGTCATGATAATCAACAAGAAGTTCTTCATCTCCGGCTTCAAGAGCCTCGCGCACCGGGCGCCGAACATGGACACCCTCGTCGCCCTCGGCTCCAGCGCCGCCTTCGTCTGGAGCTCCTACGCGCTCTTTGAGATGACGACTTACAGCGACCCGATGGACCAGATGCACGTCATGCACACTGAGTTCTACTTCGAGGCCGCGGCCATGATACTTACCCTCATCACCGTAGGCAAGATGCTCGAGGCCCGCAGCAAGGGCAAGACCACGGACGCCCTCAAGAGCCTCATGAAGCTCGCGCCCAAGACCGCCACCGTCGTGCGCAACGGCCAGGAGGTCACCGTCGGCGTGGACGAGGTCGAAAAGGGAGACATCTTCGTCGTCCGCCCGGGCGAGAACATCCCGGTAGACGGCATCGTGCTCGAAGGCCACAGCGCCGTGAACGAGAGCGCCCTCACCGGCGAGAGCATCCCGGTAGACAAGGCGGAGGGCGACACCGTCTCCGCCGCCACGCTCAACCAGAGCGGCTTTATAAAGTGCCAGGCCACCCGCGTCGGCGAGGACACCACCCTCAGCCAGATCATCCAGATGGTCTCCGACGCCGCCGCCACCAAGGCGCCCATCGCCAAGGTCGCGGACAAGGTCTCCGGCATCTTCGTGCCCACCGTCATCACCATCGCCGTCATCACCACCGTCGTGTGGCTGCTCATAGGCCAGAGCTTCGGCTATTCGCTGGCCCGCGGCATCTCCGTGCTGGTCATCAGCTGCCCCTGCGCGCTCGGCCTCGCGACGCCCGTCGCCATCATGGTCGGCAACGGCATGGGCGCCAAGAACGGCATACTCTTCAAGACCGCCGCTTCTCTCGAGGAGGCGGGCAAGATGGACATCGTCGCCCTCGACAAGACCGGCACCATCACCTCCGGCGAGCCCAAGGTCACCGACGTTATCCCCGCCGAGGGCGTCAGCGAGGAACAGCTCATGGACCTCGCCCTCGCGCTCGAGCAGAAGAGCGAGCACCCGCTCGCCCGCGCCATCATGCAGCGCGGCGAGGAGCTCGGCATGAAGCCGGCCGAGGTCGGTTCCTTCGAGGCCCTGCCCGGCAACGGCGTCATCGCCAGCATGAACGGCAAGGAGCTCGCCACCGGCAACCACAAGTTCATCGTCACCAAGGCCACCGTCACCGACGACATGCGCGAGAAGGCCGAGGCCCTCGCCGAGCAGGGCAAGACCCCGCTGTACTTCGCCGAAGGCGGCAAGCTGGCCGGCATCATCGCCGTGGCCGACGTCATCAAGGAGGACAGCCCGCGCGCCGTCCAGGAGCTGCGCAACATGGGCATCCGCGTCGTCATGCTCACCGGCGACAACGAGCGCACCGCAAAGGCCATCGGCGCCCAGGCGGGCGTGGACGAGGTCATCGCCGGCGTCCTGCCCGACGGCAAGGAGAGCGTCATCCGCAAGCTCATGCGCCAGGGCAAGGTCGCCATGGTCGGCGACGGCATAAACGACGCGCCGGCCCTGACCCGCGCCGACATCGGCATCGCCATCGGCGCCGGCACCGATGTCGCCATCGACGCCGCCGACGTAGTGCTCATGAAGAGCCAGCTCTCGGACGTCCCCGCCGCCATCCGCATGTCCCGCGCCACGCTGCGGAACATCCACGAGAACCTGTTCTGGGCCTTCTTCTACAACACCATCGGCATCCCCATCGCCGCGGGCTGCTTCGTCTGGGCGGGCCTCACGCTCAACCCGATGCTCGGCGCCGCCGCGATGAGCCTCAGCTCCTTCTGCGTCGTGTCCAACGCGCTCAGGCTCAACCTCTTCAAGATGTACAACGCGAGCAAGGATAAGCCGCGCCGCCACAAGGCCGCCCCCGCCCCCGTCGAGGACGACGAGGAGCTCATCGACGTCACCATGCGCATCGACGGCATGATGTGCTCACACTGCGAAAAGACCGTAACCGAGGCCCTCGAGGCCGTCGAGGGCGTGCAGGACGTCACTGCCAGCGCCGAAAAGGGCATCGCCAAGTTCAAGATCAGCCCCGACACCAGCGAGCAGGCCCTCAAGGACGCCGTCACCAAGGCCGGCTACATCTTCGTCGGCTTCGGCGAGAACGTCACCGCCTGCCCCATCACCGGCACGGTGGAAAAGACCATGAAGATAGAGGGCATGATGTGCGAGCACTGCGAGCGCGCCGTAAAGACCGCGCTCGAGGCGGTCGAGGGCGTGGAGGCCGTCACCGCCGACGCCAAGGCGGGCACCGCGGTCATCCGCCTGCAGCCCGGCACCAGCGAGGAGGCCCTGAGCGAGGCCGTGAAGAAGGCCGGCTACGTGCCGCTCGGCTTTGCCGGGGAGGACGCCGCCTGCGCCTGCCCCGCGGGCGAGACGGTCGCCAGGACCCTGAAGATCGACGGCATGATGTGCGAGCACTGCGAAAAGGCGGTGACCGACGCGCTCAGCGCCGTGGACGGCGTGGAGAGCGTCAAGGCCGACGCCAAGGCGGGCACCGCCGCCGTCACCATGAAGCCCGGCACGGATGAAGAGGCCCTCAAGGCCGCCGTTGCCAAGGCCGGATACGTTTTCCTCGGCATCGAGTGATCCCACCCGGGCCCGGATATAAAAGCCAGTTTTATTAAGGAGGATATTTCACCATGAAGAAGCTCATGAAGGTTGAAGGCATGCACTGCGGCGGCTGCTCCGGCCGTCTCAAGAGGACCCTAGAGGCCATGCCCGGCGTAGAGAGCGCCGAGGCCAGCCACGAGGACGGCACCGCCTCCGTCGTCTGCGACGCGAGCGTCACCGACGAGGCCCTCAAGGCCGCCGTCGAGGGTGCGAACTTCCAGTTCATCAGCGTCGAGACCGTCGCCTGAAGACCCTGAGATATCAGAAAAGAGCCCGGAACTCTCCGGGCTCTTTTTCTTTTATTCCACCTCGCGCAGCAGGTCCTCAGGGGCGACGCCGAAGAGCTTGGCTAGGGCGATGAGGTTCGTCGTGCTCGGGTCGGACGCGCCGGTTTCACACATTTAAAGACACTGGTTTACGTTCAATCAATTTTGCCGACGAAGCGGTAGAAGATTTCTACTTCCTGCTCCCGTGTGCCGTCGGGCTGTTTGACGGCTTCATGTATCAGGATTTTCTCAATCAAGGTGTTCAGCAGTTCGGCGGTCAGCTCGGTTGGGTCGGTGTATTGGCGTATGAGCTTGACCCACTTCTCAGCGTCCGCTGTGGACTGCTCCTGAGTGGCGAGCTGAGTTTTTAGGGCCTCAATCTGCTCTGTAAGTGACTGCTGTTCGGACTGGTACTTCTGCGAGAGCATATTGAAGTTGTACTCCGTGATGCGTCCCGCCGCCCAGTCCTCGTACATTCTGGCGAACAGGCGGTCTACTTCGGCTTTGCGTTTTTCGGCCTTTTTGAGTTCGTCGGCCTGTTTCTTGGACTCTGCCTGACGTTCCCTGTCACCGGTTTTAAGAAGCCGTTGAAGTAGTACATCCTCGTCAATCTCGGCCTGTTTGGCCCAGTAGCGCACTCGTGCAAGCACGTAGGTGTAGAGTACATCATAGCGGATGTAGTGCATAGTACACTGTTTCATGCCCTGACCATGTTTGCTGCAGTGGTAGTAGCCGAACGGTTTACTGCCGGAAGCGTGCAGACCATAGGCCATAGACCAGCCGCAATCAGCGCACTTTACAAGGCCGGCAAACACTTGTGGATGACCACTCTTCTGTTTGCGTCGGCGTGACTGTATTTGCTGCTGCACTTGCTCGAAGACCTCTTTGCTTATGATGGCCTCGTGCGCATTCTCTGTACGCACCCATTCCGCTTCCGGTTTGCGGATGCGCTTTTTACTCTTTTTACTCTTATACGAGACATTGGTTTGCCGGTAATGGACTGTGTTGCCAATGTACGTCTCATCCTTGAGCATTTTCTTCACATGGCCTATTGTCCATGAATAGCGCTTTTCTTCGGGCGCGTTGGCATAGATGTTCGCAAAAGTGCCATAACGGGTGTAGTTGAGCCAGCCGGGCGTCGGAATTTTTTCACGAAAGAGCCAGTGTGTTATGTGTGCGGCTCCAGCGCCGTGGAACGCCATGTCGAAGATTTTCTCGACGATCCACTTGGTGTCCTCGTCAATGACGAGGGCATTTTTCTTATCCGGGTCGCGCTTGTAACCGAGCGGAGCGTAGGCAAAGATGCGCTCTCCCTTTTAAAACTTCGCGTGGAGCGCGCTCTTCACCTTGCGGCTGGTGTCCTTGGCAAACCACTCATTGAATAAGTTTTTGAAGGGGACGAAATCTGACAGCCCTCGTTCCGTGTCCTCGTTTTCCGTGACGGCTATGTAGCGTATCTGCTTCTCCGGGAACACGAACTCAAGGTAGTAGCCCATCATGACGTGTTCGCGACCAAAACGGCTGAGGTCTTTCGTTACGATGCAGTTGACCTTGCCAGTGTCCACATCGGCCATCATGCGTTTGAACGAGGGACGCTCGAAGTTTGTTCCGCTCCAGCCGTCGTCAACGTACTCATCAACGACGCGTAGTCCGTTTTCAGCGGCGTATTTACGAAGAATGGTACGCTGAGTCTCGATGCTTACGCTGTCGCCGTAACTCTCATCGTCGCGGCTCAGGCGCATGTACAGTGCAGTGTTGTATGTTTTTAGCTGTTTCAAATTAACCTCCTTTGTGCGAAACAGCCCGCGCTTATGCAAGTATTATACTGTAAGCGCGGGCTGACGGCAACAGTTTATTGGGCCGCGTAGCCTATGACGTTCTCTATGAGCGAACCTACAGGCTTTCCCGTATCCGCGAAGTGTTCGGACACTTTCAGCCGCGAGCCGCCGCAGTAGAAGTACGTCTCGCCGTCCTCATCCGTGGCGTAGAACGCGGTGTTTTCCAGCGTGGGCTTGGGTTCAAGCTCTGCTGCCCATTGGTCAAGCAGCTCTTTGGGTGGCGTGTCGGTGTAATCGCTTTGGGGTATGTAGTTAGTCAAATGTTACCTCCTAAGTTCAGTAAGATTTCTGCCGAGGAAGTCGTGAAACGCGACCCTCTCGGTGTGGGGTACGTCGTTTTGGCCCTGTTGACAAAAGCGCCATAGGACGCAGCTCCATGCTGTACCCTATGGCGCTTAGAGTTTTACGGAGACTCACGCCCGGGTGTTTCCGGGTCGTAAGGAGCTTTACCATTCGTTTCAGGTTTAATGCCGTCGTCGAGAGAAGGCAATGCTCGTGAGCCTTGCCTAAACCACGCTTTCGCAATCGTCTCAAGTTGTGTTCGGCCTTCTGGTGAGAAAAATTCCCCTCGCAGTAGATTTTTCGCAGCCGCAGTGCTTCATAATATCCCGGCGTCCCATCATTCCTCATGTACTGTTCTTCGCTTGCCCACTTGAAATATGCCCTCTCAACCACACGGTACTTCGCATCCCCGGAGATGCACCGGCTGCGCAGAGGACATGCCGAGCACTCTCCCGCCGACGCCTTGTAGCGCTTCTGCCCCAGGCGGTCCCTGTAATTTGAAAATATGAGACGACACGCGTTTGGGCACGTTAGAGTATCGCTCTCACGGTCATATATGAAATCTGCCTCTGAAAATACGCCGGATGCGGGCTTCGGCAAATTGCGCTTAGGTATGTACGTCCGTATGCCCATGTCCAGCATGTCTTTGTGTATCTCCGAGCTGTCGTACGCAGAGTCCGCACACACCGCCTCCGGCTTGAAGCCGAAAACCGCTATCTGCCGCTTTATCCTCTCCGAGTGTACTGTTGAGTCCGGAACATTCCCGGGGGTGGTGTGCACATCCGTGATCAGCCCATGCCTGGCGTCGCAGGTCTGATGGCTGAGGTAGTAGAAGCCCAGGGGCTTTCCCGTGCGCTTCATGAAACCGGCGTCGGGGTCAGCCGGACTCTTAACGAGCTCCTTGTACCCCTTTTTCTTCTCTTTGCGGTGCTTGGGGTAAACACCGTCCTTCACCGCCTGCTCATTAAGCCTTTGAAGATATGCGGATGGCTCCGCTTCCACAGCAACGCGCTCCACAACGTCGTTGCGGGCATTCGCCCGCACATGGGTGGAATCCGTGAGCAGCAGTTTGCCGTCAATGAGACCGTGCTCAATGCACTTCCGAACCACTTCGTCGAACAGTTCCTCGAACAGCGCAGCGCCATTGAATTTGCGGCGGCGCAGTTTGGAGAAGGTAGAGTGGTCGGGTACCGGCTCGTCGAGGTCGATGCCGAGAAACCAGCGGTATGCGATGTTGACGCGCACTTCTTGCTCCAAGCGCCGTTCAGAGTCTATGCCGTACAGGTAACCGAGCAGCAGCATCTTGACAACGACCACAGGGTCGATGGACGGCCGGCCTCTGCGTGAGTACAGGCTTTCTACGCGCTGGTAGATGAAGCTGAAGTCCATCAGGCTGTCCAACCGTCTGAGGAAATGTTCCTGCGGCATGAGCGACTCCAACGTTACACACAACATCTTCTGCTGTACTCCATCCCTGCGAGTCATCATCCCCACATCACCGCCTTTGCTTTTCCTCCAGTATACCATATGCGTCGCGGCTATGCGTAATTTTGTCAACAGGGCCGAAGCGACGTACCCTTTGAAAAACTTCTTTTCATCTCATCGCGCGTTTTATCTTTCGTTCACCAAAAGTCGCGTTTCGCGACCTTCATTCTCTCTCGCGGCGAGAGCACGGTCGATGCAGTACTTCACGTCAAGCAGCCCTACCAGCTCGTCGTGGAAACGCTTGTACTTGGCGTAAGCCGCATCGTTCTCACACTCCAGCGTTGCAAGCTCGTGCTGCCAGTCAGCGGTGTGGATACCGCCGGGGAGCTTGCGGCGCGCCATGTAGAACTGCCGCAGCTCGCTTTCGTGCTCGGATTTGAACTTTTCGCGCTTTGGCCTCCAGCGTATAGCGCACAGCTCGTTGTAAAGCGGCTTGAATCTCTTGAACAGCTCAGCGTATTTCATCCAGTCGCGCAGCTCTTTCGACCGCTTTCTGTTGGCGTCCAGCAGCGTTTTCACCTCATCAAGTGATGAATGAAGCGAATCGAGACGGGCTTCGAGGTCGTCAAGGGTATGTAACCCGTTCTCATTCAAATACGCTATGGCGCTTGTAAGACGTTTCAAGTTGCCGACTTTGGCCTTGTTGCTCCACGCGCCAGCATTGCGAGCGTCGTAGTAGTCAGCGAGCAGCTTGCCGAGGGAGGGAGAGTGCGGCTCGTCCAGCTTCACGCGTGCGTCGCTGAGCCAGTCCGCCAACGCCTTAATTCGATTTCCCAGCGCCCTCAGCATCGCGCTCGCCGTGCGAACCCAGCGATTGTGCTCGCCCTTGTCGGTCACGATGCCTTTCGCCTCCATCTGCCGCACGGCGACGCCCTCATGAACGGTCGGAAGCTGCTTCACGCCCTGCCGCTCGTATGATCGGTGGTCGATGCGGCACGTCAGGCCCTTTTCCTCAAACTTAGCATTGCACAGCGCCGCCCACACCTCGCGCCACGCTTCAAGCGTCTCTGGTTTGCCCCAGTCCATAGTTGGCACGGCGTCGAACTTGCCGTCCTCATGGTAAACCCGCCGCTGTTTAGCACCCCATGTGCCGTCGGGGTTGAGCGGGCGAATCGGGCACATGACGTGGAAGTGCGGGTTCGGTATACCGCCGTACTCGTCCGACTGATGCACGGCAAAGTCTGCAATCATGCCGCGAGAGACGAAGTTGTCCAGCAGGAATTGTCGAGCGAGCTGTATGTTTTCATCCAGCGTGAACTCGTTTTGCAGTGCGATGTCAAAGCTATACGCCAACTGAGTATTCTTGTTGCGCTCAGCTTCCTCGACCGCGTTCCACAGCGTCTGGCGGTCGGCATACTCGCGCGGCACGTGAGGCGGGAGAAAAATCTCTGTGTACATTACGCCGCCCTTGCGCGTGTAGTCACTAATCTGACCGTAATACTCGCTGTAGAGCTTCTCGCCCGCGCGGTATGCGGCGCACTCAACCGCCGACCGCCCGGCGCTGCGCTTTATCTGCCCGACGTGGAAGTGGTACAGCGCCAATCACTCACCGTCCTTGGGCAATAGGGTCTTGACTTCGGGTAAGTCGAAGATGTGTTCAATTAGCTCGTAAAACTCACGCTCTCCCATATCTTTGACGGCTGGCGCAATGTGCTCCACGACAGCGCCTTTAACAATGAGCCGGCGCGTCCGCTTCTTTCGCTCGCCGTCTTGGAGATACTTGATTTGCTGCTCGATACGTTGGTAACGGTGTTTGGTTTGGCTTAATTTTTTCTGAATCACGCCGCTTTCCTGTACAAGCTCGGCCTTGGTTTGGTTTTTGCGGATAATATCTACCTCCTTAAATTTTTCGCCGTTGATTAAAATTATCCGTACATGCGTACATCCGTACGCTTGTACGCATGTACGGATGTTTTGAATTGAAATTCAATTTTTTCATCCCGCCCTCTGCAATAGCTCTATGCCAATGAATCCGCGCACGCGCCGCCCGCCGGGTAGGTAAATCGTGTTCGTCTGCTCAATGCCGTAGGTATCCTGATTTTCTGCGAGGTGTAGGCACAGGCTGCGCTGAGACAGCGGGTTTAGCGCGTTGTCCTCGCACCAGAGCTTGTACACAGCGTACACGTCCCGGCTGCTGGCCTCGGCGTCGGATTTGAGACGTATGTAGCCCTCGCTGCGCATGAAGTCCACAGCGTTGTTGCCGTCGCTGACCGCTTCAGACATGTTCTCGCGGGCGCGCTCGCTGAGCGTGAAGCGGTAGTCGTTAGAGATAAGCCGCCGCAGTCCATCGAGGCACCAGAGAAAAATTCCCTCAGCCTCCGCGCACATCTTTTCGGCGATGAACGGGTCGTCCGCTCGGTTGGCGTCTTTAGGTTTCGTGGTCAAGATTATTTGCCTACGGAAAAATCCCTCGCTGCGGTCGTAGAGCGCCTTGAGCGAGCCGTTGCCGAAACCGAGGAAGCGGACGTAGAGGTCGCCCTGATAGCTTTGCTGCCCTTTGCGTTCGAGATCCATCGGCAGCTCGGCGGTCACGATCGCCTTGATGTGGTTCGTCTGCGGCAGGGCTTCGAGCTTCATGTCGTCATCGAGCATGACAAGCTCGTGCTCCAAATCCGCGCGGGCGAAGCGCGAGCTTTCAACCTTCGCAATGCTGCCGGTGGCCATGTTTGACCCGAGCAACGCACGGAGCACAACGCCGATACGGCTCTTGCCCTCGCCGCCGCGGCCAATCAGCATGAGCATTTTCTGACCCTTCGTCGTGGGCAGGAAGCAGTAGCCCATGAACTCCTGCAGCGTCGGGATGTCCTCAGGGTAGAGCAACTCATTGAGGAATTGTAGCCACGTTGCCGGTGTAGTCGCGTCGGGATTGTATACCACCGGCAGGCGGTTGCGGCAGAACTCACGCTCTGGCGTGAATGTCCCGTCGAGGAACAGTGTGCCGTTGGCAACGTGTATGCGGTCACGCTGGATAGGCAAATCCGGCGCGTAGGCTTCGAGCCGCAGGGCTTCGAGCAAGTTGTTCACGCGCTTGCCGAGGCCGGTTGAGAAATACGGCTTGAGCATTTCGTAGATTGCCCGGCGCAGCTTGTCCTCGTCCGTGACGCGGCCCTCGACCGTGAAGAAGGTGCCGTTGACGCTCTTCATCGGGTGCTCGCGCAGAAATTCCTCGCAGAATTTCACCTCATTGACATGCTTGCCGTCATACCATTCTGGAAATTCAGCCACGCAATCCCTCCATCAGCCGCGCGGTTTTCTGCTCGACCAGCCGCGTTTCGTCCAGGCTCGCACCCGCGTCCAGCAGATATCCTGCCCACGCGTCGAGCGTACACGCTTCGGCATAGCCGTCGTGTGCTTCTTCTCCTGTTGTTCTCGGCGCAAGCTCGGCCCGGCAGCGGGACAGCTCGCGTTTGCACGCCGCCAGTCCCAACGGTGGCACAAAGCTGCCGGAGCCAAAGTCCGCTTCCAGCCGCCGTGCTGCGTCGGTCTTTGAGCAGCCGAGCAGCGCCGCCGCGAGGTCTATCACGTCGCCGTGCGCGCTGCAGCCGAAGCAGTGGAAGTGGTCGCCGTAGAGCTTGAGGCTGGGCGTCCTGTCCGCGTGGAACGGGCAGCGCATGAAGCCGTGCTTCACGGTGTCGTAGCGTTGAGCCGCTTCGATGGGTGAGATTGTGTGCTTGATTTTGTTGTAGTTGATAGCCTTTGTACCTCCTTGGATTATTTGAGAGAAAAAGCCCCCTCATATACCGTGACATTTTTCGGCGAAATGAGGAGGTGGTATTCGGATAATTCACAAAAAGTTTACTACTTGAACCCCAACTTGCTGTCCTCCTTGTGCAGATATATAAAAAGAGCGCCTGCCTTGCGGCAAACGCTCACGTCTTCAGGGTAACTACCCCTCTATTATACATGGATTGAGAACGGGCAAATTGTTCCTGAGAATTAAAAATTTTATGAAAAATTTTTAGTCGAGGAATTTCTGATACTCTCTGGTTACGAAGTCCTCATACGCCGAGGCTATCTTGGCAATACGCTTATGTACCGCGCTCGCGGTTTTGAAGCCTACTGCGTCGGCTATCTGTTGTTCGGTGTGATGCTCCATTCGCAGCCTGAGAATCTTGCGGTCTTGCTCGGATAGCCGTCTGGCGAAGGCGTCAATCTGCCCCTGCGAGAGCACCTTACGCTCGAACTCTGCTCGTGGGTCGGCGACGTTCATAATGTCGCCGCCGTCCTCGACCAGCTCCTCGAGCGAGATAGACTTGCCACTGCGGTCGTGGTTCCAGTGCCGCATGAAGTCTTTGCGGACGACACTGTTTTTGTTCTCGTAGTCCTCGACCGTTCGGTTTTCCCAGATAGCGTCAATCATGGGCTGCCAGTTTTCTTCCTTGACAACCAAATCCGTGAGGTTGCCTACAAGGTTACCGAACTCACGGTATGTAAACCACAGCATTTCCTCGTCAGGCCCTGCGGTGTAGAGCATCTGAAAGGAGATGTACTCGCGCTCTATCTTGCGGCGAAAGTAGCGGAGTATGTCGTAGGAGAGCTGCCAGAGTGGGAAGTGCCCAGTGTACTGCTCCCGGCTGCCGGGGATTTCGCCGTAGTTGCCTCTTGAGTCCTTGACCTGGAAAGCCTGCCACGCCGTCCACGACCAGCAGTCCCAGACCAGCTCGGCGAACATATCCTGCTTGATGATGTCCAGACACGCCTGAGAGCGCAGCGCCTCAAACGGCTTGCGCGGAATCTTGAGAGCTTCGGGCCACTTTTCCACCAGCACGCGCGGCATGAGGTAAAACATGGTAAGCCAAGATAGGTAAGAGTCCTGTGGGATTTCGATGATGCCGGTCGGTGTGACAACTATGAACCCCTTGGGGCCTTTGGGATTTGCCATACGACTACTGTCTCCTTGTACCTTGTTGGCTGATTGTACCACGAGATTATGAACGTTTCAACGCAGCCCGGTGGATTAGCACAGAGAGCGTAGGGACAAGCGAAGAAACCCGAAGGGCGCACTTCTATACATGGTGCCCATGTATGTGTGAAAGCCACCCGGCACTTGAGTGCCGGGTGGCTCTTTGCGTCGCTGTGGCTCCGGGGCTAAGGTTCTTTGCCTTGCACTAATACTGATGATAGCAACAGTGACAATTAAATTTCAGCCGTTTTTTCGCGTTGCCCATTTTTATCAAACAACGATATGATGAGTATTAGAATAAGACTTATGACAAGGCCAAACACATTAGAAGGCAGTTCGGAGAATAGCGCAGGTCGAAATTGGGGGAAATATTCCCATCCAAGACTCAGCAAAACCGTCACGACTATACTTGCCAGAGCGGCGCGTTTCGTCACGAACTTGCTGTGAAGGCCAAAAACCATCGGGAGAAATGCAGAAGTAGAGTAAAAAAGTCCACCGACGTAGCAGATATTGATAATATCGCTCGAGAGCAGGGAAATGCCGAGGCTGAATACGGCTGTGACATAGACAAGTGCACGCATAAGTCGAAGCTGTTCTTTGTCGGATTTATTGCGACCACGTGTAGGTTTCCAGATGTCGTTTACAATAAGTGTTGCAACGGCGTGGAGAATACTTGTGCCAGTTGAAATGGTTGCTGCAAATACTGCCGAGAGGCCAAGCCCAAGAAGTCCATGTGGAAAAAAGTTTACTAACACCTCGGGGAATACAGTATTTGTATCCTCAATACCGGGCAGTAACACTGAGGCGGCAACACCAATGAGTCCCAATGCAATAGAGATTATGACGTAGAATCCTGCGGTGAACACTGCAGAGAATACAGCCGTACCTTCGTCACGCGAGGAGACCATTCGTTGCACATAATTTTGGTTCGTAGAGTAGGAGAGTGTGCACATCAACACCCAGCTAAGCGGCGTCCAGAAGCCGAGTCCATCCATACGCATGAATCCATTGGGTACACGCTCCACAATACTGCTATATCCACCTCCTGCACTCATAGTGATGGGCACTGCTAAAAGTACAGATATTACAATTACAACAAATAGCACAGAGTCTGTATTTACTACGCTCCTCAGTCCACCGCTTGTAAGCAGAACAACAAGAGCCATACTTATTATGAGTGATAGAGTGAGATCCAAACCTGAAAGGACGTGCAAAACCGTACATGATACGGTGAACTGCACTGACAAGGCGGCGACAGAGGCACAGACATGCATTATACATGTTATGTATTTTACAGAAGGAGAATAGCGCTTGCCCAGATATTCAGGAAGCGTTGCGCTGCCCATCGTGTTCAGTCTGCGCGCAAGCAGCAGGCCGACCAGCAGGAATGCTGGCGCTGCCGCGAGGTTCCACCATGCGCCGCTCATGCCTGAAACATAACAGGCGCCGATAGCGCCGACAAGGCCGCTACCACCGAAATCTGTAGCAGCCATTGAAAAGCCCGCTTGCAGTTTATTGATGCCCTTGCCTGCAAGCTGGAACTCGCGGCTCGTGTTGTCCCTGCGTGAGCGTTTGGCTGACAGCCAGCCAATAATCACGACCGGGACAAGCGTTATTGCAAATACAATATAGTCTACAATGTTCATATACTGGATTCCTCATCTTATTTGTGCTTGCTACAGTAGTTGCAGCACGCACACCTGGTTGTTATCGCTGGCTGGTAACGTTTTTATTCGGTGACATATTATTTCTCATAGATGTGCAACAGGAAGCTGCAAAATATGACGAGAATCATCGCGCCAATAGTGAGTATCCAGATATAGTTATATCCTGCACTGCCGTACTTGTCCAGCCAGTTGCCGCAGAGTGTGTACAGCCAGAGGTCTGAAGAATAACCTATGGCAGAACAGATACCCATAGCCGTGCCTGTGATATTCATAGGCATTTTCGCCTCTGGTATCGGCGTATACATTCCGCTGCGTGACGTGCCCATAATGGTTGAGAAAAGAACGCACAAGATGAACGCGAAAATCATGAAGCTGTGATCCATTGGCAATGCGATAAGTGCACCGAGAGCGACTATCATGCCAACTGCAAAAATCGTAAGGAACTTAGGCGTCTTAAGCCTGTCAAGTAGCAGACCGCCCGCAGTGGCTAGCAGCACGCGTGCAACATAGCGGTTATATATTGAGTAGCCTGTCGCAAGCGTGGTGTCCATGCCATAGTTTTCGGAGAGCATTGGATTCAGATATGTACTGCAGGAGAGTGCCATGAAAAGGCCCATGACTATAAATCCATTTATCCAGGTTACAGGATGGCGAAGCGCTTTGCCGGCCATACTCACCTTGAAACTGTCGCTGCTCACGCATCTCACGTCGGAGTCCTTCACAAATATAGCAATTATTACTGCAACAATTATGAGGATTACTGCATATATAGCCTGTACTATACGAAAGCTTGGAAGGTTGCCAAGTATGCCGAGTATACCGTAGGAACAGATGATACTGACCGCGGCAGAACATGCCTCAAAAAATCCGAATATCTTACCTTCGTCCTTCTCTGTACCCTGTGCACGGATGAGCTTCAGGAAGGCAGACCAGTGGATAAATGTAGTGGAGACGCCAAGCGCAAGATAGCATATAAGCAGTATCGTGTATCCGTGAAGGAAGCAAATGCACAGGCCTATTACCGCCGTCAGGAGCTGCGAAATAATAACGAGTTTTTTCGGGCTGAAACGGTCTGCAAGCAGGCCCCCGAACAGATATCCGGGTACGGCTGTGAGGCCGAACATGGCTATAAGGTTGCCTACCTGCGCATTGCTCAGCTCGAAAGCCTCCATAAACTGAGTGTAAAACGTGGAACTCAGATACGGATATGTGTAACAGAGCGTACTAAGAGTCATTACAGCTATAAGCAGATATTTCCGCTTGCTCATTTAATTTCCCTCCCCTTTATACTGCCTTTTGCCCGCCGATTATTACATGAGCCGGCAGCTTTGTCATGACGTCGATATCCTCGTCCGGTTTTCCGTCAACTATACAGAAGTCGGCCCATTTGCCAACCTTTATAGTGCCCGCCTTGTCAATAACACCTGCAATTATTGCACTGTTGACAGTGGCCTGGCGCAGCAGTTCGATGTTTGAAAGCCCTAATGCCTTGCGGGCAGTGAACTCCAGACCCGGATAACGGTCAAAGCTCGGTCGATCGGCGTCGCTTCCCCAGCCGACAAGGACTCCTGCGCGGCAGGCATTTGCGAGGTTGACACAGAGATTTTCGTATATATTTGCAGTTCGGTCTTTCATGTACTGAGGTACGGCGCCGGTGTCATCGGTGAGAATGCCATACATCACACCCATTGTCGGAACCATCACCGTTTTCCCATTTGACTTAAGGTATGACTCGATACACTCGTCATCGAGATATGTACTGTGCTCGACAGTGTATACACCAGCCTCTATACATGCGAGTATGCCGGGCTTGCCGTGACAATGCGCGGCAACATAGGTTCCGCAGGCTGCAGCAGCGTCTACCATTGCCTGCAACTCTTTGCGTGTGCAGAGCATGGCCTGCGGATCGCCACCCTCGTTCATCATGGCTCCGGTTACCATGTACTTTATGAAACTGGCGCCATGTGCTACATCGTCCCGACAGATTTCAAGTGCGTGCTGAGGACCGTCAAACTCCCTATATACGGGGCCAAACTGTGCGTTGCCAGGCGCGCGTGGACTGTTACATGCGCCGGAGAATATGTAGTGCGGTCCAATTGCGAGGCCTCGATCAAAAAACTCACGGATATAGCGCCCTCCCCAGTGGGCGATGCCGCAGTCGCGCAGGAACGTATATCCATTGCGGAGATAGTCCTGCGCATAGTCCACGCCGTCAACAAGGCTTTGTTCCGGAGTGCGCACTGCGATTTGCTCAACAATCATCCTGTCGAAGTTTGCATGCATATGCAGGTCGAAGAGACCTGGCAACACAGTCATGCCCTTAATATCCAGTACCTCTGTACCCTCCGGAGATGGCGCCATTCCGACAGGATATATGCCCTCAATCAATCCGTTTTCATAAACTATGTCTGCGTAATTGCCGCTATAACCTTCGGTCAGATCTGGTACTATTCTGCAATTTGACAATATGGTCATTTCTCAGCCCTCCAAAAATCAGTTTCTGAATATTTGTCCGTCTTTAAATACATACAAAGGATATTTGCTCATAACACTGATATCTTCATCCGGTTTTCCCTCAAATATACAAAGGTCTGCAAGCTTTCCAGCCTTTATTGTACCGCATACGTCATCCATACCGACAATGGCAGCACTTTCAATGGTAGCTTCCCGAAGTATCTCGAGCGGCTCAATACCAAACTCGGCACGTGCAAGGAACTCTATGCCAATATGTTCCAACATGTTTTTCAGGTCAAGGTCTGTGCCAAATCCTACCCGCACGCCAGCTTCGGCACCAAGCTTTGCGCTTGCAGCCATGTGAACGATGGCATCGCGGGACTTGTCTATAAATTCCTGCGTAGTGTTTCCAGCGTAATCTTTTACAAGCGTATAGGGCATTGAAAATGTGGGAACTATTCCACCGGTCTTATGTTTAATCATAAGCTCCGCACTTTCCTCAGTCATATACGAGGCGTGTTCAATCGTGTATACACCCGCCTTAACCGCTTCGTTTATGCCGCGAGTTCCATGGCAGTGCGCGGCGACATATGTCCCAAGGCTGTCTGCTGCGCGGACTATGGCAGAAAGCTCTTCAGGAGTTGTGACCATGGCTCCAGGTTCTCCACCAAGATTGAGAACTGCGCCGGTGCACATATACTTTATGAAGTCAACGCCATTTGCCATCTCTTCGCGGCATACCTTCATCATTTCGCTAGGTGAGTCCACTTCTTTATACAGTGTGCCAAAAGAAGAGTTGCCTTTGGTAGTCGGCGATAGTATTTTGCCGGAGGTTATAACCCTGCTGCCTGTGATTGTGCCGTCTGCTATATAGTCACGCACTGCTACGCTCGCATAGTAATCGTTCCCACAGTCACGAATTGTGGTGAAGCCCAGGCGCAGGTATTCCTTTGCGTAGCGAACACAGTCAAGCAGATACTGGTTCTGCGGCCGCAACATGAGATAATTCCAATCCTGGTTCACAACCATAAGATGTGCGTGCAGGTCAAATAATCCAGGAAGAAGAGTCATGCCTTTGATGTCCAATTTTTCTGCTCCTTCGGGTTCCGGAGCGGTGCCAGCAGGGTAAATACCATCAATCAATCCGTGCTCAATCACTACATCGGCAAACTCACCATGGTATCCCTCAGTCAGTATGCTAATAAGGCGGCAGTTGTGTAGTATGGTCATAGTCAACCCTCCAACCATGAATCGCGCGATTTTAAATGATTAAAGTATAACGTCGCCAGCATTTATTTGCAAATGCGTGTAGCGCCGCTAAATGGTAAAGAAAAAGCTCAGATTCCACTTGAGGTGGAATCTGAGAGATGTTATAATATAATTCATTGATTCAAATCAGGGATATAACTATGCAGATAAATAAAAATTTCTTTTGAGTGGAACAGGTGCACGATCATGGAAGAAATATGCAACATTGTAGGAAGCCGCATACGCTTTATTCGCCGTCAGAAGGGTTATACACTTAACGATTTTGCCGATGCGATACATCGCGGAAAATCTACAGTTTCCAAGTATGAACGAGGCGAAATATCTATAGACATTGAAACACTGGCAGATATATCACGGGTGCTAGGTGTAAGTCTTGCTTCTCTCGTAGACGATAGTAAAAGTACAGGTGTTGAATTTATATTCAAGCCAGGGGAGAATGAGTATGCCGAACATTTGGAACGATACTATCTATACTTTTATTCTGCTCATGTCGGTAAACCATATATAAGCTACAATGCTCTTTTCATTGGTGAGCACACGGCAAGGATTTTTGGAGAGATACCAAACGATGAAGAAGTGTACTCATATAAGAGTTGTTATATTGGTCATGTTCGGCGTGCTGACTCTTTCGTTAGGGTGTTCGCAGTGAATCCTATGCACAAGGATGACATAGCTATACTCGAGTATCGTCGAGCTCTTAAGGCAGTGACAGCACAAGTTTGTTTTTTCTGCACGCTGTCGATAGCTGGATGGTTTCCCATGGCGAATAAAGCCCTAATTTCTTCTGTGCCGGTGAAAGACAAGGAGTGGATACGTCGCGTGCTTACTATCACAAGTTCTGACATGCGCGAAATAAAAGCCCGCAACGGTTTCTTTGCCGCACCAGCAGACTTTGTACTATAGGGCGTTTAGCAATTGGTAAACGAAGAAATATATACAAATAAGTCCAAGCAAGAAAAGCAATAACTTCAATGACTATAAAAAGTCGGCTCCAACTGGAATGAACCTGTTATTTGCTTAATAACCGCGGGCTGCGTGTCTTTAACTGTGTGAAACTCCGCCCTCCCACTTGCTGACGGCCTGGCGGCTCACGCCCAGCGCCTCGGCCACGAACTCCTGCGTCATCTTGCACTCGGTCCGCCGCCGCCTTATCACCTCGCCCAGCGTCCGGGCCTTCTCGGCCCGCTCCTTCCGCACCGGCTCCGAGCGCAGATACTTGCGCAGCGCCTTTATCAGCAGGTATATGAGATAGGCGATGATCGAATACGGCACGATGGCCATAACGGCAAATACGAGCAATCTGACCATGCCCTGTCCTCCCGTCTGCGCAGATGTGGCCACGGCCGTGACGGCGGATATGAATGTGCTTGCCATGTCCCGTCCTCCTTTCTGCGCTGAGGATACCGCATATCCGGCGGTTGCTCCACCAATTATCGCGCAACTTTGCGCCTGCGGGATGGTTTTATTATACCTTGCCCGGGCGCGGCTGAACAGCATGTAATGACGGGCAGCATTTGCCCGCGCGGACGAGCCCGCCGTTGAGACCCCGATACAGCGCAGACCGAGCGCAAAAAATGACCGCCCCTCACGGGCGGCCATTTTTGCTTCAGCGCTCAGGTGAGCAGCCCGACGGCGCGGGAGAAGTCGCTTTTTCTGACGTAGATGTGGTAGGTGAAGCAGGCACCGTCGGCAAAGTCGGAGTAGCGCGCGTTCCCGGCCGTCAGGTTCATGCCCATGCGCGCGTGCACGCCGCCGACGAGGCGGCTCTGGACGCCCTTGGTCTGCATGGAATACGGCACGCCCGCGGCCTTCAACGTGGACCAGACGCGGGCCGCATCCTCGGCGTCGCTGCCGGAGTAGATGAGCTTGCGGTTGAAGACGTTGACCATTTAGGCACCTCCTAAGAAATGTCCGGGGTTCGACCTCACATACATATCATACCATATCGCCCGGCCCGGCGCAACACCGGCGCCCCGCCTATGCGATTATCGCCCGGCCGTTCGCCCTGCCGGTGAACTCGCCCTCCGCTATGGCGGGCACGCCGCGGACGAACACGTAGTCAATCCCCGCGGCGAGGCTGTCCGGGTGCTCGTAGCTGTCGCGCTCGCGGATGTTCGCGGCGTCGAAGAGGCAGAGGTCCGCGTCCGCGCCGGGGGCTATGACGCCCTTCCCCGCGAGGCGGAAGCGCTCCGCCGGCTGGCCCGTGACCTTGTGCACCGCCTCGGTCAGGCTCAGCGTGCCCTCGCCGCGCACATAGCACTCGATGAGCCGGGCGAAGGTGCCGTACACCCTCGGGTGCAGCAGCCCGCTCACAGGGTAGATCGCGTCCGAGATGACGCCCGAGAAGGGCGCGCGCAGTATCTCGCGGATGTCCTCCTCGTCCGCGATGAAGTCTATCATCGAGACCGCACAGTGCTCCGAGGCGAGCAGGTCGAAGAGCGCGTCGAAGGCATCGCAGCCGCGCGCGGCGGCTATCTCGGCTATCGAGCGGCCCTCGAAGGCCAGATTCTCCGGCCGGTGCAGGCTCGTGGCGCGGATGTTCTCAAAGCCGACGAGCAGGGAGATGTTCTCAAAGTCCGAGCCCGTCTCCATCCTCCGGCGCATCCTTGCGCGCTGCTCCGTATCGGAGAGCGCCGCGGTCAGCGCCTCGGTGCCGCCCGCCTGGAATTCCGGCGGCAGGACGTGGATGAGCTGCGTCGAGCCCGCGGGGTAGGGGTAGACGTCGCACATGACGTCGAGACCCTCCTGACGCGCCGCGTCGATGAGCTGCAGCATCTCCGGCACGGCGGAGCGCCAGTTGCGGCGGCCTATGGCCTTGAGGTGGCTTATCTCCAGCGGCATCCTCAGCTCGCGCGCGACGGATAGCATCTCGCGCAGGGCGTCCACCACGCCGTCGCCCTCCTGGCGCATGTGCACGGTGACCACGGTGCCGCTGTCCCTGAGCGGCTCAAGCGCGCGGATGAGGCCCGCCGTGTCGTAAAAGCACTCCGGCGCGTAGCCGAGGCCCAGCGAGACGCCGACGGCCCCGTCCGCGAGGCAGCGCTCGAGCAGGGCGTGTACCTCGCGGTACTGCCCGTCCGTGAGCGGCGCGTCCGAAAAGCCCGCGGCGCAGGCGCGGATGGTGCCCATCCCGGCCAGCATGGCCGTGTTGAGCGGCAGCTTGGCCCCGGCGGCGGCGCGGAGATATCCGGCCATGTCTGGGAAGTCCCGCCCCTCCGGCAGCGCGCCGACGATGGGGGAGAGGTAGCTCAATATTTCCCCGGCAAAGTGCCCGTGCACGGGCGCGAGGGAGAGGCCGCAGTTGCCGTTTATGACGGTGGTCAGGCCCTGGGCCAGCTCCGCGCGGCCCCAGCCGGGGCGAAAGACGGCGGCGTCCGCGTGGCGGTGGATGTCGATGAACCCGGGCGTCAGGCAGCGGCCCCGCGCCTCTATCACGCGCGCGGCCTCCGCAGCGCCGAGCTCGCCCACGGCGGCGATGCGCCCGTCCGATACGGCGGCGTCGCCCGTGTAAGCCGCGCGGCCCGTGCCGTCTATTATGCTCGCGCCGCGGATGATGAGGTCGAACATGGCCCGTCCTCAGCAGCCGGGGTACTGGACGCGGCGGCGCAGGTCGGCGGCGAAGTCGTCGCCCTTCAAGAGCCGCACCAGCTCGAGGCCCATGTCTATGGCGAAGCCGACGCCGCGGCCGGTGGTGATGTTGCCGTCGGTCACCACGCCCTGGCGGGTGTATTCGGCGCCGAGGAGCTTGTCCTCCCAGCCGGGGTGGCAGGTGGCCGTGCGGCCCTCCAGCAGGCCGAGGCGGCCGAGCACGCTGGGCGCGGCGCAGAGCGCGGCCACGCGCTTGCCCTCGGCAGCGAAGCGGCGCACGAGCTCGCAGAGGCCCTGGTGCGCATAGAGGTTCTCGGTCCCGGGCATGCCGCCGGGGAGATAGAGAATGTCGCTGCTCTCGAACTCGGCGTCCTCAAAGAGCACGTCCGCCGCGATGCGCACGCCGTGGGAGCTGGTTATCTCGGGCCTGCCCGTGACGGAGACGGTCTGCACCTCTATGCCCGCCCTCCGGGCCACGTCCACAACGGCGAGGCACTCGACCTCCTCGGAGCCGTCGGCCATAAAAACGCTTATCTTGCTCATATGAAAAACCTCCCGGTCAAGAATTCGCCGCCATTATACCCCAGCCGCGCCGAAATGAAAAGCGCCTGAAGGAATGTTTGCTTTTTTCCTGCGCGCGGGCTAAAATGGTTGGGTCAGGGGGGTGCCGAGATGATAAATACCGTACTTTTCGGAGCGGGCCAGGTCGGGGCCATGGTCGCCCGGCTGCTGGGCATGGCTCACCGGGCCGTGTGCTTTGCGGACAACTCGGAGGCGAAGTGGGGCGGCAGCCTCGCGGGACTGCCCATAGTCTCCCCGCGCGAGAGCCTTGCCCTCGGCCCGGACTGCGTCTGCCTCTGCGTGCTCGACGCCGAGCGCGCCGCGCAGATGGAGGCGCAGCTGCGAGAGCTGGGCTACGCCGGGCCCATCGTGAGGCCGGAGCAGCTCTCGCTCTTCGACGCGCGCGTGGCCACTATGCGCCTGCTCGCCGAACAGATACACGAGCTGAAGATACCCGGCGACGCGGCGGAGCTCGGCGTCTACCGCGGCGACTTCGCCGTGCACATAAACGCCGCCTTCCCGGACCGGCTGCTGCACCTCTTCGACACCTTCGAGGGCTTTGCCGAAAGTGACGTGGCGCTCGAGAGCCGCGAGGGACTATCCCGCGCAAAGCAGGGCGACTTTTCAGGCACGGACGCGGACACGGTCCGCAGGCGCATGCCCTACCCGGAGCGGACGGCCTTACACAAGGGCTGGTTCCCGGACACCTTCGCCGGCTGCGAGGGGCGCAGCTTCGCCTTCGTCTCGATAGACGCCGACCTCTACGCCCCCACCGCCGCGGCCCTGCCCCTCTTCTGGGACCGCCTGAGCCCCGGCGGGGCGCTGCTCATCCACGACGTGAACGGTACGCAGTACCGCGGCGCGGGCAAGGCCGTCTCCGAGTTTTGCGCCGCGCGGGGCATACTCCCCACGCCCGTCTGCGACCTCCACGGCAGCGTGATACTCAGAAAGCCGCTGTAAATACAAAAAAGCCGCCCAAACGGGCGGCTTTTTCGCATATTCTCAGCTCTGCACCTACGCCCAGAGCTCGGCCAGCATGGTCGCGGCGCAGTAGACAAGGAGCAGGGCCATGACGGCGTTGACGACCTTGGACCAGCGCTTGAAGAAGCGCTCGAACACCGCGCCGAAGACGGCCCAGAGCAGCGTGCAGAGAAAGCCCGTCACGGAGAGAATGACGCAGAAGAGCGCCAGCACGGGCAGGGAGTCATAGTGCGGCAGCACGAAGGAGCTCAGGGAGGTTATGCCGTAGAGGATGACCTTGACGTTCACAAATTGCAGCGCCGCGCCCGCCGCGACGGTGTTCGTGCGGGAAAAGCGGCTCTTTTTCGCGGCGTGCGGCTTGTCGCGCCAGATGCCCCAGGCCAGATAGAGTATGTACGCCGCGCCCAGCACCAGCATGTAGGGCTTCACCGCGGGGATGAACTCATAGAGCAGCGAGGAAAACGCCGCGCACAGCCCCATGACCACCAGAAAACCCAGCAGTACGCCCACATTGAAGGGAAAGGCCCTCTTGAAGCCGTATTTCGCCGCGTTCGACATCGACATTATCGTGTTCGGCCCCGGCGTTATCGCCGTGAGCAGCACATAGGAACAAAACGCCGGCCAGTTCATTCAAAAGCCCCCTCCAGCACACAAATCATGAGAATAATGATACATTTGAGCCTGCAAACTGTCAATAAGCTGTTGACGCCGGAGGGCCGGAGACGCACCAGCCCCCGACCCCCACCAAGCCCCTCCCCAAGTCGGGCGAGGAACGTCCCGACTACCGACTTGTAGCGCTCACGCGAATGGTGGAGCCACCGAGGTAAAAAAAGCGCTTTTCTTTGGCGGCTCGACACCGTTTCTTTGGGCAAGCACCAAAGAAATGGGGTCGAATCGCAGGACAAGCTAACGACTACCTCCCAAAGTATCGGCGCACACGCAGAAGGCACAATGACGAGTCCGCCTTGTCTTGCGCGGTTACGTGTGCGCCGTTTTATTAGGCAATAGACCGCGCCGGCCCTGCCCGTTCCACCCCATTTCTTTGCTCTTGCGCAAAGAAACGGGGTGGAG
>ENA-UOIY01001546-UOIY01001546.1-human-gut-metagenome-genome-assembly--contig:-P114-NODE-1546-length-23361-cov-6.661503_pt1 | contig 23361 bp, 19 predicted proteins | sample MGYA00242335_ERZ723882 | MGnify/ENA metagenome assembly ERZ723882
AAGACACCGGCCTCTCACGCCGGTAACGGGGGTTCGATTCCCCCACGGGTCACCAGTAAGGTGAATACACGGCGAAAGCGGTGTAAACAATATGAATAGTTGGTGTTGATGACGCTGAGGGTCCACCTGTTCCCATCCCGAACACAGAAGTTAAGCTCAGTGGTGCCGAAAATACTTGGCTGGAAGCGGCCCGGGAAAATAGGTCAGTGCCAATCCAAAAACGATTTGCCATCCCACAGCGGGATGGCATTTTGCTTTTCCGCAATAAAAAACCTCCCGTCGTTTTTCCCGACGGGAGGCCGTTTTATTTTACCCAGTCGTCCGGCAGCTTTTTCGCATGGAATTCCCGGCCGTTCAAATAGGATAGGGGAGAGTCTTCCGGCACCCCGGTAAAGCGCAGCCGCCAGGCGCACAGCACCTGCTGCTGTAAATTCAGCGCCCGATTTTTTCTCAAGCTCTCTGGCGTACAGTATTTGGTATCGCCCAGCAGCGGCCAGCCCATATGCGCCATGTGCGCCCTTATTTGATGGGTCCGCCCGGTGTGCAGCGTCACCTCCAGTAGCGCCAGCCCGTTTTTTTGCCGCAGTACCCTGTATTCCGTAATGATGGTTTTAGCATCCGGCTGCGGTTTATCAAAAACGCAAACCGTTTTGGCTTTGGTATCCCGCCGTAAAAATGCCTTGCAGACGGCATGCGCCGGCGACGGTACCCCAACCGTGACACAGCGGTAAACCTTCTCCACCTGCCGCTGCTTTATGATCTCATTCATCTCCTGCAAAGCCATGGCATTTTTGGCACAAAGCACCAGTCCGCCGGTGTTTCGGTCGATACGGTTGCACAGCGCGGGCGCAAAGCTGTTTTCCTGCGCCGGATCGTACTCGCCCTTTTGGTACAAGTACTTCTGCACCCGCCCGATGAGCGTATCCGCCGTCCCGCTTTCGTCCTCATGCACCACCAGACCCGCGGGCTTATCCGCTATCAGTATGTTTTCATCCTCATAGATGACCGAAAGCGCATCCCCCGCCCGTAAAAAGGCGGTATCCGCCCGCTGCTCCGCAAAAAACTCATCATTGAGGTACAGGCTTACCACATCGCCCACCGTAAGTCGGGTGCTGATTTCAGCCCGCTTGCCGTTCACCTTGATGCGCTTGGTTCGTATCCCCTTATACATCATCGAGGCAGGCAGCAGCGGCGCCGCCTTGCCGAGGAATTTATCCAACCGCTGGCCGGCGTCATTTTGTCCTATCGTAAATTCTTTCATCGGTTTTTTCCTCTTATCGCCGTATTCCCTTTTAGAATACCCGTATTCCCGCCCGCCGTCAAGCCCCGCCGCCCTTTACTTTTTCCGCCCGAAATGCTAAAATAAACGCAGCATTTTGTCAAAAGGGGAGGGGAACCGCCGTATGGCCAATGAACATTCCGGTCACCGTGACCGCCTGCGGGAGCGTTACCTCTCGGAGGGTTTGGACAGCTTTGCCCCGCATAATGTTTTGGAGCTTCTGCTTTTTTATTCCGTTCCCCGGCGGGACACCAACGTGCTGGCCCATCGTCTGATCGAACAGTTCGGCTCGCTTGTCGGTGTTCTCAATGCCGGCCCGGAGCAGCTGGCACAGGTGGAGGGCATCGGCATGAACGCCGCCGTCCATCTGCATCTTGTCGCCGATATCGCCCGCCGCTATTATGCCGAAGCCATCGCCCCGCCGCCCAATGATGCCCGGCGGGAGGATTTGATGCGCTATTACGGCCAAAGGCTGGTGGCCGCCTGCAACGGTCTGCCGGAGGAAACGCTGTATCTTGTCTGCCTGGATAATAACCTTCGTGAGATCAGCACCGACCGCATCTCCACCGGTGCCCCCAATGCCGTGCAGCTGCCCGGCCGCCGCATCGCCGAGGTCGCCCTGCGCCACCATGCACCCAGCATCCTGCTGGCGCACAATCATCCGCGCGGCATCGCCATCCCCTCCCGGGAGGACGTCGCCGCCACCCTATCGCTGCGGGACGCCCTGCGTGCCATCTCGGTCGAGCTGATCGACCACTTTGTCATCGCCGGCAGCGATTACGTTTCCATGGCGCAATCCGGCTTTTTCTCCTCTGCAGCCCGAACGGCCTTTTCCTTCCGCAGCCCGGGGGACGAAACCGCCATTGACTGCTTCCCCGACCGGTAAAGGGCGGGCACGCCTTTGCTGCCCCTCGGGGCTCCCGTCCGGTCGCCCCTCGCCCGCTTCGCCGTGCCCGCCCCAAAGCCCCCGCCCATAAAAAACCGACTGCAGAGCCCTCGCCCCGCAGCCGGCCTTTTTTATTTCTTCTTCAGCAGCTTTTTCAGGTATTCCCCGGTAAAGGACGCCTTACAGTCCGCGACCTCCTCCGGCGTGCCGCAGCACACCACCGTGCCGCCGCCGTCGCCGCCCTCCGGGCCCAGGTCGATGATATAATCCGCCGTCTTGATGACGTCAAGGTTATGCTCGATGACGATAACGGTATTGCCCGCATCGGTGAACTTCTGCAAAATCTCAATGAGCTTTTTCACATCATCGGTGTGCAGGCCGGTGGTCGGCTCATCCAGGATATACACCGTCTGCCCGGTGCTGCGCCGGGAAAGCTCGGTCGCCAGCTTCACCCGCTGCGCCTCGCCGCCGGAAAGGGTCGTCGCCGGCTGCCCGATCTTGATATACCCCAGCCCCACATCGTACAGCGTTTGCAGCTTCCGTTTTATTTTGGGCAGATTTTCGAAGAAGGAAAGCCCCTCCTCCACGCTCATTTCCAGCACGTCGTAGATGCTCTTGCCCTTATATTTGACCTCCAGCGTTTCACGGTTGTAGCGTTTGCCCTTGCACACCTCGCAGGGGACATACACATCCGGCAAAAAGTGCATCGGGATTTCCAGAATACCGGCGCCCTCGCAGGCCTCGCACCGTCCGCCCTTCACATTGAAGGAAAACCGCCCGATCTTATACCCCCGCATTTTGGCCTCGTTGGTGGAAGCAAAAACCTCCCGAATGTCATTGAACACCCCGGTGTAGGTGGCGGGGTTGCTGCGGGGCGTCCGCCCTATGGGGCTCTGGTCGATATCAATGACCTTGTCCACCAGCTCCAGTCCGTGCAGCGCCTTGTATTTGCCGGGCCGCACGTGTGCGCCCATCAGCTCCTTGCTCAATGCCTTATTCAGTATTTCGTTGACCAGCGAGCTTTTCCCGGAACCGGAAACCCCCGTCACCGCCACGAAGCACCCCAGCGGGAACCTCACGTCGATATTTTTCAGGTTGTTTTCCGCCGCACCGATGACCTCCAGAAAGCCGCCGTTGCCGGGGCGCCTTACCTCCGGCAGCGGGATCTTCTTCGCCCCGGAAAGGTACTGCCCGGTAATGGACTCCTTGCAGTATACGATCTCCTTGGCCGGGCCGCTGTACACCACATGCCCGCCGTGTATGCCGGCGCCGGGGCCGATATCCACAATGTAATCGGCCGCCTCCATCGTTTCCTCGTCATGCTCCACCACAATGACGGTGTTGCCGAGGTCCCGCAGGTTTTTCAGCGCCTCGATGAGCCTTGCATTATCCCGCTGGTGCAGCCCGATGGACGGTTCATCGAGGATATACAGCACCCCCATCAGGCTGGAGCCGATCTGGGTCGCCAGCCGGATACGCTGGCTTTCCCCGCCGGAAAGGGTGCTGGCGCTGCGGGCCAGCGTCAGATAATTGAGCCCCACATTCGCAAGGAAGGAAAGCCGGCTTTTTATTTCCTTGATGATCTGCCCGGCGATTTTCTGCTGCATCTCGGTCAGCTGCAGCTCGTCCATGAATTTCAGTGCTTCCCGCACGCTCATCTTGCAGAAATCGCTGATATTGATGCCGCCCACCGTTACCGCCAGTATTTCGGGACGCAGCCGGTCGCCGTGGCAGGCAGGGCAGGGGACAGCCGACATAAACGTAGCGATATCATACTTCATCCAGTCGCTGGTCGTCTCCTTAAAGCGCCGCTCCAGGTTATTGACGATGCCCTCGAAGTCATTGGTGAACTTCCCGGTAAACCCGGCGGAATGCCGCACCATCTCGAACTTTTCTCCCTTGGTGCCGAACAGCACAAGGTCCAGCTTATCCTTCGGCATATCCTTGACCGGGATATCCAGCGGCACACCGAAGTGCTTTTCCAGCCCGGTGAAGTACATCTCCCCGATGGTACCGGGGTCACAGCTCCAGCCCGAAACCTTGAAGGCACCGTCCCGGATGGAACGGTCGGGGTAGCGCACCACCAGCGCCGGGTCAACCTTTTGGAACACACCCAGCCCGGTGCAGGTGGGGCAGCTTCCCGCCGGGTTGTTAAAGGAAAACATATTGGGGGAAAGCTCCTCGATGGAGATATCATGGTCAGGGCAGGCATAGTTCTGGCTGAAAAGCATCTCCTCGCCGCCCACTACATCCACTACCACCAGGCCGCCGGTCATGGCACAGCAGGTCTCTATCGAGTCCGCCAGACGGGAGCGGATTTCCGGCTTGACCGAAAGTCGGTCCACCACGATCTCGATGGTATGCTTGTAGTTTTTCTCCAGCTTGATCTCCTCGGTCAGCTCATACATATTGCCGTCCACCCTGGCCCGGACATACCCGCTGCGGCGGGCGGCGTCCAGCTCTTTTTGGTAGGTACCCTTGCGCTGCCGCACGATGGGCGCCATCACCTGAATTCGGGTGCCCTCCGGCAGAGCCAGCACCTTATCCACCATCTGGTCCACCGTTTGCTGACTGATTTCCCGGCCGCAGATGGGGCAGTGGGGAATACCGACTCTGGCATATAAAAGGCGCAGGTAGTCGTAGATTTCGGTGACGGTACCCACGGTGGAACGGGGGTTTTTGCTGGTGGTTTTCTGGTCGATGGAGATTGCGGGGGAGAGCCCCGAAATATCGTCCACATCGGGCTTTTCTGCCTGCCCCAGGAACATTCTGGCGTAGGAGGAAAGGCTCTCCACATAGCGTCTTTGGCCGTCTGCGTAGATGGTATCAAAGGCCAGGGAGGTCTTGCCGCTGCCGGAAAGCCCCGTAAAGACGATCAGCCGGTCACGGGGGATCTCCAGGTCGATATTTTTCAGGTTATTCTGTCGTGCGCCTTTTATCACGATTTTATCCAGTGCCATTGGTTCCTCCTTGCCGGAAAGCCTTTGTTTTCCGTGCTTTTCCGGCAGTAAAGCTTATTTGCTTTACAGTAATTTTCACTTTGCTGTATAACCGCATTCTGCGGTTCTCCTACTGATGGGTTTTCTGCCTTACAGGGTATCCTTCAGCTTTGCTATCTTATCCCGCAGGTAGGCGGCGTGCTCAAATTCCAACAGCCGTGCAGCCTCCCGCATCTCGGCGGTCAGCTTGGCGATGGTCGCCTCGGTCTCCTTGCGGCTCATCTTCCGGCCGCCCTTGCCGCCCTTATCCGAAACGCTGATCTCCAGCACCTCGCGGATCTCCTTTTTGATGGTCTGCGGGGTGATGCCGTGTTCGGCATTATATTTCTGCTGGATCTCCCGCCGGCGGTAGGTCTCCTCGATGGCCTGCTGCATACTGTCGGTCACCTCATCGGCATACATGATGACCTTGCCCTCGGCGTTTCTGGCGGCTCTGCCGATGGTCTGTACCAATGAGGTCTCGCTGCGCAGGAAGCCCTCCTTATCGGCGTCCAGAATGGCCACAAGAGAAACCTCCGGGATATCCAGGCCCTCACGCAGCAGGTTGATGCCGACCAGCACATCGAATTCACCCCGCCGCAGGTCACGGATCAGCTCCATCCGTTCGATGGTATCGACGTCGTGGTGCATATACCGCACCTTGATGCCGGTTTTTTCGAGGTAGGCGGTCAGATCCTCCGCCATCTTTTTGGTCAGGGTGGTTACCAGCACCCGCTGTCCCTTGGCCGATCGCTCATTGATCTCCCCGATGAGGTCGTCGATCTGCCCCTCCACCGGCCGCACGTCAATTTCGGGGTCCAGCAGCCCGGTGGGGCGGATGACCTGCTCGGCGATGAGACTGCTTTGACTTTTTTCCAGCTCGCCGGGGGTAGCACTCACACAAACGATTTGCTTTAGCTTGCCCATGAATTCTTCGAATTTCAGGGGGCGGTTATCCAGCGCCGAGGGCAGCCGGAAGCCGTATTCGATGAGGGATTCCTTGCGGCTGCGGTCGCCGCCGTACATTCCCCTGGCCTGGGGCAGCGTCACATGGCTTTCATCGATGAAGATCACAAAATCCTCGGGGAAATAATCCAGCAGGGTGTAGGGCATACTGCCGGGCGCCCGGCCGCTTAAAACACGGGAATAGTTTTCGATGCCCTTGCAAAAGCCGATCTCCTGCAGCATCTCCACGTCATAGTTGGTTCTTTCGGCAATGCGCTGCGCCTCGATGAGCTTATTATTCGCCCGGAAATATTCCACCCGTTCATCGCATTCCCGGCGGATCTCCTCCAGTCCGGCCAGCAGCCGTTCCCGCGGGACGATGTAGTGAGAGGCCGGGTAGATGGCCACATGGCTCACCACGTTTTTCACTTCGCCGGTCACGGTGTTTATCTCACAGATGCGGTCCACCTCATCCCCGAAAAACTCCACCCGAATGGCGGTGTCGCTGGAATAGGCGGGGTAGATCTCCACCACATCCCCGCGGACGCGGAATTTATTACGCACAAAGTTGATATCATTGCGTTCATACTGGATCTCCACCAGCTTGCGGATCAGCTCATCCCGATCCTTCACCATGCCCTGCCGCAGCGAAATGACCATGTTGCGGTAGTCGATGGGGTCGCCGAGGGTATAAATGCAGGAGATAGAGGAAACGATGATCACATCCCGCCGCTCCGAAAGGGAGGAGGTGGCGGAATGGCGCAGCTTTTCTATCTCATCGTTGATGGCGCTGTCCTTTTCGATGTAGGTATCGGTGGAGGCGATATAGGCCTCCGGCTGGTAGTAGTCGTAGTAGCTGACGAAATACTCCACCGCATTTTTGGGGAAGAATTCCTTGAATTCGCTGCAAAGCTGGGCGGCAAGGGTCTTATTGTGGGCCAGCACCAGCGTGGGCCGGTTGATGCGCTGGATGATATTGGCCATGGTAAAGGTCTTGCCGCTGCCGGTTACGCCCTTCAGGGTCTGCATCCGGTTGCCCGCCTCGATGCTTTTTACCAATGCGTCTATGGCCTCCGGCTGGTCGCCGGTCGGCTGAAAGGGAGATACCAGTTCAAAGCGATCCGTACTCATTCGTCCTCCTCGGTCATTTTATTCCACTCTTTATTGTACCACGAAAGCAGCACGAACACAAGTTCGTTTTTGATATTTTCTTATGGAATTTTTCAGGAAAAACCGTCGTGAATTTGTGCGAATACCACGAAAAGCCCCGCTGCAAAACAGCATCACCGGGCAAAGGCCGCAGCCCCGCCCGGTGTGGGTCATTTATTTTTGGCCGTCACCGGCGTTTCGGCCAGCACCCTTTCAAATTGCGGCAGCCACCACCGCAGGTACCCCGCCCTTGTGGGGTGGATGGCATCGTTCATGTAGAGCGCCCGTTCCTCCGGGGAAAGGGCATTAAAGGCGGTATCGTGCCACAGGTCCAGCAGGGTGAAGTCCCATTTTTCCCGCAGCTCCACCAGCAGGTTCACCAGCTTGTGATACCGGGGGTTATCGTAGCGGGCGGCGGTGTAAAAAATGACGGGGCAATCCCACGCCTCCCGCACTGTGGCCAGCACCGCTTCTATCCCGCCCACGGTGGTGGAAACATCACAGTCCTCCGGGCTGCGGCTGCGGCTGATTTTGCCCGGCACGCTGCGGAAGGTGGCGTCATTGGTGGAAAGCTGGCAGATAAAATAATCCGGGGGCTGCCCCATGCGGGCCATGCGGCGGCGCAGCCGCTTGAGGTAGGAATAATGCCCGCGGTCGGCCAGTGTCGTGGCGGAAACGGTTTCCTGAATGATACAGCAGCCGTCGATGCGCCCGAGATAATCGAGGAAGGATACCCCGCCGGAGGAAAACCCGGAGGAGATGGAGGAGCCGAGACACAGGATGGTCTTTCCCCGCAGGGGGCTGTTTTCCCGCCGGGGCTGACGTCGCAGGGCATAGGGGGCGGCGTTGCCGGGGTGCCCCAGCCCGAAGAACACCCGCAGGGCCGCCAACAGGGCAGCGGCGATGATTATCCCGATGGCGATGAAAAGGACTTTCATTTCGTTTCCTCCTGTGCTATAATTAGGGGAGACAATCCCGCCAAAGCGGCAGGTGAAGATGGTTTTCCACCTCCATTAAGCAACAAAAACGGCCGCTTTGTCAATACGGGAGCCGAAAGAAATACCCAAAGGAGGGAAAGCGCATGGGTAGACCATCGCTGGCGGAGCAGCGCCGAGTGGAAATATGCCGGGCGCTGCAAAGCTGTCTGATCCGGAACGGTTCCTACGAAATGACTTCGGTGAAGGACATCGCACAGGAGGCGGGTATGGCCGCCGGAATGCTGCACCACTACTTCGAAAGCAAGGATGATATTCTGCTGGTGACGGCGGAAATGGTGCTGCTGGAGCTGCAGAACCGCCTGGATGATTTGCTGCATACCCGTGATGCCGAAGAACGCCGTGCGCAGCTGGAGGCTCTTTTGGAGGATAACGACCAGAACCGGTTTTTCATCATGCTGCAGGCGCTGGGGCTGGCCATGCCGGCCGTAAATGAAATGCTGACCGCCAAGCAGGACGAGCTGCAGGAGGCGCTGGCCGAACGGCTGGAGCGCCGCGGGATGGCGCCGCAGCAGGCCGCCGCCGAAGCAGGCAAGCTGGCCTATATCCTGTGGAGCGCCGTGACCGCCCCCAAGGGCGTGCAGAGCGACATCGTGCGGCAGATGACGGCAGATAGCCTGGATGAACTGTTCCCGCCGCAATAAACCGAATCCCCACCGACACGCCCTGCGGGGCGTGTTTTGCATTGGGGAGGGGGTTTTTATTTGCCCAAGGTGTTGCGGTTTGCGGGAAATCATGATACAATATAAGGTGGAATATTGTCATAGAAAGGGTGAACGGCCATTTGAGCCTGACCGAAAAAACGATACAGAATTACCGGACGCTTTGCGAGCAGCAGGGCAGAGCCGAAGCAATAAAGAAATACCTTGCTGGGCATTACGAAACCCCGCCACTGGCCCATGTTCATTCCTTCGGGTGCCAGCAAAGCGTTTATGACGGGGAACGGTTCAAGGGCGTGCTGGCGGAGCTGGGCTACGGCTTTACCGATGACATCCGGCAGGCCGACCTGATTCTCTACAATACCTGCGCCGTCCGGGAAAACGCCGAGCAGCGGGTATTCGGCAATGTGGGGGCGCTCAAGGGCCTCAAAAAGCAAAAGCCCGACCTTGTTATTGCCCTGGCCGGCTGCATGACCGAGCAGCAGCAGGTCAGCGAAAAGCTGAAAATGAGCTACCCCTATGTGGACCTTGTGATGGGCAGCAATGCCGCGGGGCGCCTGCCGGAGCTTCTCTACCGTGTTCTCATCGAGGGGCGGCGCAGCATCCGGCGGGACGCCGTGGAAAACGGCACCGATACAACCCTGTACGAGGAGGTCCCGGTGCAGCACGACAGCCGTTTTAAGGCCTTTGTGCCGGTCATGTACGGCTGCGATAATTTTTGTTCCTACTGTATTGTCCCGTACGTGCGCGGGCGTGAGCGCAGCCGTATGCCCGCGGACGTCGTGCGCGAGGTGAAAAACCTGGTGGACGATGGCTGCCGGGATATCACCCTGCTGGGGCAGAACGTTAATTCCTACGGCAAGGGGCTGCCGGAGCCGTGCAGCTTTGCGGCGCTTTTGCGGATGGTAAATGCCATTCCCGGTGATTTTCGCATCCGGTTTATGACCAGCCACCCCAAGGACTGCACCCGGGAGCTTCTGGACGCCATGGCCGAATGTGAGAAGGTCTGCAAGCACCTGCACCTGCCGGTGCAAAGCGGCAGCGACCGCATTTTAACGGCGATGAACCGCCACTATGACCTGCGGCACTACGAGGAGCTTTTGGCCTATGCCCGGGAAAAGATGCCGGGGCTTTCGGTCACCAGCGATATTATCGTCGGGTTCCCCGGGGAAACCGAGGAGGACTTCGAGAAAACGCTGGAGCTGGTGCGGCGGACGAAATACAGCGCCCTGTTTACCTTCATCTACTCCCGGCGCAGCGGCACCGCCGCCGAACGGCTGCCCGACCCCATCCCGGCCGAGGAAAAAAGCCGGTGGTTCCGGGAGCTTTTGGACACGCAGGGGGCCATCGGCAGCGAGCTGCTGAAGGGCTATGTGGGAAAAACGCTGCGGGTGCTGGCCGAGGACGAGGGTAAGACCCCCGGAACGCTCTCCTGCCGCAGCGAGGATAATACCATCGTGGAGGTGGCGGCCCCGCCCGAAAAGATCGGGGAGTTTATGGAGGTACGTATCACCGCCGCGATGAACTGGGCTCTGCGGGGAGAACCGGTTTAAGCGGGGCAGGCGGCGCGGCGCAGCGGATGAGGGCAGCCCGGAGGGAAACGGAGGGTCTGCCCGAGGCGGAGCGGAGGCGTGCCGCCGGAGAAAAAGGCGCAAAATCAAGTTAATTCTAAAAATACAATAAACCAAACGGAGGATATACCATGACTTACACCGAACTGATCGAGAAGGCAAGAGAGCTGGGCGTCGGCATCCAGGATACCGATGAATTTACCGCATTTATCGTGGCCAAGACCGCTGCCGATAAGAGCGAGATTTTGCAGGATAAGCTGGGGCAGTTCAACCTCAAAAAGCTGGATCTCAACCGGGCCATCATCGCCGAGGAAAAGGACAACGAAAAAATAGCGGAGCTGAACGCCGAGGTGAAAAGACTTTACGAGGAGATCGTCAGCGACCCGCTGATGATTGCCTATTCCACCACCAAGGATGAGCTGGACGGTGTGGTGCGGTTTATCATGCAGATCATCGAGGGCAGCGCTGCGGGCGAGAACCCCTACGAGATCGAGGAGCAGGCCTGCGGCGGAGATTGCTCCTCCTGCGGCGGCTGCCATTAAGGCTGCCTGCCGGAATGAAAGATTGACAAAAAAGAGGGTGCCGAAATGTCGCTGATACCGCAGGACCGCAGTAAATTATCCCCCATGATGCAGCAGTATCTTTCCATGAAGGATGAGCATCGGGACCAGATCCTCATGTTCCGTCTCGGAGATTTCTACGAGATGTTCTTTGATGATGCCGTGACCGCCTCCCGGGAGCTGGAATTGACGCTGACCGGGCGGGACTGCGGTCTCCCCGACCGTGCGCCCATGTGCGGGGTGCCCTATCACAGCGTGGAAAACTATATTGCGCGGCTGGTGAAAAAGGGCTACAAGGTGGCCATTTGCGAGCAGATGGAAAACCCGGCGCTGGCCAAGGGGATGGTCAAGCGGGATATTGTGCGGGTGGTGACCCCCGGCACCCTGATGGAAGCCAATATGCTGGAGGAGGGCTGCAATAACTACATTTGCAGCCTGTGCCCCTCCGGGGAGCGCTGCGGTCTGGCCTTTGCCGATATTTTCACCGGCAGCGTGCTGGTGACCGAGGTCTCCGGGGAAATGGCGGTCATCAATGAGCTGGGCAAATACAGCCCCCACGAGGTCATCTATGCCGAGGAGCTGCCGCAGCTGCGGGGCGTGGTCGGCTTTTTGAAGGACCGGCTGTGCTGTACGGCGCAGGCAGGGGATAGGGCTGCCTATTCCCCCGAAAATGCGGCCCGGCTGGTGAGTGAACAGTTCGGCGAGGACACCGTAAACCGGCTGGCGGAAAGCCCGCTGGCGGTACAGGCACTGGGCGGGCTGCTAGCCTACCTCAAGGTGACACAGTTTACCGGGCTGGAACGCCTGCTGGAGGTCACGACCTATCTGCCGCAGGAATTCATGCGGCTGGATGTGGCGGCACGCCGTAATCTGGAGCTGACCGAAACGATGCGGAACCGGGAAAAGCGGGGAACGCTTTTCTGGGTGCTGGATAAGACCAAGACCTCGATGGGGCGGCGGCTGCTGCGTTCCTCCATCGAACAGCCGCTGTTATCGGTGAATGCCATTAACCGGCGGCTGCACGCCGTGACCGAGCTGACCAGAAACAGTATTCTCATCAGCGAACTGGCGGCGGAGCTGGACGGTGTGTATGATTTGGAACGGCTGATGACCCGTGTGGTGTACGGCAATCCCCCCGTCAAGGATATGATAGCGCTAGGACAGACCGCCATGCGGCTGCCTGCCGTTAAGGAGCTTTTAGGCGGGGTACAGTGCGCCCTGCTGCGGGAGATCGAGCAGAACATCGACCCGCTGGAGGATGTGGCCCGGCTCATCGGTGCCGCGATCGACCCCGATGACAGCACCCCCCTCAAAGAGGGCGGCGTCATCCGGACGGGATATGATAAGCAGCTGGATGAGGCCCGGCATCTTTCCAAGGATATCCGGGGCATTCTGGCGGAGATAGAGGAACGGGAAAAGGATGCCACCGGCATTCGGACGCTGCGCATCGGGTACAACCGGGTGTTCGGCTATTATATCGAGATCTCCAATTCCTTCCGGGATCAGGTGCCGGCGCATTATATCCGCAAGCAGACCCTGACCAATGCCGAACGGTACATCACCGAGGAGATAAAGGAGCTGGAGGAGCGTGTGCTGCGTGCCCAGCAGGAGACCATCGACCGGGCGGCCGAGCTGTACGAGCAGGTAAGAACGGCGGTGGCGGCGGAGCTTCCCCGCATCCAGCAGACGGCGGCGGCGGTGGCGGCGCTGGATATGCTGTGCAGCCTGGCTACGGTGGCGCTTAATAACAATTACTGCTGTCCCACCGTCGATCTCTCGGATGAGATCGTCATCAGCGAGGGGCGGCACCCGGTGGTGGAGCAGCTTCTGGACAGGGCACCCTTTGTGCCGAACGATACCAGGCTCAATAACCGGGAAAACCAGATAGCGGTGCTGACCGGCCCCAATATGGCGGGTAAATCCACCTATATGCGGCAGGTGGCACTGATCGTGCTGATGGCGCAGATCGGGTCGTTTGTTCCGGCGGCAAGCGCCAAAATCGGCATTGTGGATGGGATATATACCCGTGTGGGCGCCAGCGATGACCTGACCACCGGACAATCCACCTTTATGGTGGAGATGAGCGAGGTGGCGGGCATCCTGCGGGAGGCCACCGAAAAGAGCCTGCTGATCCTGGATGAGATCGGGCGGGGGACTTCGACCTATGACGGCATGAGCATTGCCCGTGCCGTGATAGAATATATTGCCGACCGCAAAAAGCTGGGCGCCAAGACGCTGTTTGCCACCCACTACCACGAGCTGACCGAGCTGGAGGAGCTGATCCCCTGCGTAAAGAACTACAATGTGGCGGTGAAAAAGCGCGGCGAGGATATTGTTTTCCTGCGGCGCATCATTCCCGGCGGGGTGGATGAAAGCTACGGCATCGAGGTTTCCAAGCTGGCGGGCATTCCCCGGTGGGTCATCGACAGAGCCTACGAGGTGCTGTCCTCTCTGGAGGAGGGACAGACGGTGAGCGAGGCGAGGGTAAAGACCCGTGCCAAGCCCCGGGAGGAAAGCGAGCAGCTTTACTTCATCGATGAAAAGGCGGAGACCATCAAAAAGCGGCTGCGGCAGGCAGACCCCAATACCCTGACCCCCATCGAGGCGCTGAACCTCATCTATGAGCTAAAAAAGCTGCTGTAAGGGGAGCCCGCGGCAAAGCGGGCGAGGGACGGCCGGAGCGAAGCGGAGGGCGGCCCGAGGGACAGCGGCGCCGCGGGCGTACCGTCCCTGGGTAAAAGCGAAACATAAAAACAAGGCAAAAAGGAGGTGAGCCGGTGCCGAAAATCAACATACTGGATCGGGAAACGGCGGAGCTGATTGCAGCAGGCGAGGTGATAGAACGGCCTGCTTCGGTGGTGAAGGAGCTGGTGGAGAATTCCATTGATGCCGGGGCGACCGCCATTACGGTGGAAATACAGCACGGCGGGGTACGGCTCATCCGTGTGACCGATAACGGCTGCGGGATCGAACGGGAGGATGTGCCGAAGGCATTTCTGCGGCACGCCACCAGCAAGGTGCTGCGCCCGGAGGACCTGGACCGCATCGGGACGCTGGGCTTCCGCGGGGAGGCGCTGGCCTCCATCTGCGCCGTGAGTGAATGTGAAATACTGACCCGCGCGGCTGCCGAGGAGATCGGGACGAGGTACACGCTGGCCGGGGAATGCGCCGGCGAGCTGGCCGAGGCGGGCTGCCCGGTAGGGACGACCGTCACCGTGAAAAACCTTTTTTACAATGTGCCCGCCCGAATGAAGTTCCTCAAAAAGGACAGCACCGAGGGGACGGCGGTCGCCACCCTCATCGACCGGCTGGCACTTTCCCACCCGGAAATCGCCTTTAAGTTTATCCGGGACCGGGAAACAAAGCTGGCCACCCCGGGCAGCGGCGACCTGTTGGCAACGGTTTTTGCGGTGTATGGCAACGAATTCGGCCGGGGACTTATCCCGGTGGAATGTGAAAGCGGGCCTATTCGGGTCAGCGGCTATCTGGCACGCCCGGAATGCTGCCGGCCATCCCGCAGTATGGAGCATTTTTTCATCAACCGGCGCTATGTGAAAAGCGTTACCATGATGGCGGCGGTGGAGGAAAGCTATCGCAATCACATCATGGTGGGGAAATTCCCGGGGTGTATTATTGAGCTGACCATAGACCCTGAGCAGGTGGATGTGAATGTCCACCCGGCCAAGCTGGAGGTCAAATTAAGCGATGAGCGTTCGGTGTTTGATGCTGTGGTGAATGCCTGCCGCGGAGCATTGAGCCGGATGAACCGAACCGTTGCGGTGCGGGATGTCGGCGGGAAACGCTTTAGCGAGTTTGAACTGTACCACCGTCCGGCGGAGGGTACCCAGACCCGCATGACGGCGGAGCAGTACCGCCAAATGGCCGAAAGCCTGCCGGAGAAAAAGACCTTCGGCGGGGTTTCGATGCTTTCCAGCGGGGGCAGCAGCCGGTATGGCAGCAGCCTGCCGCCCAAGGGGACAAGCTACGGCATGGGAGAGCAGCCCCCGGCGGAGCCGAGAAAATGGGAGCCGAAGCAGGAGGCCCCGATAAAGACGGAAAACATGACTGCCGAAAAGGTAATTGATGATATAGCGGAAGCCCTGCCTGCTGCGGAGGAGAAACCGGAGCTTGCCCCGCAGGAGCCGGAGCGGGAGGCTGCGGCTGCGGAACCGGCCGTGCCGAATGAACACGAGCCTGAACTGACCGAAGAAGCGTCCACCGTGGCGGGGGAGGAAGAAACCGCCAAGCCGGAATACCGGCTTATCGGGGAGGTTTTTGCGACCTACCTGCTGGCCGAGCACGGGAATGAACTGTTGCTCATCGATAAGCACGCCGCCCACGAGAGGATACTGTTTAACCGCCTGAAGCGGCAGCACCGAAGCGGCAGGGTGGAACGCCAGATGCTGCTGGTGCCGCTGACGGTAGAGCTGGCACGGGAACAATATGACGCCGCAATGCTGAACCCGGACTGCTTTGAACGGGCGGGCTTTGCGGTGGAGGACTTCGGCGAGGGCTGCCTGCGGGTGCGGGAGGTCCCTGCCGTTTTGGAGGACGTGCCTGCCGAGGACCTGCTGTGCGAGCTGTGCGAGCGGCTTTTGCAGCGGGGCGGCATGGATGAAGAAGCCATCTACGATGAATTGTACCATTCGGTGGCGTGTAAGGCGGCCATTAAGGGGAATATCCCCTCGATGGAGCAGGAGCAGCAGGAGCTTTTACGGCTGCTGAAGGAGGATCCCACCGTCCGCAACTGCCCCCACGGGCGGCCGGTGGCGGTGGTCATCACCCGGCGGGAGCTGGAAAGGATGTTCGGCCGGATCGTGTAAAACTTACCCGGAAGGAGGGAGAGCCGTGCGGCTGCAACCGAATACGCTGCTGGTGGTGGCGGGGCCGACGGCCTCCGGGAAAACGGCGCTGGCCATAGAGCTGGCCAAGGCGGTGGGGGGAGAGATCGTTTCCGCCGACAGTATGCAGATTTACCGGGGAATGGATATTGCCACGGCAAAGCCCACCCCGGAGGAGCTGGCGGCAGTCCCGCACCATCTCATCGGCTTTTTGCCCATCGACAGGAGCTTTTCGGTGGCGGACTATGCCGACCTGGCCAGAAAAACGATCGATGACATTCTGCGGCGGGGAAAGGTGCCGGTGCTGTGCGGCGGGACGGGGCTTTATATCAAGGCCATCGTTGACAATGTGCAGTACGGTGAGGATATCCCCGGCAACGAGGCGCTGCGGGAAAGCCTGCGGCAGCTGGCCGAACGGGAGGGGAACGAGGCCCTGTGGCAGCGGCTGCGGGCGATCGACCCCGAAACGGCGCAGCGCATCCACCCCAACAACGTGGGACGGGTGATACGGGCCATCGAGGTGATGGAGGTCAGCGGCAGGTCCATCCGGGAGCATGAGGCGGAAAGCCTGCGGGAGCCCTGCCCCTACCGGGTCATTCAATTCGGGCTGCGGTACCGGGACAGAGAAACGCTGTATGAGCGCATCAACCGGCGGGTGGACCAAATGGCGCAGGCCGGCCTTGCCGAGGAGGTAAGGGAAGCCCGGGAAAACGGTCTTACCGCAACGGCGGCGCAGGCCATCGGCTGTAAGGAGCTGTACGGCTGGCTGGACGGCGCCGAAACGCTGGATGCAGCGCTGGAGAAGCTGAAGCAAAGCACCCGGCGCTATGCCAAACGACAGTTGACGTGGTTCGGGGCAGATAAACGAATTCATTGGATAGAACCGGACGCCAAGGAGGAGGGGGAAACGCCCCTTGACCGGGCGATGAAGCTGCTGGAAAAGGAGGGAACGGCGTGAAAAGCGGAATGGGCAGACTGCTGACCTTTATCATGGCGGCTTTTTTGCTGGTGTTTGCCGGCTATCACGCCTACCGGCATTTTGCCAGCGGCTATACAACCGAAAACGCCTACCGCTATACCGTCTACCACACGACGATGGCGCACGGGGTGTTTTTCCGGGAGGAAACAAGCCTGAACGAGCCGGAGGGCAGCAACCTGCGGTATGCAGTCCGGGACGGGGAAAAGGTGCGTGTGGGCAGTGTGCTGGCCTATCGGTACGGTGATGCCTTGAGCGCCGACCTTGCCGAGCGGCGTGCCGAGGCCGAAAAGGAGCTGACGGTGCTGCGGCGGGTGCTTTCCCAGCTCCAAAGCAGCAATACCCCCACGGTGGCGGATTTGACCCGTAATACCGATATAGACCTGCAAAGGGTGGCCGAGGCGGTGGCGCTGGAGCAGTATGACAAGCTGGACGCACTGACCCTCCGTCTGCAGGAGGAGATCAACATGGGCAGCGGGATAACCGGCAGGACGGCAGAGCTGGAGGCCCGCATTGCCGAGCTGGAGGCGCAGATGTCCGGCACGGGTGCCGGGGAGGCGGTTTACAGCACGCTGGAGGGGTACTTCAGCAGTGTGGTGGACGGCTGCGAGGGAACCTGTACCCCCGCCCGGCTGCAGATGCTGACCTGCAGCGATTTACAGGCGATGCTGACGGCGGAGGAGACCCCGCAGGAGGGTCTGGGCAAGGTGGTTTCCGGGCCGGAATGGTACTTTGCGCTGACCATCCCCAGCAGCGAGCATAAAAACTATCCCGAGGGCAGTTCTGTCAACCTGGGCTTTCCCGGCGGCGGGACGGTGCAGGGCAGGGTCACCCGTGCGGAGCTTTCCGACGACGGTACGGTGATGATGCTTATCATCAAGGGTGATACCGTGACCGAGGAAACGGTATCCGGCCGCAGGGAAACGGTGCGGCTTTCTTCCGAAAGCTACACCGGGGTGCGGTTCCCCAAGGACTGCCTGCGGATCGTAAACGGGATAAAGGGCGTTTATGTGGATAATGGCTACAACGTTAAATTCAAGACGGTGGATATTATCTACGAGGGCGATACCTACTACCTTTCCCGGCTTAATTACACCGGAGAAGCCGCGCTGAATATCTTTGATAAGCTGGTAGAGAGCAAGGCGGAGCTGTACGACGGGATGCCGCTGGATGACCTGTAAGGGAAATTTCACCCGGGACACAATTTATTGTGGCAATGCATTGACAGGAACCACAAATAATGGGATAATAAATCTGTATATCAAATATTCTCGTAAGGAGGCCGTTATGAGTTTCATCAATAAGTTCAAGGACTTTATGGGGATCGGCGAAGAGGACTTCGAGGACGATTTTGAAGAAAACGGGCAGCAGCCCGAAGAAACCGACGATGATCCGTTCGGGAGCTTTGCCGTTCAGCCGGAGTACCGCGGCGGCAAAACCGAGCCTGCCGAGAATACCACGGCGCCCCGCCGGGACAACAAGGTGGTCAATATCAACACCACGACGCAGCTGCAGGTGGTGCTGGTAAAGCCCGAAAAGTTTGAGGATGCCTCCGGCATCGCCGACCACCTGCTGGCCAAGCGGACCGTTGTGCTCAATCTGGAATCGACCAACCGGGAAATCGCCCGCCGCCTGGTGGATTTCCTCAGCGGCGTGGCCTATGCCAACGGCGGACAGATCAAGAAGGTGGCAAATTCCACCTATATCATCACCCCGTATAACGTGGGTGTGATGGGCGACAGCCTGCTGGACGAGCTGGAAAACAGCGGACTTTACCTGTAAGCAAAGCAACACATACCATAATGCCGTGGGGAGGAACAGAAAATGACCGAGAATTTGGCTCATCCGCAGTTCAGCAAGGGACTTTCCGGCTATAAGGCCGAGGAAGTGGACGCTTACATCGAGAAGGTGTTGGATACCATCCGGGACCTGAAGGAGCAGAACGAGGTTCTGGAGGATAAGATAGGGGTACTGGCCGAAAGCCTGCAGAAGTACCGTGAGGACGAGGACAGCCTGCGGGAAGCACTGTTGGGCGCCCAGAAGATGGGGGACAGCATCATCAAGAATGCCAATAACAAGGCCGAGATCACCATGCGGGAGGCCTCGGTGAAGGCTGCCCATATTGTGGAGGAGGCCCGCAAAAAGGTCGAGGACGAAAAGGACGAGCTGATCCGGGTGCAGACTGCCGCAGCAGATTTTAAGGCGAAGCTGATCGAGCTGTACCGGGAGCATATCGAGTTGGTGACCAAAATCCCCGTGGCCGAGAGCGCCCCGGCGGAGGAGACCACCGAGGAGCCGGCGGAGATGTCTGTTGCCGAGGAAGTGACCGAGGAGACGGAGACGGCGGAAGTGACCGAAGCCACCGCCCCCGAGGAGGCAGCCGCCGAAGCGGAGGCCGAGCATGAGGAAGAACCCGCCGGGGAGCCTGCCGCAGAGGAGGAGCCTGCGGAGGAAACGACCGACTTCCCGGTGCTGGGCGAGGATATCTTTGCCGAGTTTGAGAAGAAAAAACAGCAGATCCTGAATTTTGACATTGGGGAGCATCCCGAATCCGAGCGCCGCAGCAAGTTTGCAGGGCTTAAATTCGGCAACGATTTTAACCTGATGGACGATGAGGATGACGACTTTTAATAAAAACTAAAGCAGTCTGCGGCCTGTGGGTAACGGGTCGCAGACTTTTGAGGGTAAAAGTATGTTTCAAATCATTTCGGTGGTGATCGGCTTTTTGCTGCTGGGGCTTGACCAGTGGAGCAAGCAGTGGGCCATCACCCATTTGGAAGGCGTCGGGACGGTCCCGGTGCTGCCCGGACTTTTTGACTTTGATTTTTTGCCGAACGGCAACGACGGCGCTGCATGGGGGATGCTCTCCGGCAAGCAGACGCTGCTGATCGCCGCAACGGCGGTGATGCTGCTGGCGATCATCGTTTATCTGGCGGTGAAGCATAAAACCATCGCCAATATGGCGTTTTTCTCGCTTATTCTGGTGGTTTCCGGCGGTATCGGTAATTTGATCGACCGCATGGCGCAGGGCTATGTGGTGGATTTTATCCGCTTTGCGTTTTGGGATCGCTTCCCGACCTTTAATGTGGCGGATATTGCCATTACCGTAGGGGTGGCGCTGCTGCTCATCTATATTTTGTTTATCGAGGGCAAAAAGGAGAAAAAGCGTGGAACGGCTTGAGCTGACCGTCACCGCCGAGGTGGCCGGGTGCCGACTGGATAAGGGGCTGGCGCTGCTGGCGCCGGAATTATCCCGCAGCCAGATACAGACGCTGGCGGAAAAGGGGAGCATTACCCAAAACGGCGCTGCGGCGGGGAAAAAGAGCACCCTGCACGAGGGCGACCGGATCGTTATCACGCTGCCCGACCCCGTGCCCACCGGCACACAGGCCGAAAATATCCCGCTGGAGATCGTCTATGAGGACGACGACCTGCTGGTGGTGAATAAGTCCAAGGGGATGGTGGTGCATCCTGCGGCGGGGAACTACACCGGTACGCTGGTGAATGCCCTGCTGTATCATTGCGGGGACAGCCTTTCCGGCATCAACGGGGAGATACGCCCCGGGATCGTGCATCGGATCGATAAGGACACCAGCGGGCTTTTGATCGTGGCAAAAAATGACGCCGCCCACCGGCATCTTGCCGAGCAGATAAAGGCGCACAGCTTTACACGGGAGTATGAAGCGGTCGTTTACGGGCACTTTAAGGAGCAGAGCTTCACCGTGGATGCGCCCATCGGCCGCCACAAAACCGACCGCAAAAGGATGTGTGTCACCGAGGAGAACAGCCGCCATGCCGTGACCCATATCGAGGTGCTGGCGGAATATCCGGGGTTTTCTCATATCCGGTGCAGGCTGGAAACCGGACGGACTCATCAAATCAGGGTGCATACCGCCTATATGGGCCATCCTGTGGTGGGCGACCCGGTGTATGCCCCCGGCCGGCCGGACTGCGGGGTGCAGGGACAGTGCCTGCACGCCAGGAAAATTGGGTTTATCCACCCGAAAACGGGCGAATATATGGAATTTGAGTCGGCGCTGCCGGAATATTTTACGGCGCTGCTGATGAGAATAAGCAAAGAGTAAATCGTGTTATCGGAGGTAGCTATGACACAGGAAAAACTGGAACAGCTGAAAGCGACCGCCGCCGAGGTGCGCCGCGGAATTCTGACCGAGGTTCATGCAGCCAACTCGGGGCATCCGGGCGGCTCGCTCTCGGTAGCGGATATTATCACCTATCTGTATAGCGAGGTGCTGCGGGTTGACCCCGAAAATCCCCGCTGGGAGGACCGTGACAGACTGGTATTGAGCAAGGGCCACACCTGCCCGGCGCTTTATGCCATGCTGGCCGAAAAGGGTTTTTTCCCCAAAGAGGAACTGACCACCTTCCGCGCGATCGGTTCCCGTTTGCAGGGGCACCCCGATATGAATAAAGCCCCCGGCATCGATTTTTCCGCCGGTTCGCTGGGACAGGGCGTTTCCGCTGCCTGCGGTATGGCGCTTGCCGGGAAGATCGGCAATAAGGACTACCGGGTCTATACCATTCTGGGCGACGGCGAGATAGAGGAAGGACAGGTATGGGAGGCGGCAATGTTTGCCGACCACTACAAGCTGGATAACCTGTGCTTTATCATCGATAATAACGATTTGCAGATCGACGGGCGGATCGGCGAGGTTTCCTCTCCCTATCCCATCGATGAGAAATTCCGTGCATTCGGCTTTGAGGTATTCTGCTGCGACGGTCATGACTTTACCGCCCTGGAGGAGACCTTCCAAAAAGTGATGCAGGTGACCGGAAAGCCTTCCGCCGTGATTGCCAAGACGATAAAGGGCAAGGGCGTGAGCTTTATGGAGGACCAGGCGGGCTGGCACGGCAAGGCCCCCAATGACGCCGAGTACGAGCAGGGTATGAAAGAGCTGGAGGTGCGGTAATATGGCAGACGTAATGAAAAAAGCGACCCGTGACAGCTACGGCGAGGCACTGGTGGAGCTGGGGCGGGAAAACCCCAATATCGTAGTATTTGATGCGGATCTGGCCGGTGCCACCAAGACCGGCGTCTTTAAAAAGGCGTTCCCCGAACGGTTTTTTGACTGCGGAATTGCCGAGGGCAATATGATGGTAGCGGCGGCGGGTGTTTCCACCTGCGGCTATGTGCCCTTTGCCAGTACCTTTGCCATGTTTGCCGCCGGACGCGCCTATGAGCAGATCCGCAACAGCATCGGTTATCCCCACCTCAATGTGAAGATCGGTGCGACCCATGCCGGTATTTCGGTGGGTGAGGACGGTGCGACCCATCAGTGCAACGAGGATATTGCCCTGATGCGTACCATCCCCGGGATGGTGGTCATCAACCCCGCCGATGACGTAGAGGCCAAGGCCGCCGTAAAGGCTGCCGCCGAATATGTCGGGCCGGTTTATCTGCGCTTCGGGCGGCTGGCTGCGCCTGTTTTTAATGATGCCGCCACCTACAAGTTTGAGATGGGCAAGGGCATCACCCTGCGGGACGGCAAGGATGTGACCATCGTGGCGACCGGTATTCTGGTGGGTGAGGCCATCAAGGCCGGCGAGCTGCTGGCGGCCGACGGCATCGACGCCCGTATCATCAATATCCATACCATCAAGCCCATTGATAAGGAACTGATGCTGAAGGCGAGCCGTGAGACCGGGCGCATCCTCACCTGCGAGGAGCATTCGGTGATCGGCGGCCTGGGTGCTGCGGTGATGGAGGCCATCGCCGAGGAAGCGCCCTGCAAGGTCAGCCGTTTGGGCGTCAATGACCAGTACGGTCATTCCGGCCCCGGCGCCAAGCTGCTGGAGGAATACGGCTTTACCGCCGAGAACATTGTGGCACGTGCCAAGGAAATGCTGAAGTAAGAGCGATATACAGGCCGCCCGGTGCTGCAAATGCGGGATCGGGCGGCATTTTGCCGAAACGGGGAGGGGATGGAATGGCGAAAAGCAGGTTCCGTTTGCCGCTGCGTCGGTTGGATCGGGTGCTGCTCGTGGTGGCTTTGCTGCTGTGTGCGGGGCTGCTGCTTCTCCCGGCACAGGAGGGCCCCTATGTCGAGACACCGTTCCCCGATGCGCCCGAAGCGGTCCCCGCGGATTTGGATGAGTTCTTGAAAATGAGCTCCACCGACATTAACACCGCCGATAAGGAGACGCTGATGGCGCTGCCGGGGATCGGGGAGGTTCTCTCCGAACGTATCCTGCAGTACCGGGCCGAGCATGGCCCCTTTGCCGATTGGGAGGAATTCTGCAAAATCCAAGGGATAGGGGAGAACCTGGTGGAGACCCTACGACCGGTTGCGTATTTGGGGAATTGACCCCCGAACGGATATGGAAAAATCCCGGCGAAAAAAATATGAAAAAATGAAGTAAAATGGTTGACAAGCATACGCAGATATAGTATAATTCGTTTTGTCGCCTGCGGAAACATTCGCCGGAGGACAAGCCGATGTGGGAGCATAGCTCAGCTGGGAGAGCACCTGCCTTACAAGCAGGGGGTCACAGGTTCGAGCC
>ENA-UOIY01001557-UOIY01001557.1-human-gut-metagenome-genome-assembly--contig:-P114-NODE-1557-length-23205-cov-7.012613_pt1 | contig 23205 bp, 20 predicted proteins | sample MGYA00242335_ERZ723882 | MGnify/ENA metagenome assembly ERZ723882
TCATCGCCGGTATGGGCGAACTGCACCTGGAGATCATCGTGGACCGCCTGCTGCGTGAGTTCAAGGTAGAAGCCAACGTGGGTAAGCCCCAGGTTGCCTACAAGGAAACGGTACGCAAGATGGCTGACGTTGACCACAAGTATGCACGCCAGAGTGGTGGTAAGGGCCAGTACGGTCATGTTAAGATCCGTCTGGAGCCGAACGAAAGCGGCAAGGGCTATGAGTTCCGCAACGCAATAGTGGGCGGCGCCATCCCCAAGGAATATATTCCTGCCGTTGATGCCGGTATCCGGGGCGCTATGGCCAGCGGTGTGCTGGCGGGTTATCCCGTAGTAGACTGCATCGTAACGCTGTACGACGGCTCCTACCATGAGGTAGACTCTTCCGAGATGGCATTCAAGATCGCCGGTTCCATGGCCTTCAAGGAGGCAATGAGAAAGGCTGACCCCGTGATCCTCGAGCCGATCATGAAGGTATGTGTGATCGTTCCCGAAGAATATATGGGCGATGTTATCGGTGACCTGAACTCCCGCCGCGGTCAGATCCGCGGTTTCGAGGACCGTCCCGGCGCCAAGCAGATCGACGCCTTTGTACCCCTTTCCGAGATGTTCGGTTACGCCACCGACCTGCGCAGCAAAACGCAGGGCCGCGGCCAGTACACCATGGAGCCCAGCCATTACATTGAGCTGCCCAAGAACATTGCGGAAAAGCTGGTAACCAGCCGCACCAAGGCTGATTGATCACCAAGCATGATCCCGACCCGGACAAAATAAGGGAAGGGAAACCATAATTTAAAAAACAAAGTTTAACAAAGGGAGGATTTTACGATGGCTAAACAGAAATTCGAGCGCAACAAACCCCACGTAAACATCGGTACCATTGGTCACGTTGACCATGGTAAGACCACTCTGACCGCTGCTATCACCAAGGTTCTTGGTCTGAAGGGCGATGCCGAGTTCATGGCTTATGACATGATCGATAAGGCTCCCGAAGAGCGTGCCCGTGGTATCACGATCAATACTGCTCACGTAGAGTATGAGACCGACAAGCGTCACTATGCTCACGTTGACTGCCCCGGACACGCCGACTATGTTAAGAACATGATCACCGGTGCTGCCCAGATGGACGGTGCTATCCTGGTAGTTTCCTCTGCCGACGGCCCCATGCCCCAGACCCGTGAGCACATCCTGCTTGCCCGTCAGGTAGGCGTTCCCTATATCGTTGTTTACATGAACAAGGTTGACCAGGTAGACGACGAGGAGCTGCTGGAGCTGGTTGAGATGGAGATCCGCGAGCTGCTTTCCAGCTACGATTTCCCCGGCGACGAGATCCCCGTAATCAAGGGTTCCGCTCTGCAGGCTCTGGAGTGCCAGAGCAAGGATCCTAACGATCCCGCTTACGCTTCCATTCTCGCCCTGATGGACGCTGTTGATGACTATATCCCCACCCCCGACCGTAAGGCTGACCTGCCCTTCCTGATGCCCATCGAGGACGTATTCACCATCACCGGCCGTGGTACCGTAGTTACCGGCCGTGTTGAGCGTGGTCAGGTTAAGGTTGGCGACGAGGTCGAGATCGTTGGTATCCATGACACCCGCAAGACCGTAGTTACCGGCGTTGAGATGTTCCGCAAGCTGCTGGACTACGCCGAGGCCGGCGACAACATCGGCGCCCTGCTGCGTGGTATCCAGAGAACCGAAGTTGAGCGTGGTCAGGTACTGTGCAAACCCGGCTCCATCCATCCTCACACCAAGTTCCGTGGCCAGGTTTACGTTCTGAAGCAGTCCGAAGGCGGCCGTCATACCCCCTTCTTCAACAACTATCGTCCCCAGTTCTATTTCCGTACCACTGACGTTACCGGCGTTATCTCCCTGCCCGAGGGCGTAGAGATGTGCATGCCCGGCGATAACGTTGAGATGGATGTTGAGCTGATCACCCCCATCGCCATCGAGAAGGGTCTGCGCTTCGCTATCCGTGAAGGCGGCCGTACCGTTGGTTCCGGCGTTGTTATCGCTATCGAGGAGTAATTCCGAGGGTTAACCGCATAATTAGCCAAAGAAAAGAAGAGTGTCCCGAAAGGGGCACTCTTTTTTGGCTTGCGAAAAGGGGAGGGGCGGGGCGCCGGAACGGGCGAGGGCAGGCCGGAGCGCAGCGCAGGGCTGCCCGAGGGGGAGTGGAGGCGGCCCGCCCCGGTGGGGGAGGGGGAAAAGGGAAAGCTCCCCGGTAGGGGAGCTTGGTATATCTAAAACAGGGCCTTACAGCGCCAGGCTGATGGCCAGCAGGAGCTGTCCGATATAGTAGGTGGTAAGATTGGCGAAGCGCACCCAACGGGGGCACTTACGGCGGGAATAGAAGTAAAGCGGCAGCATGAGGATATCCGAGATGAGGAAAAGAGCCACGCCGATGCCGGCCAACCATCCGTTAAAGGGGACGTGGATGCTATAAAGCGGCGACCATGTGATACAGGTGATGGAGGCATTCAGCCCGACCGTGAACATAAGAGTAACCACCATATAGTAAAAGACAGCGGCAGGCCGGGTGTGGCGGCTGAAATGGAAGGAAGGATGCCGGGTGACATACAACATCACTAAAAGGGCGATAATGGGCAGGATAAAGTGGTAAGGGCGCATGGGGCAGAATTGCGTGAAGAACAGGAGATAGAAGATATGAGCCACACAGAAGAAGCCGACCCCTGCCATGCCGGAAACGGAACGGGTGGCGCCGTCGGGGCCGTGGCGGTTATTGGCCACACCGATGGCAATATCACCGAAGGCAGCCATACAGAATGCGGTCAGCAGCGGCCAGAAGGTCAAGATACCGATGGTGGAATGACGCCACGAAATTACCGAAATGATTACAAATAAGATACTATTTATCGCCTTAAACAGAGTGTAATTTTGGAACAGGCTGGGGGTATAGGCGACCTTTAGCAGCGATGCAAGCCACAGGACATAAAACCCGGTAAGTATGAGAATTAAGGTCATAATAGAGGGTCTCCTTTTGCGTATAATGCGGGGCAAAGGGGGCGAAGCGCTATAACGCCCCGCCCCCTTAATCAGGCTACTAATTCAGTTAAAATCAGGCATCCTCGAAGCCGGTGAAGGCTACGATACGAGAGATGCAGGACTCGCCGCCGACCAGTCTCCAGGGGAAGCAGCCGATTACGCAGCGCTTGTTGGAGAGCTTGTCGATGTCGCCGCCCAGGCACTCAGCATGAATGCACTCGTAGGGCTGGCAGAACAGCTGGATGTGCATGGCCTGGTACTGCTCGGGCCAAGGATACATCTCCTGCAGGGTCTTGCCATACTTCTCCTGCATATACTTGTCGCACTTCGCAGCGTCCATGGGGCACCAGTCACGAATCTTGGTGTTCATGGGATGGTCAGCAGAACCGCAGTCAACGCCGATCCAAGCGATCTTCTTATCCTGGCACCACTTAACGAAGCTCAGGGACGGACCGGGATGACGAACCATGTAGCGCTGCTCATCAGCCTCGGGGGAATCCCAACCATACTTATGATAACCAGTGTTGATGATGAGGATATCGCCCTCACGAACTTCAACGCGCTCCTCGATCATTTCGGGAGTGTAGATGCCGAAGTCTTCGCAGCAGGGAGCATCAGTCAGGTCAACAACAACGCCGGGACGAACCAGCTTGGTCAGCTCGAGCTGATCAACAGTACGGCCGGCAGTATCAAAGTGCAGAGGGCCGTCCAGGTGGGTGCCAACATGGTTGGAGTGGGTGAGGATCTGGCCGTTAGCGCCATTGGAAGACAGGCGCTTAAAGAACTTCATCTGTACGGGCTCATAGGTGGGCCAGGGGGGGCAGTTTACGCCGATCGGGATAGAGAGATCATAGACCTTAACATCAGACCACTTAGACATAGTGTTTTTCCTCCTAAAGTTTGTTTTATGTTTTGGGGTGGGGGAGAGGGGGATCCTCTCCCGTCACCGAAACAACGAATGATTTACGCGAGAGGATCAGCCCTCTGCATACTTGGCTACGAAAGCCTCGATGGCCTGCTCAAAGCACTCCATGGGAGGATGAACAACGCCAGCGCCTACCTGACCAACACCACGACGGTTGCAAGCAATACCGGTGTTGATTACGGGGCGGATGCCGGTCTCGATGACCTTGCGGATATCGATGCCGGTAGCGGAACCGCGGAAGCCCAGAGCGGGGATCTGATAAGCAGTGCCCTCACCCTCGGTGATCTCGTACATCTCGGTGGAGTACTTGATGGAGTCGGCAACGGTGCCGCCTACGAACTTAACGATAGCGGGAGCAGCAGCCATGCAGAAACCGCCGATGCCGGTGGTCTCGGTGATGCAGCTGTCGCCTACGTCACGGTTAGCGTCAGCCTCGGTGAAGCCGGGGAAGTAGAGGCCCTCGACCTTCTCGGAGGTGTAGTGGAACCACTGACCGGGCAGACCGGCTACGCGAACACCGAACTCGGTGCCGTTGCGGCACATGGTGTAAACCAGAGAGCAATACTCGATGCCCTCGATGGCGTCCATGGTGCACTTGCAGGCGGGCATGGTCAGGTTCAGCCAGGTGTGGTCATTGGAGTTCAGGAACTCGAGAGCACGAACCTTGACATCCTGATCGAAGTGAGTCTTAACGATGGCGGGAGCCAGCTCACGGATCAGCAGGGAGGTACCGGCGCGGTTACGGTTGTGGCCGTCGTCGCCCATCTGCAGCTCCTGGGCGATGAGAACCTTCAGATCGATCTCGCCGCGGATTTCCAGAGCTTCCTTGATGAGGGGATAGAACTCATTGCGCAGCCAGTGCAGACGGGTGATAACGGTATCATCATAAGCACCGAAACGCAGAACCTTGCCCAGACCCTCATTGAAGGTGCAGTAAGCCATGTTGCCATGAGCCTTGTTGATGACCTTCCAAACGGGCATGGAATAGGAAACGATACCGCACATGGGGCCTACGGCATTGTGATGGTGGCAGGGATCGAAGGTGATCTCGCCGGAAGCGGCCAGCTTTTCAGCCTCTTCGGGAGTCTTGGCCAGACCCTCATAGATCAGAGCGCCGATAACAGCACCCTTGGTGGGGTCGCACATGTTCTCCCAGGTTACGGGAGGGCCGGAGTGCAGGATGGTCTTCTTGGTCATGCCGGGGATGTCTTCACCGGCAGTGCCAACGCCGATCAGGGTAGGCTGTGCGCCCAGAATGATCTTCAGGGCTTCGGCATTAGCGGCATTGATTTTCTCGCCCAATGTCATTGTTTTGTTCCTCCTAAATAAATTATTTAGAAAAATCACCTTTCCCGGTTCGGGATCGGGTAATTACTTCAACATACCGAGCATACCGGCCAGTTTCTTGTTGCCGCCGGCGACGGGCTTCCAGTCAACATGGATTACTTCGATATCCTGGGTGCCGGCTTCCTTCTGGGAAAGCATATCCTGGTAGAAGGTCTCGACGCCGATATTGACCATGTGGAGTTTTTCTCCGAACAGTTTATTGATCTGATGCATTAATACTTACCTCCATTCAGCTTATCCAGCATATGGTGTACCAGATAGGTGGACTGGGCGTTGGAGCGAACGACGATAGCGCCGGCAGCTTCCAGCTGCTTGCGGGTCTCGGTCAGGTTCTGGGGGTCACCCTCGGTACCTACGATAGAGCAGATAGCGGAGATGTAACGGCCCTCGCTGGCAGCGATCTCCTTGGCCTTGGCGATGGCAGCAGCCAGTTCCTCGGCGGGATTGGGGTTGGAGCCGTAGCCGATAACGCAGTCGCACTGCAGGATGGCCAGAGTGGGATCGTGAGCGTCACGCAGGATACGCTCGCAGCGCAGGGTCAGGTCGATCATCGGATGGGGCTTACCCTCGGTGAACTCGTCCTCACCAAAGTCGATGCAGGTGTTCTCCTTGTACTCGGCGGTCAGGGGGTTCTCGATCTTATCCTCGGGCTTGAGGGGGATGTTGGAATAGATGTGACCCAGCTTGCCGATGGACAGCTTCATGGACTCATCCGCCAGCGTGCCGCCGGAGAAGAAGCCGCGATAGTACTTCTGGGTGGGAGCCATCTTGGAGGTCTCACGCTCGATGAGGGCTTCCAGCTCGGCGCGGGGCATATCGATATCGATCATGTCAGCGGGAACGGGCTCGCCCTTGGAGAGAGCAACCGCCTTGCGGGCAGCGTCTTCCAGGTTGTAGGCAGCTACCAGACCGTACTCCTTGGGGAGGTGGGGATCGCCGCCGATGAAGTCTACGACTACGGGCTTGATGTGATCATTGCACTCCTTGGCGATGGAGAGGATCTCCTTGGCCACGTGCTCCGCGGGGGGCTTGGAGAGCATGATGATGACCTTTGTCTCGGGGTCATTGATGAGAGCGTTCAGGCACTGCTTGAACATCAGACCGCCGATCTCGGCCTTCAGGTCACGGCCGCCGGTGCCCAGAGCCTGGGTGATACCGGAACCGAGCTGGTCGATCAGGATGGTAAGCTCCTGGGTACCGGTACCGGAAGCACCGCAGATACCGATGGGGCCCTTGTGGATGACGTTGGCGAAAGCCAGAGGCAGACCGTTTACTACGGCAGTACCGCAGTCGGGGCCCATCATGAGCAGTTCCTTGGAAACGGCGTACTCTTTGAGCTTCTTCTCCTCTTCCATCGAAACGTTATCGCTGAACAGCATGACGTTGATGTTCTTGTCCAGGGCGTCCTTGGCTACATCATAGGCATGACGGCCGGGGACGGAGATGAGCGCCAGATTGATCTTGGGATCAACCTTGAGGGCGGAAGTGAGGGTGGGAGGATAGTACGCAGCGCTGCGGCTTTCCTCCTTCTTATTGAGCTGCTCCTCCAGGGCTTTCAGAGCATTTGCAACGGCCTCTTCATTTTCGCAGTCGAGAGCGACGAAGAAATCGTTGGGGGTGATGGCTTCCAGCTCGGGGCTGGAAAGACCGGTTACCTTGGCAATGTCAAGGTTCAGGTCGGTGCCCATGCCAACCAGAGCTTCCTTTACGCCCGGGACCTTCTTCAACTCTTTGGAGATGATCATCAGGGTAATGGAGTCATAGTAGGTGTTGGGTTTGATTTGCAGACTAACCAATGCCGTTTCCTCCTAATTTGGATAGATTTTTTGTCCGAAATATATACCGGTCAGGATATCCGTACCGGATGTTTCGCCGAAGGCGATAACATTCATCGCAGCAGACGGGAGCCGCAGCGACAGGACACTGGAATAAAGGGTCCGGATGAGGGTGAGCACATCCGAGGAGAGCTGCCCGCAGGCAGCCTGCCGCAAAAATGCGGCGCTGATGAGATTGGTGCGGGGGGCGGCCCGTTCTGCCATAGCGGCGGTAATGGGCAGCCACTTGTTTTGTTCCCCGCGGGCGATGGCCGAAGCCAGCACCGACGCCATGATCCCGCAAAGGAAGTCATCGGCGGAGGGGGTAAGCCCGATGCCGCAGCCGGCGATGGAATAGGCGGCTTCTCCGGCGGCTTCGGCATCCCGCTGCCGCAGGGCGGCAAATAAGGCGGGGATGCGGTCGGCCGCATAGCGGACGTAGGGGTTATCGGGCAGGGGGGAGGGCGAAGCCTCCAGCATGGTGAGAAGCGGAGCGAAGCCCTCCGGCTTGCCCCGGGTCAATATCGTCTCCCGCAGGGCCTCGGCGGCGGCCGGATGCGGCTGCTGCAGCTTGGACAGCGGGGAGAACAGCGAAAGGGAAACGCTCTGCGCCCGGTTTAATGCTACGGCGGCGCCGCTGCGGGGAAAGAGGATGCGTTCCCGGCAAAGCAGGACGGGCTCCCCGGCGGTGAGGGCCGGCAGAGGGCCGCCGAGCCGCACGGCACAGGGGTAAAGCGGGCGGGTGTCATCCAGCAGGGTGACCAGCTGCCCCTGATACAGCAGGTTGGCCGAGGTGCGGAACACCGAATGGACGGCGGCCGGCTCGGGCTGCTGCGGCAGCAGGTCAAGAAGCTGTGCGGAAATGGCTTCAGCGGTAGAAGTTGACTTCATAGATCTTGAGGGCGATTTGCAGGTTCAGCATCTGGTCGGCATTATCAAAGCTGACGTGGGCCAGCTCCTTGATGCGCTGGATGCGGTAGGCAACGGTATTGTAGTGAACACCCATTTCCTCCGCCAGCCGCTTGAGATTGCCGCCGCATTTGAAGTAAAGCGAAAGGGTATGTACCAGCTCGGAGTCCCGGTCGTGGTCGTAATCCACCAGCACCTTCAGCGTTTCATTGTAGAAGATGACCAGCTCGGGACGGAGATTTTCGTAGGAAAGGAAGCGGTAAACGCCCAGCTTTTCGAAGTAATGCACACGGGAGTCATCGACATTCCAGCAGGCGGCAGCCCGGCGGGCTTCATTGAAGCTCTTCCACAGGCTGGTGGCATCGGCATAGCTGCGGCCGACGCCGATGGACGCCATGGCGAGGATCCCTTCCGCCTCCAAGGAGGAAAGTGCGGTATCGATGAACGCCTGCAGCAGCCGGCGGTATTCCTCATCCTCCCGCAGGGGGGATTCAAACACCAGCACGATGCTGTCGCATTTATTGACGAATAGCACCTTGATGCTACTATCCCGGCTGATGCGCCGCAGGATATTGACAATGCTGTTGTTGGTCTTGTAAAGGGAGCTGTTGCCGATGGTGGAATTGCCGGAAAGCACCCGGATGACAGCCACACGGTGCTCGGCGTCCACATCGAAATCGAAGTATTCGGCGTTGGCCAGCGATTTGCGCTGACGCTCCTCATCATGCACCAAAAGGTCATCAAGGAAGGTGGCCTTGTGGTTGTTTTCCATCTCGTACATCGAGATTTTTTTGATCATATCCAGCGCGATGAGGGAGGTGGAAGCCTCCAGCACGGCCAGGTCAACACCGGTGATCTCACGGTTGTCTTCCCAGATGTAGATGCTGCCGTATTTTTTCTTATCGCTGTAAATGGGGATGATGATCTTATTGCAGATGAGCCCGTCGATGTTATCGACCTCACGGCTGCTCATCAGCGAAACGGTCTCCTTCCCGGAGGAGCCGGCCCGGACGAGATTATCCATCCGGCGGGTGATGCTCTCCCGGCGCTGCTCGCTGCACGCCAGCACGAAGGAGGAGAAGAAATCATTATAAATGGCGATGCTGTTGCTGAACCGGTCAAAGAGCGTCTGCACAATGGACTGCAGGTTGCCGCCGCCCAGCATGGTGGCGGTCAGCGCCTTTTGCAGCTCGTAGATATCGCCTAGCGTCTGCGCCTGATTATTGACGATGGTCGTCATGATCGGCGTGATAATCTGTGAAAAGGAGATGTTATTGGGAATCTCGAACAGCGGGAAGCCGAGATCATTGCACAGCTTGATGATATCCTGCGGGATCTCATTGATGTAGCTGTTGAATTTAAGGCCGAGGCCCACAACGCCACGCTGCTTCAGCTGGGGGATCAGCTCCAATAGCTGGGGGAGGTTTTCCCGGACGGCATAAGCGGTGGAAACCAGCAGCTCGCCGCCGGTCACGGCGCTGACGATGTTGGGGTCGACCATGACACTGACCGAGGTAACGATGCGGTCGGTACCGGCGGAGCCGGCCAGAAGATCGGCGTCATGCAGGATGTCCATCCGGAGAATAGAATTGAGAGTAATGCCGTAATTCCGATCCATGCAAATGCGCCCCTTTCTGATCCCGCAGCGGCGGGAAGTATGAAAACTGGGCGAAGCTTCCGACTACTTACCCATGTTCTATGCTTACTGCTATTCTACTATTAAATATTATAAAAAGCAATAGGGTTTGTGGATTATTTACACCGTAGAATTTTTAACGCATTTTTGATGGATTTTGACGTATAAATATTGCACAAACGAACGATGAAAAAGTGATGCAAAATGAACAAAACAATGATAAGATGGAAAACTGATACAAAAATAAGCAAAAAAGCAGCGCTGCTGCATTGTGATAAACACACAAAACAACAGCGCCGCTTCAGACGTTATATTGTGGGGCGATCAACCGAGGGTGAACAGCAGGTCGCCGGTATTGATGGCGGAGCCGGCTGCCACGGCGATGGAAGCGATGCGGCCGGCCTCGGGGGCGACAACCTCGTTCTCCATCTTCATGGACTCGACGATCATGACGACCTCACCGGCAGCAACGGAATCACCGGTATTCTTGCACAGACGCAGAACGGTGCCGGGCAGGGGGGAGGTGACATTGGCGGGGCCGCCGGCTGCGGGGGCAGCAGCGGGCGCGGGAGCAGCAGGAGCTGCGGCGGGGGCGGCGGCAGGAGCAGCAGCGGGGGCCGCAACCGGTGCGGAAGCGGAGGTCCCTACGACCTCGACCTCGGCATCATACGTTTTTCCATTTATTCTTATCAGGAATCTTTTCATCGATTTGTCCTCCATCAGAAATTAGTAAGGTGGGTCTCCAGGGAGAATCCTCACGCAGGGAAAGGATGCGTACCTGTTCCGGCGCACAGCCCATCATAGCGGCAATGGCGGCGATAACGGCTGCGATCTCATCCTCATCCTCCTGCGGGGCGGCAGGGGCTGCGGCCACAGGGGCCGGGGCGGGTACGGGGGCGGCCTTTTTACCAAAGAGCGCCTTACCCAGCAGCAGACCCACCAGCAGAGCAATGGCAATATACAGATACATCATATTATTCACGCTCCTTTTTATCAGAGCGGAACATTGCCGTGTTTCTTTCTGGGAGCTTCCACGACCTTGCCATCGAGCATCTCCATGGCAGCGATGATCATCTGACGGGAGGTGGAGGGGATGATGACATCATCCACCATGCCGCGCTCGGCAGCCTTGTAGGGGTTATTGAACTCGTGCTTGTACTCCTCGATCAGCTCGGCGCGCTCCTCGGGGGTGGCCTTGCGGAAGATGATATTGGCAGCACCCTCGGCGCCCATTACGGCGATCTCGGCGGTGGGCCAGGCGTAAACGATATCGGAGCCCAAATCCTTGCAGCACATGGCCAGGTAAGCGCCGCCATAGGCCTTACGCAGGATCATGGTGACCTTCGGAACGGTGGCTTCGCAGTAGGCATAGATGACCTTGGCGCCGTGACGGATGATACCGCCGTGCTCCTGGGTGGAACCGGGCAGGAAGCCGGGAACATCCACCAGCGTGAGCAGCGGAATACCGAAGGCATCGCAGGTGCGGATAAAGCGGGCAGCCTTATCGGAGCAGTTGATATCCATGCAGCCGGCCATGGCCTTGGGCTGGTTGGCGATGATACCGACGGAGCGGCCGTTAAAGCGGGCAAAGCAGGTGATCATATTGGGCGCATACATCCCCATGTAGTCCATGTACTCGCCGCCATCGGTGATGGCCTTGATGACATCGTACATATCATAAGCCTTGTTGGGGTTATCGGGGATGATGGTATCCAGCTGGTCGGCGATGCGGTTGGGGTCGTCCCCGTTGAAGAGGGTGGGGGCGGCATCGCGGTAGTTGGAGGGCAGATAGCTCAAAAGACGACGGATCTGGTTGATGCAGTCGGTATCATCGGAGGCCATGAAGTGCGCCACGCCGCTGATGCGGTTGTGGGTCATGGCGCCGCCCAACTTCTCGGAGTCGATCTGCTCGCCGGTCACGGATTTGATAACATCGGGGCCGGTGATGAACATCTTACTGGTCTTATTCACCTGGAAGATGAAATCGGTAAGGGCGGGGGAATAAACAGCGCCGCCGGCGCAGGGGCCCATGATGGCGGTGATCTGCGGAACAACACCGGAAGCGGCGGTATTGCGGAAGAAGATCTTGCCGTAGCCTTCCAGACCGTCCAGACCCTCCTGGATACGGGCGCCGCCGGAGTCGTTCATGCCGACCACGGGCGCGCCGACCTTGCGGGCGTTTTCGAGGATCTTGCAGATCTTATTGGCCTGAACCTCACCCATGGAGCCGCCGACGACGGTGAAATCCTGGGCGTAAGCGTAGACGATGCGGCCGTCTACCTTGCCGTAGCCGCCAACAACACCATCACCGGGGAAGTGCTGTTTTTCCTGGCCAAAATAGTAGCAGCGGTGGACAACGAAGGCGTCGATCTCAACGAAGGTGTTGGGATCAAACAGGGTCTCCAGGCGCTCGCGAGCGGTCATTTTGCCCTGCTCGTGCTGCTTGTCGATCCGTGCCTGGCCGCCACCGAGAGCGATTGAACCTCTGCGTTCAATCAGGTCTTCAAGTTTGGTCATAGTATTATCCTTCTTTCAAAGAGTATATGGGTTACCGCCGGCCGGGGGACCTCCCGGCTGACGGATCTTGCACAAAAATCAGTGGAACTTCTCAACGTAGCCGTCGGCCTTCTCCTCATCCCAGCCCAGCATATTCACCAGTACGTCGCGGGTGGCGTTGCCCAGTGCGGGGGCCGGATGATGATCGGCGTCAGCCTCTACGGAAGCCATCTTGACGGGGTTGCCGGCGATCTTGACCTTACCCATACCGGGCTGGTCGATATCGATGAGCATATTGCGGGCGGCAACCTGCGGATCGGTGAACAGCTTATCCACGGTATTGATGGCGGTGGAGGGAACACCGGCCTCCTCCAGGATCTTCAGCCACTCGGCGGTGGTCTTGGTGCGGGTCTTTTCGGTCAGCAGGTCGCCGATGAGCTTGAGGTTCTGGTTGCGGTGCATATTGGTATCAAAGCGGGGATCATTGATCAGCTCGGGGCAGCCCAGCGCATTGCAGAAGGCAGCGTACAGGCGGTTATTGCCGCAGGCGGCGATCACATAGCTGTCCTTGGTCTCGAAGGCCTGGAAGGGGGTAACGGTGGGATGAACGGCACCCATGGGGCCGGCCACGACACCGGTAGCGGAATACTTGATGATGGCGTTTTCCAGGATGGCCAGCTGGCAGTCCAGCATACCAACATCGACCATATCACCCTCGCCGGTGATGGCGCGCTTATACAGGGCGGTAACGGCACCGAAGGCACCGAAGATACCGGCAATGATATCGCCGATGGAGGCGCCGACGCGGACGGGCTTGCCGCCGGGCTCGCCGGTGATGCTCATGACGCCGCCCATGGCCTGCACGACCATATCATAGGCGGGGCGGGGGGCATAGGGGCCGGTCTGGCCAAAGCCGGAAATGGCAACATAGATGAGCTTGGGGTTTACTTTCTTCAGCTCCTCGTAGCCCAGACCCATACGGTTCATGGCGCCGGCCTTCAGGTTCTCCACCACGATGTCCACGTGCTTTACCAGATCCTTGAACATCTCGACGCCCTCGGGGTCCTTGGTGTTGCAGACGACGCTCTTCTTGCCGTGGTTGACGCTGACGAAATAGCCGCTCTGGCCATTGACGAAGGGACCGTAGCCGCGGGCGTCATCACCGGTGCCGGGCTTTTCCACCTTGATGACCTCGGCACCCATATTGCCGAGCATCATGGAGCAGTAGGGGCCTGCCAGCGCATTGGTGAAATCCAATACACGGATGCCCTCCAAAGGTTTTTTAGACATAAAAAATGACCTCCCGAAATAATGTAGGCGGGCGCCGCGGCGGCAGCAGCAGTGCCATGCGGCGCACCAAAGGCAAATAAAGCGGTCGGCATCCGACCCGTAAAAATCGGCGCAGCAGGCCCACTCTATTTGTTGTTAGTTTACATTATAAAGGAAAGCGAAATAAAAGTAAATGCCGGAAGCCTTTTTTGACCGCCAATAAACAGACAAAAATTTTGGTGAAATTCCATAGAAAATAGTTATTTCTGCAACAAAAGTGGGTTAATAATTTAACATGCATTAGTATATATCACCAAGCACATAACCGCTTTTTCGTTTATCATAGCAAAAATAAACGAAACCTGTCGAACGGCGTTCTCCCAAAAATCACGGGCGGTTTTCATTTTTGTTGTGAAGTATTTACAAGGGGGTATATTCCAATTTTCACAAATTGCAGGGTCGGTTTTAGGCAGAATATCAAAATCGATCAAAAGGAATTGAATTGACAGGCCCTCAATACTATAATATAGATGCTGTATAAGTGTTACTCTGCATAAAACCAATCAAAAAGGAGTGCTTACATTGAAGGAATTTAACTATTTCGCTCCGGGTTCTGTGGAAGAAGCTCTTGAACTGATGAAGGAGTACGAAGGCAAGTACACCATCCTGAATGGTGGCACCGACGTAATGATTCGTCTGCGCGAGCGTCTCATCAACCCGGAAGCCGTGATCGACATCAAGCGTATTCCCGGCTTGAAGGACATCACTTTCTCCAAGAAGGACGGCCTGTACATTGGTGCATGCGTTACCTGCAAGGAGATCTCCGAGAGTGAGATCGTAAAGGAGAACTATCCTTTCTATGCCCAGGCAGCTTCCGTTCTGGGTTCCCAGCTGGTACGCGGCCGTGCCACCAGTGTCGGCAATGTCATCAACGCCTCTCCTCTGGCGGATACCGTCACTCCTCTCGTTGCCTGCGATGCCAAGCTGGTCGTAGTGGGCCCCGAGGGTCAGCGTGAGGTTTCGCTGGTAAGCTGGGCCGGTGAAAGCCAGGAAGAAAGAATCGCCCGCGAAGCGTTCTTCATCTTCGTGCGCAAGGTCGGCCTCAAGCCCGGCGAAATGGCCATCGGCCTCAAGATCCCCTATGTTGAAGGTCAGAAGGCTGTATTCACCAAGTTTGACCGCCGCAAGGAGGTAGACCTTTCTACCGTTTGCGCTACCGTTGGTAAGTTCAATGATGAGTACCGTGTAGCCATCGGCTCCTGCGCTCCTACCCCCATCCGTCTGCCCAAGACCGAAGCCCTGCTGAAAGGCAAGAAGCTGACTCCCGAGCTCATCGGCGAGGCTGCTGAGCTGGCCGGCACCGAGGTTTCTCCCATCAGCGACGTCCGTGCTTCCGCCGAGTACCGTGTAAGCCTTGTTAAGGTTGCCATACGCAGAAGCCTGGCCGAGCTTTCTGTTTGAGAAAGGAGCGTGCCGAAATAATGAAAACCTATCATGTTGATTTCTTTGTAAACGGCGAGGAATACGAGCTGGACGTTCCCGCCAATAAAACCGCGCTGAACATCATCCGCGATATGCTGGACCTGACCGGCGCAAAGGAAGGCTGCGGCGCCGGTGAGTGCGGTGCCTGCGCCATGATCGTTGACGGCGTACTGATCAACGGCTGCCTGATGCTGGCCCCCGAGATGGACGGCAAGCACTTCGAGACCGTTGAGGGCTTTGCGGATGAGAAGGGCAACCTGTCTCCCATCCAGCAGTCCTTTATTGACCATGCTGCCCTGCAGTGCGGTTACTGCACGCCCGGCTTTATTGTTTCCGCTACCGCCCTGCTGCGTGAAAATCCCCATCCCACCCGTGAGGAGATCACCCATTATATGTCCGGTAACCTGTGCCGCTGCACCGGCTACAAGAGAATTATTGAGGCGATCGAGGACGCTGCCGAGCGCATGAATGGAGGTGCCAAATAATGAGTAAATATATTGGCGTAAGTGTTCCGCGTGTAGACGGCGTTAAGAAGGTTACCGGCGCTGCCAAATACGTTGGCGATATGAAATGGCCCCGCATGCTGTATGCCAAGTGTGTAAAGAGCCCCTATGCCCATGCCAAGATCGTCAGCATCGATGTTTCCGCTGCCAAGGCGCTCAAGGGCGTACATGATGTAATCACCGGCGACTACTACACCAAGCGCGGCGGTCTGTACCTGGAGGATAAAAACTTCCTGGCAGTCAATACCGTTAAGTTCTGCGGTGAGCCCGTTGTTGCCGTTGCAGCCGAGACCCCGGAGATCGCCGAGGCCGCCTGCGAGCTGGTCAAGGTTGAGTACGAGCCGCTGCCCGTCATCAACAACCCCATGGAGGGTATGGCCAAGGACGCTGTCCTCATCCACCCCGAGCTGCATACTTATAAAGTAGTACCCATCTTCCATCCCCAGGCGCATACCAATATCTCTCACCATCACATCATCCGTAAGGGCGATGCCGATGCTGCCTTCAAGTATGCCGAAGAGCATCCCGATGAGTATTACATCACCGAGCATGAGTACCATGTACCCCATGTTCAGCATACCCCCATCGAGAACCACATCGCGGTAGCCCAGTACGAGCCGGACGGCAAGTGCACCGTTTGGGCTTCCTGCCAGTCTCCTTACGCGGTTCGTCAGGCCCTTTCCGCCACCTTTGATATCCCGCTGAACAAGATGCGCATCATCTCCCCCTACGTGGGCGGCGGCTTCGGCGCCAAGGCCGGTACCACCATCGAGGGTATCATCATTCCTCTGGCCATGCACTGCAAGGGTCGTCCCGTTATGATGGAATACACCCGTGAGGAAGAGTTCGTCAATTCCTATGTTCGTCAGGGCCTGTACACCAAGATCAAGACCGCAGTTCGCAAGAGCGACGGTAAGTTCCTGGCGGTTCAGAACGACTTCTACTGGGATGGCGGCGCCTACACCGAGTACGGCGTAAACATCGTTAAGGCCTCCGGCTTTGCTTCCACCGGCCCTTATGAGTTCGACAACGTTAAGACCGACGCTTACTGCGTTTACACCAACAACCCCGTAGGCGGCCCCTACCGTGGTTTCGGTATGTGCGAGATCCACTTCGGTATTGAGCAGAACATCGATGAAGTAGCCAAGGAGATCGGCATGGATCCCATCGAGATCCGCCGTGTCAACGGTCTGGCCCCCGGCAAGTCCACCGGTACCGGCGAGATCATGAAGTCCTGCGGCTTCCTCGAGGCTCTGGATCAGGTCGCCGAGGCGATCGAGTACGATAAGCCCTGCGATGCTCCCTCCGGTCCTCACAAGGTCCGCGGTAAGGGTATTGCCGGCGGTTGGAAGTCTCCTTCCCAGCCCACCAACGCAGGCTCCGCTGCCATCATTCGTATGAATGAGGACGGCACCTTCTTCCTGATGACCTCCGGTCATGATATCGGCCAGGGCTCCGATACTGCTCTGACCCAGATCGCCGCCGAGGTTCTGTGCTGCGATCCCTCCAAGTTCACCATCCGTACCGGTGATACCGACCATACCCCCTACGAGTGGCAGACCGTTGCCTCCCGTATCACCTACTGCGCCGGTAACGCCATCAAGCTGGCTGCCGAGGACCTGAAGGAAAAGCTTCTGGATCTCGCACAGATCAAGCTGGGCTACATCAAGCGTGAGCTGTACCTCGAGGACGGCTGGATCATCAACCGCAACCATCCCGAAAGCCGTATGCCCATGTCCGATCTGGCACTGGGTCTGGCATTTGAGGACGGCTCCGGTTACGGCGGCCCCGCCATCGGTGTGGGTACCTTCACCCTGCCCAATAACATCAACTACGATCCCGCTACCGGTTATTCTCCCAAGCCCGCAGCCTTCTGGACCACCGCTGCTGCCGGCGCCGAGGTTGAGATCGATACCGAGACCGGCGTTATTGAAGTGAAGAAGATGGTAGAGAGCTGCGACCCCGGTCACATCGTCAACCCCGAGCTGTACAAGGCCCAGGTAGAGGGCGGTATGATGCAGGCTTTGGGTACCGTACTGTACGAGGAGCTGAAGCTCAAGGATGGTAAGGTTCTCAATAAGTCCTTCGTGGACTACAAGATCCCCACCATCGATAACGCTCCCGAGACCTTCATCGCCATGGGCGTTGAGCATCCCGAGGAGACCGGCCCCTATGGCGCCCGTGGTATCGGCGAGCCTGCAATGGTTCCCGGCGCCCCCGCCATCGCCAACGCGATCTACAATGCGACCGGCTGCCGCTTCACCGAGATGCCCATCACTCCCGAGCGGATGCTGAAGGCACTGCAGGAGAAGGCTGCCGCCGAGAAGAAGTAATTCTTCCTTTGGCACATCCCTAATAAAAATGCAGGCACCTGCCCCTTGCGGCGGGTGCCTGTTTTCTGTATCCTTGTGGTATATTAACAAAATCTTTACACCCTGGATTTGCCTGTTTTGCCCCCTTGCCGGGTGTAGATTTGCTGCAAAGGGCGCAAAAAGTGAGAAAACACGACATGTTTTTAGTGCAATACTTACATATCACGCATGTAATATAGTTATAACAATCCAAACATATGATGCAGATCCGGGTAAAACATTGGGGAAACTCCCCAATGAAGGGTAGCAAAATGCACAATATAAAAAACTGTAAATTGTTAAAATCGGGAAAAGTGGGGGCAAGAGATTGAATTTTTTATGAACACAAGGTATAATTATGGTGTTGGTGAGTGGAGACTTTCCGGGGGTTCCCCCGAAAAGTTTGCATCGAAACGTACATAGGCCGATGCATCCAATCAACAGCATTTGGTTATGTAGACCAAGAGAAATGGAGAATCCAAATCATTGAGGAGGCAAATTTAATGAGTACTAAAATTACCGGCATTTATGATGCTCGTAAGGAACTCGGCTGGGGCAAGTCCATTATCATGGGCCTGCAGCAGTGCTTCGCCATGTTCGGCGCCACCATTCTGGTTCCCGTTCTGACCAACAGCTATGGCGAGGGTATCGTCGGTCTGTCCGCTTCTGTTACCCTGTTCTGCGCTGGTGTTGCTACCCTGTGGTTCCACTTCATCACCAAGGGCAAGGTTCCCGTATTCCTGGGTTCCTCCTTTGCTTTCCTGGGTATGTATGGTGCTATTATCCCCCAGTACGGCAAAGAGTATGCTACCGGCGGCGTAGTTGCTGCCGGCGGTCTGTATGTAATTCTCGCTATCCTGATCAAGGTTCTGGGTACCAAGAGAGTTATGAAGCTGTTCCCGCCCGTTGTGTGCGGCCCGCTGATCATCCTCATCGGTATTAACCTGGCTGCTTCCGCAGTTAATAACCTGCTCACCAACTGGGTCCTCGGTATTGTTCCGATCCTCGTGATCATCATCTGCAATACCTGGGGCAAGGGCATGATCAAGATCATCCCCATTCTGATCTCCCTGATCGTTTCCTACATTGTTGCCATCATCATGGGCGCTGTTTCCTTCGATGGTGTCAGCGCTGCTGGCTGGTTTGGTCTTCCCAACTTCCATCTGCCCAAGTTCAATGCTGACTGCATCGTTGCCGGTCTTGCTGTTGCCGTTGCTGCAATGGTTGAGCATGTTGGCGACGTTATGGCTATCGGCGCTACCACCGGCAAGAACTACATCGCTGATCCCGGTCTGACCCGCACCCTGCTGGGCGACGGTATCGGTACCTCCCTGGCCGGTCTGCTCGGCGGCCCTGCCAACACCACCTACTCCGAGAACACCGGCGTAGTAGCCCTGACCCGCGTATTCGACCCCTTCGTAATGCGTATTGCTGCTGTCATGGCTATCATCCTCTCCCTGTCTCCCAAGTTTGAGGCAGTTATCAACTCCATCCCCACTGCTGTTATCGGCGGTATCTCCTTCGTTCTGTACGGCATGATCGCTGCTACCGGTATCCGTACCATCGTTGAGAACCAGGTTGACTTCGTTAACATGCGTAACGTTCTGGTCGCTGCTATCATCATGGTATCCGGTCTGGGCTTCAACACCTATCCGATCCATGTCGGTAGTGTTCAGTTCGGCGGCTTGGCCTGCGCTGCAGTATTCGGCATCATCCTGAATGCTATCCTGCCCGGCAAGGACTACGAGTTCAAAGAGTAATTCAGACTGACTGAATTATCTGTTAGAGCTTGAGGGAATGGGGTTCATCAAAGGATGAACTCTACCAAATAAGACAGCTCCATTTCTCATCGTGTTTCACACAAAAGCCCCCCGTCCGCAAGGACGGGGGTGTTTTTGCATAATAGCGGGTACGGCGCAGAAAAAAGGAACAGCCCGCCGGCTGCTCCTTTTCGGTTATTTCTGCTGTGCCGCGGCCAGGTCCGCCACGGTATCGATATCAAAATGCTCCTGCGGGGGCGCGGGGATGGTATGCACCAGCTCCGGATGCGCACGCATCACCTCTCTGCCGCCCACATCGCCGTCCTGCGCCAGCAGCTCCCCGTAAACGGCAGCAGGGAAGATGGACGGAATGGAGAACCTGCCCTCAAAATCGCAGCCCCATATCCCGCCGGGTTCCCCTTGCCATGCGGCGATGAGCCTCTGCAGCGTTTCCTCGGTGATAAAGGGCTGGTCCCCGGTGAGAAACAGGCAGCCGGCCGTATCCCGGCAGGCCGCAAGGCCCATCCGCAGGCTGTGGCTTTGCCCCAGCTCCGGCTGCGGGTTCAGCACCACCGTAAATCCGGCGGCCTCCGCCAACGGGGCGCTCTCCACCGAGCAAACCGCGACCCTTCGGGTGACGGGCAGCGCTGCGGCACGCTCCAGCGTGTGGCACAGCAGCGGCTTGCCCGCCAGCGGCTGCAATAGCTTGTTCTCCGTGCCGAACCGCCGGGAGGCCCCGGCCGCCAGCACCACCAGTGCCGGTTTCATTCGGCAGCCTCCGGGAAGATCTCCGCAAGATGCTCCTTGGCATAGGCCTTGCAGTCGGCCTCCCACCGGCGGTAACGCTCCAGCAGGGAACGCCCCTCGGGGGTCAGGGTGGAACCGCCGCCGCCGGCGCCGCCTACCTTGCGCTGGATCAGCGGATATCCCAAAGCCGCCTCACAGCTGCGCAGCATGGTCCACGCCTTGCTGTACGCAATTTTCATCTCCATCGTAGCGGTACGGATGGACTCGCATCGGTCAATGCGCTCCAGCAGCTCCGCCACGCCCGGCCCGAACACCTTAACGTCGTCCACACGGATGCGCACCGAGGTGCTGGCGGTCATAATTTTATTGCTCATGGGAAATCCTCCTTTATAACTCCTTGATAACCTTATTATGACTGATATCGATTGACTTTTCAAGGGCTGCGTGTTATTCTTTGAATAGGATATCGTATCATACGAAAAGGAGCCATGAAGATGGATAATCGTTCGGCGATAACGGCCCTCGGGCTGGAAAACGCGCGGGTCATCGCCATTATCGGCGGGGGCGGCAAAAGCAGCCTGATGGCTGCGCTGGGGGAGGAATTTCGTTACAGGGGTGAAACGGCCGTGATGACCACTACCACCCACATCCGCCCGCCCCGGCAGAACGGCTACATGGGCGATGATGCCGCCGTTTTAAGCGACCTTTTGGTCACCAACCGCGTGATGACGGTGGGGATGCCCGCCGAGGAGCACAAGTTCGGCCCCTCACCGCTTCTGGAAAGGCTGCCGCAGCTTGCAGACCGTGTTATAATAGAAGCAGACGGCACCAAGGGCCTGCCGCTGAAGGTCCCGAACGAGCATGAGCCGGTCATCCCGCCCTTTGCGGATGCGGTGGTGGCAGTAGCGGGGCTTTCGGCGCTTGGGCAGCCGCTGGGGCGTGTCTGTCACCGCCCGGAGCTTGCCGCACTGCGGTTCGGGCTTTCCCCGGAGGAGACCGTCAACCCGGAAATAATGGCACGGCTGCTGTCCTCTCCGCTGGCGCAGCGCAAGGGTGTGGGCGACCGCCCCTATGCGGTGCTGCTCAATCAGGCGGATGCGGCACCCCCCGGCGGGGCCGATGCGGTGGCCGCATTCCTGCTGCAAAACGGAGTACAGCGGGTGGTGGCTGCGGCGCTGCAGCACCGGCCCGGTGAATATCATGCTTGGACCCGATAGGAGGAATAGAATATGCTGATCGTAATAAAGGGCGCAGGTGACCTTGCCACAGGCATCGCCTGCCGGCTCAAACGGTGCGGCTTTCAGGTCGTCTGCACCGATATCGCAAAGCCCACGACGGTGCGTTGTACGGTGGCGTTTTCCCGTGCGGTATATGACGGCACCGCCACGGTGACAGGCGTTACCGCCCGGCTGGCCCGTGATGCCGAGGACGCCCGCCGCATTTTGGGGGCAGGGGAGATCCCCATTCTCATTGACCCGGAATACAAGGAGGCGAAAAAGCTGCAGCCCGCCGTACTGGTGGATGCCATCATCGCCAAAAAGAATATCGGCACCAAAATCACCGATGCACCGCTGGTGGTGGGCATCGGGCCGGGCTTTACCTCCGGCGTGGATTGTCATTTCTGCGTGGAGAGCAACCGCGGGCATGATATGGGCCGCACCCTTTACGAGGGCTCTCCCGAGCCCGATACCGCAACCCCCGGCAACGTCGGCGGGTTCAGCGGCGAGCGCATCATCCGCGCTACAGCGGACGGCGTCTGGCACCCCGTGGTGAAGATCACCGATGTGGTGGAAAAGGGGCAGCTGGTGGCCTACGCCGGCGAGGAGCCGGTCTATGCCAATATGGGCGGCATCGTGCGCGGGATGCTGCCGGAGGGTACCCCGGTGACCAAGGGGCTCAAATCCGGCGATATCGACGCCCGCTGCAAGGTGGAAAACTGCTTTACCCCCTCTGATAAGGCTAACGCCATTGCCGGCGGCATTTTGGAGGGTGTGCTGTACTATACCAAACTACTGGAGGGAAAATAAATGCAGGGCGATATTAAAATGAGTAAGCTGGCCTCCTGCGGGGGCTGCGGCGCCAAGGTAGGCGCCGGGATGTTGAGCCAGATTTTGCAGGGCATTCCCACCGTGCGGGATGAAAACCTGCTGGTGGGCTACGATACCAGCGATGACGCCGCCGTTTATAAGGTAAGCGATGACCTTGCCATTGTGCAGACGCTGGACTTTTTCCCGCCTATCGTGGATGACCCGTTCATGTTCGGGCAGATCGCCGCGGCCAATGCCATCAGCGATGTTTACGCCATGGGTGCCACCCCCAAAATCGCACTCAATATCATGACCGTAACCCCGCAAATGTCCAAGGAAATGATCCACGAGGTGCTGCGCGGCGGCTACGAAAAAGCCTATGAGGCGGGCGTTGTCATCGCCGGCGGCCACACCATCAATGACCAGGAGCCGAAATACGGCCTTTCGGTCACCGGCTTTGCCCGCCCCGATGAGATCCGCATGAACTGCACCCCGCTGGAGGGGGACGTGCTGCTGCTCACCAAGCCGCTGGGCATCGGCATTACCACCACCGCCAACCGTGCCGAGCTGGCCCCGCCGGAGCTGTACCAGCGTGCCGTGCGGCAGATGGCGACCCTCAATAAATACGCCTGCGAGATCGCGCAAAAGTACCGTGTCCACAGCATGACCGACGTCACCGGCTTTGCGCTGATGGGTCACGCCACCGAAATGGCCCGCGGCAGCGACCTCACCATCGTCATCGACAGCAGCAAGGTACCGGTGCTGCCGGGCGTCCGCCCGCTGGCGGAAATGGGGCTCATCCCCGAGGGCGCCTACCGCAACCGCCAGTTTGCCGGCCCCACCGCCCGCTTTGCTGACAGCGTCCCGCTGTATATGCAGGATATCCTCTACGATCCGCAGACCTCCGGCGGCCTGCTCATCGCCGTGGATGCCC
>ENA-UOIY01001561-UOIY01001561.1-human-gut-metagenome-genome-assembly--contig:-P114-NODE-1561-length-23123-cov-11.984611_pt1 | contig 23123 bp, 20 predicted proteins | sample MGYA00242335_ERZ723882 | MGnify/ENA metagenome assembly ERZ723882
TCCTGCATTTCTGCAAACTCGCAGATATGATAGGCAGAATTACCGATGCAGACATGGCAATCGTCAATGTACTTGCAAGGGAAAACCATCTTTTCACCGTCAAAGCGGGTAATGACGATGCTTTCCCCATCTTTGATAGTAAAGAGCGTGCGATACGCGCTGTCAATAAAGCGAATATCACGATTGTCTTTGTCGGGATTTGGAAAGGCGAACACGCCCATGATGTCTACCGGCTCACGGTCACTCATCTGGCTTCACCTCGTTCTTTTTTCGGCTCAGTACGCTTTTGTTCATATTCTCTCAGCTTTTCTTTCGCCCAATCCGGTATCTTTTCTGGATTGGCTACGCCAAGAATGTCGGAAGCATCCCACCGGCATCGTTCACCGGAATACAATTCCTCGAAGTAAACCGCACGCCCGCGTGCGCCGGGGGTGCAGCCAAAGCCGCCCTGCGCAAAGCCGAGTTGACAGTCTGCCGTGCGGTATTCCGGTGCAAGGCTGGTGGGGCGGAGAACAATCAGCTTTCCTTGCAGAGATTCCTCTGACGGAGGAAGGCAATCGTCCACGCCTAAAACGGCATAGGGGACATTTCGGGCCGCACGGAATGCTTTGACTTTTTCGACCTGTGCCTGCAAGCGATTCAAAAAGGTTTCTGCAATTTCCAGATAACTCTTACAGGCAAGTGCTTCGGGATACATTGTTTCTCCGAGAAAATTGTACTGCTGATAGCAGGTCATATAGGTTTCGTCCTTCGGATTGAACCCCATAAGCAGAACGCGCCCACCCATACGAATGGACTGTATAATCTCGTAGTCACCGGCTTTGTCGGGTTCTGCGCTTTTCTGCTCCCTGTACCCAAGCCGCTCCGCTTTATCCCGTAAGATTAGGTCTTTGAGATAGGCACCCTTTTCGGGTTGCCGTTCAAACCATTCCCGCACCTCGGTATCACCGAGGGAGAGTTGGAAGGTAAACCGCATGATTTTGCTGCGGTACTCGTCATTCTTTTCTTTTCGCTTCTGATAGTTCGTCATCGTGCTTCACCCCGATCCTTATGTTTCTTTTTTTGCCGCTTCTGCTCCTTTTCCAATTCTTCCAGCGTTTTCGGCGGTTTGCCATCAAAGGAGATCAGAACATTTTGCTTCGGTGTGCCTTGCAGCATGGTTTCCACCTCGCTGCACTCCTGCTTCTGCTTTTCTGTCATGGTGCTGTCCTTTCCAGAAGATAGAAAAACAGAGATTTGAGCATCTTCCGCTGCAAATCTCTGTTCCAATCGTTCTACTGTCCAATTTTGCTTAAATTGTCCCAAAGGGTTATGCCCAAATTGGGCGATAGCCCGCTGATCCATATCGCGGAGCCTTTTCCATAATTCCGGGTGGTGATGCCGCAGCTTTCTCAGTTCGTCGATCCGCTGGAGGGGACAGCACCAACAGGAACAGCGGTGGTAGATCTCATATAATCCGCCCCAGTCATAACCGCGGTCGTAACATAGTTTCAAAGCCTCTGCTTCGGTGATACCCCAGTCCACCAACGGATACTGCTCGTTCTTGATACGTTTCGGCTCATCTGCTGCGATACCGACATAGTGGAGAGCCTGATACTCGCCCTTGAGCCGATTGACCTCCTTGCTGATAAGATGCGTTTTAAGCTGCCCCGTACACCATCGTACCTTAACGCCGGGCCAGCCGTTTCCGTAAAGCGGAACACCCAGCCTTTGCCGGTTTTCGATGGAAGATGGCTTTTGCTTTTCTTCCTCGAACATCAGGTATTCAAAGCCTTTTGGGTGACGGAGCATGGTGATGTGGATACCACGCTCCCGGTAAAGGTAGTCATCCACCTTGCGGATATGGTCATACATTTCCGGAAATTCCATGCCCGTGTCTGCCCAAAGGACCGTGTTTATGGGCAAACCTCGTTCAATCATCAGCAAGAGCATAGCCGTACTGTCCTTGCCGCCTGAGAGGGACACTGCATGAAAAATCTGCTTGTTGAATGAAATCACCTCCAATTTGCTCATGAAAAAAGCCGCCTGTCTCGGCGGCTGCAATGCAAAACGGCACGGGAAACCGTGCCGTTTTCATTGAAATCTTCTGTTCCGACAGGCAGCGTAGATTCGCGGTCATTCTACGACTTCACGCTCCATTCGCAAATACTTTTCGCGCAGATACCATGCCTGTTCAGGACTGATGATCCGGTTTACCTCCGCGTTATTGATGTCGCTTTGCAGAGAACAGTAATCGCAATCCCAGAGATAATATTCTTCACCACGATCCAGCTTATCCCACGCGCTGACCATAGCTTGGATTGACTCCTGCAAAAACTCCGGCAAATTCTGTTCCCAATCACAGTGACCATCGGCATTGTTTTTTCTATCGTCTTGCAAAGCCACTTGCGGCACCTCACTTTTCGTTGATGCTCGCATCATAGCAACACGCCAGTCCGATGTCAACAAATGCCCCGGCAGAAGCATTATCGACTCATCTCCTGCTGCCGCTTGCGGTGCCAGCCCTCCAGCAGCTTGATGATGACATCTTCCATCTGCTTTGGGGTGTAGCTGGCGGGGAAGTATTTTTGCAGCCGGTCATTGCGGATGGTGACCTTGCGCTCCAAGGGCTTTTCTTCCCGCATGATGAGGTCGATGATGTTATTCTCCAATTTTCCCTCGCCGCTGAGCTGCTTGAGCCGCTGAGCCTGTCCCAACGATGGGGATACCTCATCGCGCTCCATGACCAGCAAGAGGTAGGTCTGTTCTTTTTCGGACAGGTGGGAGAGAAAATCTGCCGCGGGGACGAATTTGACGGTGCCGCTGTCCACGGCTTCCAACAGCGGCGGAATGAGTTTATTCAAGCGGATGTACCGCTGCACTTGTGTTTTGCTGTCTGAAACCTGCTCAGCTAAGACTTGGTTTGTACGCACTCCCGTTAACATCGGACCAACTTGGTCCGATGTTAAATCTGTTCGCTGTCCCTGCCGTTTCATGGCGTCCAGCTTCAGCTTGTAGGCTTTGGCTTTCTCGCTGGGCAGCAAGTCCTCGCGGTTGATGTTGTAGTCCACCACAAGGATGTCCGCTTCCTCGTCGCTGTAATTGCGGACGATGACGGGGCGGGTGTCCATCCCCACGGCCTTCGCGCAGTAATCTCGCCGGTGGCCGGAAATGATCTCGTATCCGCCAGTGTCGCGGGGACGGACGATCAGCGGCTCAGCGATGCCGATGTGCTCAATGCTGTCCATGAGGCGCACCAGATCAGGCGTGGGGCGGTCAATGGTGTATGGCTGGCGGGAGTATGGGAAAACCTCTGCTGCGGGAACGATCTGAATCCGCTCCTGCCGGTCAGCTTCTCGCTCCGCGTCCGTTTTGAACAGGTCATCGTACCGGGTCAGTTCGATGCCGCTTAATTTGCTTGCCAAGGCTCAACACCTCCCTCGTCAGATTTTCATACGCCAGCGCCGCCTTGCCACTGCGGTCATGGTCGTAAATGCTTTTGTTTTCCACACTGATCTCTGCCGCCTTGATGGACCGGGGGATTTCGCTTGCGAACACATGACCGCCGTATGTCTTGCGGACAAGTGCGTTGATCTCCCGTGCCAATGTGGTGCGGCTGTCCACCATCGTCAGTACAATGCCGTCCACCTCCAGCTTCGGGTTGAGCTGCCGTTTCACGCGGGTGATGGTTCGCAAAAGCTGCTCCAGCCCCTTTGCGGGGAGATATTGCGCCTGCACAGGGATAATCACGCTGTCCGCAGCGGTCAGGGCGTTGATGGTCAGCATACCGAGGGACGGCATACAGTCGATGAGTGCGTAGTCATAGCGGTCCGCCACCGTAGACAGATATTGCCGCAGCACCGTTTCACGGCTCATGGTGTTGACCAGCGTGACCTCCAGTGCTGACAACTCGATATTGGCGGGGACAAGATTGACACCGGACGGGTGGTGCAGAATGCCCTCACCGGGGGTGATGGGCTGCTCCGCGATGATCTTCTCCATCAGGGTGGAGAGCGTGGGGGATAATTCGTCGGGCTGCGACCAGCCCAACATCTGCGTGAGATTGCCTTGTGCATCGGCGTCGATCAGCAGAACTTTTTTACCTTGCCGAGAAAGACCAATGCCGAGGCTGGCGGCTGTGGTGGTCTTACCCACGCCGCCCTTCTGATTTGCCAGTGCGATTGTTTTCAATGGGACACCTCCTCCAACAAAAAAGGGGCCTTGCGGCCCCTGTTCTAACAAAGCTGTTGCTTCTTACGGTTATTCTTTTTTCGGGTGGTATTCTTTCTATTCTCAGTCTTGCTATATCTCAGTCTTATTAGATTTCGATTTTCGAAAGTCAAGAAATTCGAAAACCGAAAATCAAGACTTTCGAAAATCGAAAGTCACAGAAGCGCAGACTCCGGCCACATCTATGATTTTCGAAAATCGAAAGTCTGGACTTTCGATTTATTTAGGATATATCGCCGGCAAAGTTTTTCACATAAATGATAGCCGGTTTTCCAAGTCCTTGCCGCTTTCGTTCAATCAAACCAATACCTTTTTTGCTGTCCAATTCTGCGAATAGGCGCACCGCCTTTTCAGAGCGACAGCGCAGGGTTTCCATGACTTCTTCTACCGTAAAAATGATAAAGACACGATTTTGGTCGTCTACCCAACCGTTTCGATAGGACAACTCCATGCGATCAAGTAGCAGTCCATACAATAGCTTTGCATCAGAGGAAACGCCATCAAACCGGCTATCGGTGATTAGCAGTTTTGGAATGCGAAAGAAAGCGTATTGTTCACCAGAATGTCCATAGTAATAGGGCAGGGATAAGGCCATAGCGTTCACCTCACATTCTATGGGGATATAAAAGGGCAGGGGAATCCCTGCCCTGAGATTTCAAATTTTTAATTGCTCGGTACACTTTTGCAACAGAGCTTGAAATTTTTGGGGTTTTCTATTTCCGCGTAGGCAATAGGACGACGAAAGAAAGGTTACAAGCGAATCCCTTGTAATATTCCACCCTTTTCTTCCGAGTATGGCAGTAATACGCTTTTCGAGTACCCAGCGTTGAATAGCGGTCATTGAAAACCCTGTCAGTTCCCTGATTTGCTGTGTCCGAAGGAGATCGGGCAGGTATGAAAAATGTGCCTGCAGCACCTCATATATTTGCCGATTTACATTTTCATCATTTCCATAAAGCGTATCCTTTTTGTAAAGATAGGCAAGTGCATCTGTGAGCTTAATGTGATGAATACGCCCGGTAGGGGTATCTACTATCTCATATGAGATTTCTCCGCGCCGGGTCAAATTATATGCAGTCTTGTGGCATATCCCGCACACTTCACAAAACTGCTTTTGTGTAATATACTCCGGATATGCTACTGCAAGATCCGAATAATAGGTCAGCAGATCCATTTCAGTTCTCCCTTCTGGTGATTGCCGACAGCAGAGAAAACCAATGATTCTCAGAAATGTGGTCTATCCTGTTTTCTATCCTTTGTCCATTTTTGCTCGCATTTTTCGGAAAATGCGAAAGCGCCTGCCACCCCTGTTTTTCTTGTATCAAATACTCAAAAAATCCTGATTTTTCAACGGGTTCAAGGCATAGTAACTACCGTGTACTGCTTCGATGTGACGTCTAAGTGGAACAGTTTCGAAATTACTCGAAATCAGTTTGAGGGAAACCTCACGAGGGTTCGAATCCCTCCCGCTGCGCCAAACAGGAAGAGACGCATTCGCGTCTCTTCCTGTTTGTTTTACACCTTCTCCCGCTTCTGCCGCCAGAGGTTGATCGCCAGCATGACCGCGGCGTAGATCAGCGCGGCGGCGAGGATAATGAGCGAGAAGTCGCGCTGCATCTGGTAGCTCGTCGTCGTGAAACCCTTGACGAGTAGATGACCGGCAAGATAGCTCGCGGGAATCAGCGCGAGATAGCCGAGCGCTTTGCCCGTTTTCTTCCTCCGGCAGGCGAAAAAGGCAATACTCAGCGGAATAAGAAGCGCCAATGATAGCAAAACGTAATAGCCCAGCGCCAATCTCGGCAGCGAGATTACGCCGCCGTTCGCGCTGCCGCAGAGCAGCACATCGTCCTGCCCGTTGTTCTGAGAATAGCAGACTGCCGCGCAGTTCGCGGCGTCGAGCGTGAAGAGCGTGCGCGCGGACTCCGCCTTGGCGAGCACGCCTTGCAGTGCGTCCGCCTCGCGCTGTGTGCGATCATTTGCGCTGTGTGTGTTCGGGGCGCCCCCGGTTTTGTCGAATGCGCCGCGCCATGTGTCGAGCGGCGTGCGCCATGCGGTGATGAAGTAGATGGTTTTGCCGCTGTTGGGGTCCTGCGTGTTTGTGACCTCTGCGCCGGAGACCGGCACGAGCAGGCTGACGGAGATGCTCTCCGCGCCGCTGAGATCAGAAAGCCCATCCGCTGCCGAGCCGTCCGCGAGCGCGCTGGGCGAGCGCGAGATCGCCCACTCTGTCTCGCTGTACGGCAAATACTGCGGCGCGGTGAGATACGCGAATCCCGCCGTCGCCAGCGTCAGCGCAAGCGTGACGGCCAGCAGCACGGCGGTCAGCTTCTTGCGTCGAAGCTGCCGCTTCAAGTCGCGCAGCGGCTGCGCGCTGACGGGCGCGGGCTTCACGTCCGCCTTCAGCGCGTCGAGCTCGGCGCGGCAGGCCGCGCACTGCGCTAAATGCCCGTCCACAAATTCCTTCGTCTCCTCGCGCAGCATATCCTCCTCGTAGAGCGGCAGAAGATCCTGCACGATGCTGCAAGTTTTGTCCATTTCAGTCATCCTCCAATCCCTCGCGGATCATGCGCTTGGCGCGGTGATACGTCACGCATGCCCAGTTTTCCGTCTTGCCGAAGAGCGCGCCGATGTCGCGAAAGCTCTTCTCGCCGTACACACGCCACATGAAGACCTCCTTGTACGGCTCTCTGAGCCCGTGCAGCAATTTCTGGATGCGCGCGGCCTCGCTGTGATCTTCTAACTCCTCCTCGTGGCGCTCCTCGGCGATCCGGCAGTCATCGAGCGGGGCAAGGCGCTTTTCGCGCCGCAGGTGCGAATAATACAGATTCTTCGCGATCTGGCACAGCCAGACGCGCACGCTGCACTCGCCCCGAAAGCGGTCGAGGGCGTCCATCGCGCGGAAAAACGTCTCGCTCGTCAGCTCCTCGGCGACGCTCTCGCTCCCGGACAGCGAGAGAAGATAGCGGTACACGTCGTCGAAGTACACGGCGTACACCTCTTCAAAATTCGTCAGCGCCCTCACCCCCTTTCTGTCTATAGGACGGCGGAAAACCGGTTTTCTTACAAAAAAATCCGTCCCGCGGGACGGATTTTTTCTTTCACGTTTTGACGACCTTTTTCCTGCCGCACTTCGGGCACGTGAGCTCGACCTTGCCGATGTTTTTCGGCACGCGGCAGTACGCGCCGCAGGAGCAGCGGACGTATTTGTGCGCCTTGTCGGCGCGGCGGGCCTTCGCGCCGCGGATGGCGTTCGCCTTCGGCGTCCACCAGGTCAGAAACTTCGCATTCTCGGCCTGACGGCGCGCGAGATTGCGCGAAAAGATGCGGATGAGCACGATGAACATCAGCATCATCGACACAAAGTACAGCGCTTGGGAAACGCCCTGCACGCGGATGATCGAGCTCAGAATGCTCACGACCAGCTCAAGGATCACGAGCGCCCAGTTCAGCGCATCCACGCCGTTGCGGCCATACATGAAGCGGTAAAGGGCATCGCGGAATTTGTTCACAAAAAACACTCCTAAAATCTTGATGCTGCCATTCTACACGCTTTTTGAACCCCCGTAAAGGCGTTTGAACAAAAGTTTACAGAATAGAAAAGAGTAAACGCAAACCGCAAGTGTGGAATTTGCCCGCCTGCGGCGGGCAAATTATGCGCGCAGCGGCCTGCAAACCCTAAAAAGAAAGCCCCGCCAAGCGGGGCTTTCTTTTTAAGTGATTTACTTCACTCCGTTGACGTAGCGATACAGGAACGTCACGGCCTCGCCGCGCGTGCAGGAGGCGTAGGGGGAGAAGGTGGTCGTGCTGGTGCCCTGGGTGATGCCCTTGCCGACAGCCCACAGGATGGCGTTATAGTAGCTCGCCTCGTTCACGGAGCTGACATCCTTGAACGGGTTCGTGTAGTTGCCGCTGGGCTTGCCCGCGTAGCGGTACAGGAACGTCACGATCTGAGAGCGCGTGCACTCCTGATACGGGGAGAAGGTCGTCGCGTTGGTACCGGCGGTGATGCCCTTCTGGCTGGCCCACAGGATGGCCTTGTAATAGCTGGCGTCTCTGACGGAGTTCACATCGGTGAACGGGTTGCGGGTGACGGTCGGCTCCGGGGTGCCGGCGGCGCGCCACAGGAAGGTCACGATCTCGGCGCGGTTGCAGTTCTTGTACGGGGAGAAGGTCGTGCTGGACGTGCCGTTGGTGATCTTGTTGTTCACCGCCCACTTGACCGGCTCATAGAAGAAGTCGCTCGCCTTGACGTCGATGAAGTTCATCGTCTGGGCGATGGTGATAGCCATCGTACCGGAGGCCTCTTCGTTCTTGGTGCCGTAAACGGTGAAGGGGATGTAGACGGTCTTGCCGGCCTCGGCCCATCTGGTGGTGTGGTAGGCGACGTCCGCAAGGTCATACTGCGTGCGAGAGGGCTCATAGTAGAACTTGTCGGTGCTGTCGGCCAGCTTGCCGGTGGAGTAGCTGCTGTAGGAGCGGTACAGGCCGCCGTAAGCGTAGGAGGAGACGTTCTTGCCGCTCACGTCGAACTTGACATAGTCGAGCTCAACCTTGCGGTAAGAGGTCTTGGCGTCCTGCAGGAAGTTGACGAAGTCGCGCGCGGTCATCTGGACGGTATCGTCGATGCCGACGGTGTAGGTGATGTCTTCCTTGACGACGGAGATGACAACGTTGACGCTATAGTCGACCTTGTCGGCCTTTCTGCTGTTGGGCTTTTCGACCTCACCGTAGACCTTGAAGGTCAGGGTGACGGTGTCCTTGCTGGGCTTGGAGACCGTGTCGAAGCTGACCTTGTCCATGTCGGTCATTTCGGTCTTGCTTCTGTTGGAAGAGGTGATCTCGGTGCTGCCATAGTACAGCGTGCCCTCGTTCTTGGTGCTGGGGACGGAAGAGGTCAGGACAGCGTGGTCAAAGGAAATGTCGTCCTTCTTGGGGTTGTACTTGCCGTCGTCCTCAGCGTAATCCTCGAGGAAGCTCTCGAAGTCCTTCTGGGAGAAGGTCACGCTCTTGCCCGCGACAACATTGTAGTTGATGTCGTAGGACTTCTGAGAAACCGTGATCGTACCGGTGGAGGCAACGCCGTCATCGTCGAGGCCGACAACATAGAGAGTCACGGTCTTGCTGCTGTTGAACTTGGACGCGGGGACGGTAACGGTCTTGTCCTCCTTGACGGGGCCTTCAAAGTCGCTGACCTTGTTGCCGTCGAAGTAGTCCTTATAGGTGGGCTTGCTGTAGCTGTAATACAGATAATCGTAATCGTCGTTGGTGAAAGTGACTTCCTTATTTGCGGAAGTGCCGGTCACGGTGTCTTTGATCTCACCAGCAGGGGTGACAGGGATAGTGACGTAGACCGTATAGGACTGGTTGTCATCACCGGTGACAGTCAGTTCCAGATTAGCATCGCCGATGAAGCCTGCCTGCGAGGCAAACGTCAGGTCAGCTCTGCTGCCAAGGGAAATGCGGGTGCCCGACTGCTTTTTAGAGTCGACGTAGAGAGTGCCGCCCTCACTTGCTCTTGTGGGATAGTTCTCAATGGTAATATAGCCGCCGCTCTTGACGTCAACACCGCGCGGCAGGACCTTGTTAGCGAGAGCTTCCAGATCGTCATAATCAAAATCCAGCTTGTTGCCGTTCTTGACTTCGCCGAGGCTGGCGCTGAGCAGTTCACCGCTCACTTTGATGTCGACGCTCTGATTCGCGCCCTTGTACATGGTCGACACTGTAAGCGTCACATCACCCTCATTCTGCAAGGTGACAGTGACACTGCCAGCGCTCGTATTCTTGTTGGAAAGAGACACAACGCCGGACTTGCAATCAAAGCTGTACGTCAGGCCGTTGACATTGTTCCACGTATTATTGTCCGCCTTTTTCTGAAGGGTTGCCGTAACAGTCTGCGTTGCGCCCTTCTTCGTCAGCGTCACACTCTTACTGGTGGGAGTCACATTCCAGCGGAGGTCTTCCTCGACGATCTTGTATTTGCAGGTTGCCGTCGCGACGGGGGTGGAATTCGAAGTGCTGTCGTATTCTCCCTCATAGACGTTGCAGGTCACAGTGACATCGCTGTCGGTCTTGCTGGTGGTGGAAACGGAATAGGTGCTGCTTGTAGACTTCACGTCACTGCCCACAGTCCAACGATAGCTAGGATTATCAATGCCAGCAGTCTCTGCGGTCAGTTCCAGTCTGCCACCCTTGAGGATCTCGACTGCCGTGTTGCTGTCGGTAACAGTTGCGTCATTCGCCTTGATGGTGAGGGTAGGCGCTGCCTTAACAGTGACAGAGGCGGAGTTAAACTTAGAGCCACTCACCGCGGTGCCACCGACCGTAGCGGTTACAGTGTAAGTAGCAGTTTTGCGAGCATCCCTCTGGCCAGCTTCCCAGCTCTTAGTAAGAGAAGTCGTGGAGCTGTCACTCTCGGAAATACCGTCACCGCTCCACTTGCCGGTAATTTGAACATTATCGGCTTCAACGGTGTCCGTCCAGTCACCATCTGCACTCGTTTTTTTCTGAACCTTAACAGTGCTTTTAGCGGTAAAGATTACTTGCTCGCCGCCCTTGACAGTGGTCTTATTGTCTGTTACAGAGACAGTAACGGTACCCGCAAGCTGATACTGGGTCTGGAAAGAAGGCTCGGAAGGCTCCTCACCAGAGCCAGAGCCGCCGGCCGAGCCGCCCTGATCGCCGCCGGTCACTTCGGTATTAGGAGAACTACTCGGGGTTTCGTTCGCCTGTGCCGGAACGATGACCAGACTCAGAATCATGGTCAACGCCAGCAGCGATGAGAGAAATTTCTTCATAATTTTCTTCATCCTTTCTTGTTGTTTCGATCTTGGCTCCGCGCGCACAGAGCCTTTCTCATACATCGGCATTTTACCATGCCGCGGGGAATAAGGGAACAGGAAAATGCAAAATTCATAAATTCTTTATCTTTCCGTTCGCCGCCTCCCCCTTGTCTCACTGATTAGACGCAGAAAGCGTCGATTTTGTTTCACAAAATCTCAAATTTTTCAAAATTTTTTACGCCGCGAAAAATCGCATGTACACATATACTCCCGCCGCGATCTGACAGAGTAAGATCGCCGGAATGCCGAACCTAAAGTACCAGTGCCGCGTCTTATGGTGAAAGACCCTCATTGCGAAAAGAGCACCCGCGCTGCCGAGCAGCAGCGCGAGTGCAAATAAGGTCTTTTCGGGCACGCGCCGCGCGCCCTGTATCTTGGCGCGGCGCTTGTCTGCGCCGTAGACGCAGAACGTAATTAGATTGATCGCGGCGAGATAGATGACAAAATATCTCACTTTTCGAGCTTGCTGAGCTCCACAGCCGCCGCCGCGCCGAGGCGCGCGTTGTTGAACACGAGCTGGATGTTGGAATCCAGGCTGTCGCCGCCGGTCAGGTCCTTGATCTTGGCGAGCAGATAAGGCGTCGTGGCCTTGCCGTGAATGCCGTCCTTCTTCGCGTCCTCGACGGCCTCGGCAATGGCCTTGTCGATGACTTCCTTGTCCATGGAGTACTCCTCGGGGATCGGGTTCGTGACGAGTAAGCCGCCGCGCAGACCCAGCTCGCGCTTGACGTGGAACGCCTTGGCCAGCTGCTCCGGCGTGTCGAGCTCATAGTCGACGCCGAAGCCCGACTTGCGCGTGTAGAACGCGGGCAGCTCGCTCGTGCCGTAGCCGATGACGGTCACGCCGTGGGTCTCGAGATATTCGAGCGTGAGGCCGAGGTCGAGGATGGACTTCGCGCCCGCGCAAACGACCATGACGGAGGTGTTGGCCAGCTCCTCGAGGTCGGCGGAGATGTCGAACGTCTCCTGCGCGCCGCGGTGCACGCCGCCGATGCCGCCGGTGGCGAACACGCGGATGCCCGCCATGTCGGCGATCATCATCGTGGTGGTGACGGTGCACGCGCCGTCCTTGCCCTGCGCGACGAGCACGGGCAGGTCGCGGCGGGAGGCCTTCGGGATGCCCGCGCCGGTGCGGCCGAGGTAGTCGATCTCATCCTTGGAAAGGCCCGCCTTCAAGCGGCCGCCGATGATGGCGATGGTCGCGGGCACGGCGCCCGCCTCGCGGATGATGCTCTCGACCTTGAGCGCGGTCTCCACGTTCTGGGGATAGGGCATGCCGTGGGAAATGATGGTGGATTCGAGCGCCACGACGGGCTTGCCGGCGGCAAGGGCCTCGGCAACCTCGGGGGCGATATCCAGATACTTGTTCATGTTAAAAATCCTCCTGTAAAGTAATAGGTGAAAGTTTCACGTTTACCTTTTGAGGTAAGATTGTATCATAACATACAACTTGTCAAAAGTCAATACAAAGCGGGGCTTGAATTTGCACGGGAAGTGGCATATAATACCTCTATTATCCCGTGAAATCCCACAAAAGGAAGGAAAATTATTATGGAACGAGTGAGAATTGCCGCGCTCTTCGCCGACAAAGAGCAGTACGGCGGCGCAAGCGTCACCGTATGCGGCTGGGCGAAGACCATCCGCGATATGAAGACCTTCGGATTCATCGAGCTGAACGACGGCTCGTGCTTCCGCAATTTGCAGGTCGTGATGGATGCGAATTCTCTTTCTAATTATAAGGAGATCGCCGCGCAGAACGTGGGCGCCGCCCTCATCGTGCACGGCATCGTCGTGCTGACGCCCGAGGCCAAGCAGCCGCTCGAGGTCAAGGCGACGGCGATCGAGGTCGAGGGCGTGTCCTCCCCCGACTATCCCTTACAGAAAAAGCGCCACAGCGTCGAATATCTGCGCACCATCCAGCATCTGCGCCCGCGCACGAACCTCTTCTCCGCGGCCTTCCGCGTGAGAAGCGCGGCGGCCTACGCCGTGCATGAGTTCTTCCAGAGCCGCGGCTTTGTCTATGTCAACACCCCCATCATCACCGGCTCTGACTGCGAGGGCGCGGGCGAGATGTTCCAGGTCACGACGCTCGACCTTGAAAACCCGCCGAGAACGCCCGACGGCAAGGTCGATTACAGCAAGGATTTCTTCGGCAAGAAGACGAGCCTGACCGTCTCCGGCCAGCTCAACGCCGAGAACTTCGCTATGGCGTTCGGTGACGTTTACACCTTCGGCCCCACGTTCCGCGCCGAGAATTCCAACACCGCGCGCCACGCCGCCGAGTTCTGGATGATCGAGCCGGAGATGGCGTTCTGCGACCTCGACGGCGACCTTGAGGTCATGGAGGCGATGGTCAAGCATATCATCCGCCGCGTGATGGAGCGCTGCCCGGATGATCTCGCGTTTTTCAACAGCTTTGTCGACAAGGGCCTTCTTGAGCGTCTCCAGCACGTTGAGAGCTCCGACTTTGGCCGTGTGACCTATACCGAGGCCGTCAAGCTCTTAAAGGAAAGCGGCCAGAAGTTCGACTACCCCGTCGAGTGGGGCATTGACCTGCAGACTGAGCATGAGCGCTACCTGACCGAGCAGATCTTCAAGCGCCCCGTGTTCGTCACGGACTATCCGCAGGAGATCAAGGCGTTCTATATGCGCCTCAACGACGACGGCAAGACCGTCGCCGCGGCGGACTGCCTCGTTCCGGGCATCGGCGAGATCATCGGCGGCAGCCAGCGCGAGGAGCGCATCGAGCTGCTCGAAAAGCGCATCCGCGAGCTCGGCATGAATCCCGAGGACTACTGGTGGTACTGCGACCTGCGCCGCTACGGCTCCTGCCGTCACGCGGGCTTCGGCCTCGGCTTCGAGCGCATGGTGATGTATTTAACGGGCATCGGCAACATCCGCGACGTGGAGCTGCATCCCCGCACCGTGGGCAACGCAGACTTCTAATTCTTCAAAAAACAAGGGACACGGTTCCGTGTCCCTTGTTTTTTGAGAATTACACTCCGCTTCGTGCCTTGCCGCCCAAAGGGCGGCTTCGACACGCGCGGAGCGAGAAGAGTTTTTTGGCACGCGCATGTCGCGCCAAAAAACGATTCGAAATCATTTCGCGTCTGCGGACGCGAAAAGCTGTGACGCTTTAATTATTTGTGGTAAATAGTTACAAATGGGAACAAAAGCGCAAAAGGCGTAGTCAAAAGAAATAGAGTCTGCTATAATAGCCCCGCAGTTTTGAGAGAGGAGATTTTGACATGAAACACTTTTTTGCACTGCTGCTCAGCGTGCTGATGGTGCTGTCGCTGCTGACTGCCTGCGGCGACAAGACGACGCCGTCCGACAGCGACGATCAGACCGTCACGGACGAGAATGGCGGCGACACCGACAACAATACTGACGATACAACTGACCCCTACGACGCCGTGCGCAACTACTGGTCCGAGGACCAGCTCACGCAGGCCTGGGGACCGGATCAGGTGGTGGAGCACCTCTTTTTCCACCCGATCATCGCCTATCCGCAGTGGGCCTTCCACGACTGCAATGCCAGTCAGGATCAGCGCTACGGCCTCGACGACTGGATGGTCACGGCGGACGAGTACAAGAAGATCTTGCAGTCCGTGTACGACAAGGGCTACATCTTAGTCGCGATGGAAGACGTGTGGAGCGAGGTGACGGACGAGTCCGGCACGCACATGGTGCGAAACACCCTGATGCTGCCCGAGGGTAAAAAGCCCCTCGTCATCAGCTTTGACGACGTGAACTACTACCCGTATATGCTCGACGAGGGCTTCACGAGCAAGCTCGTCGTCGGCGAGGACGGCGAGATCTGGGCGCAGTGCACCGATCCGTACACAAATGAGACCTTTTTGACCAAGGAGCTCGACGCGACGCCCATTCTCGACCAGTTTGTCTACGAGCACCCCGATTTTTCGCTGAACGGCGCGAAGGCCATCTTCTCGCTGACGGGCTATTGCGGCATTCTCGGCTACCGCACGCAGGACGACCGCGACATCGCGGCGGATTCGCCCGACCGCCCCGCGTTCGACGCCTACCGCGCGAGCGAGATCGAAGCGGTCAAGCCCGTCATAGCGCGCTTGAAGGAGACCGGCTGGACGTTCGGCAGCCACACCTGGGGCCACATCCGCCTCGACACCAAGTCGCTCCAGACCGTCATCAACGACACCGAGCGCTGGGCGGACGAGGTCGGCTCGCTCGTCGGTCCGACGCAAATTCTGTTCTACCCCCACGGTGGCCGTCCCGACGGTGACGACTGGCACACGACCGGCGAGCGCTTCAAGTACCTGCAAAGCCAGGGCTTCCGCATTTTCGCGAGCGTCGGTACGAGCTCGTTCAGCTACGTGAAGGAGGACATTTCCGCCGTCATCTGCGACCGTCTGCATCCGGACGGCACCACGCTGCGCCACTCGCGCAGCCGCTATCTGCAATTCTATAACGCAGAGGATATCATGGATACGCAAGTACGTCCTGATCTCGGCGTAGACTGGTGAGGAGGCGTTTTTATGGCGACGTTAGAAGAACTCAAGGCGAAGGCCGTCGCCATGCTGGACATGGCGTATGTGCCGTACTCCCACTTTCCCGTGGGTGCGGCGCTCGAATGTGAGGACGGCGCGGTCTTTACCGGCTGCAACATCGAAAATTCGAGCTACGGCCTGACGAACTGTGCCGAGCGTACCGCGGCGTTCAAGGCCGTGAGCGAGGGGCACCGGCGCTTCAAGCGCATCGTCATCGCGGGGCGCAGCGACGACTACTGCTACCCCTGCGGCGCGTGCCGCCAGGTGCTCTACGAGTTCGGCCCCGACATGGAGGTCGTGTGCCTGAACAAAAACAATGAAGAAAAGCACCTGCACATCAAGGAGCTGCTCCCCTACGGCTTCGACCAGACGTGGCTGGACATTGACGAGCCGAAGATGAACTGAATGAAAAAAGAGGAGTGGCCTGCCGCTCCTCTTTTTTATTTGATGCTCAGGCGGCCTTTGTGCAGAACACATAGGTCGCCGCGCCCTGATAGTCGTCCGCATCCCACGACGCGTCCACGGCGAAAATGCCGACAGACGGGATCAGCTCGACGGTGTACGTCCCGTTGTCCTGCCGCTGCGCCGAAAGCGTCTCAGCCTGCGCCTCGGTGTCACCCCAGCACGCGTCGCTCCAGTACCGCAGCGAAACGGAATCGGGCGCGCAGCCGCCAAAATCAAGCGTCACGACGTAAAAATGGGACGCTGAGACGGCAATGGGCATTTCCAGCACCGGCGTGATGTCCCGGCAGTTTTCGTCCAGCGGGTGTGCGCCGCAGGCGATCGCGCCCGAGCGTTCGCCGTTTCCCAGCGCATAGTTCCAGTCATAGCTGCCGCTCGATACCGCGACACTCGCGTCCTGCGCGTTGGTCACGGTCAGCTCCGGCGGCGCGGTGAGCGCGTCCTTCTTCACGCCGCAGCCCGCGAGCGAAAGCAGCAGCGCGCAGAGAAGGAAAGCAGAAAGCAGTCGTTTCATGGCGTTTTCCTCGTTTCGTTCAGATATCCCTATAGACGCAGGCAAAAAGCAAAAGGTTCCCGCAGCGCTCAAAAAAGGAGAAGACACGGCGTGTCTTCTCCTTTTTTGAAGCTTTTTAGAAGTCCGCGTTGCCGACCGTGCGGGGATGCAGCTCCACGTCGCGGATGTTGCCGATGCCCGTTAAATACATCACCATGCGCTCGAAGCCGAGGCCGAAGCCCGCGTGACGGCAGGAGCCGTAGCGGCGCAGGTCGCAGTACCACCAGTAGTCCTCGGGATTCATGCCCAGCTCGCGGATGCGCTTTTCGAGCAGCTCGATGCGCTCCTCGCGCTGCCTGCCGCCGATGATCTCGCCGATGCTGAGCACCGCGCCCGGGTGGAGCTCTTCGCTCCCCGCCGCCTGCGTGCAGAAGGTGTAGGTCGCGCTGCTGGTGTCCCAGAGGGCGTCGACGGCGAAAATGCCGTCGCTTTGCGGCAGTTCTGCGCGGAATGTGCCGTTATCCTGCCGCTGGGCGGTCACGGTCTCGGACGGCATGCCGGTGCTGCCCCAGGCATCGGACGGCCAGCAGCGGAGACTGACAGAATCAGGCGAATTATCGCCGAAATCGAGGGTCACGGTGTAGAAATAGGCGGCCGGCACTGTAAAGGGCATTTCCAGTACAGGCGTGATGTCACGGGAGGTTTCGTCCAGCGGGTGTGCGCCGCAGGCAATGACGGTCATGCTCTGTAGGCCCTGGGGGTAGGTCCAGTCGTAGCTGCTGCTTTTGAGGGTGACGCTGCAAGCGTTTGCACTTGTCACCGTCAGTGTTGGCGGGGTTTGGCGCGCGGCCTCGTCTGCGCTTTTTTCGCCGCAGGCGGTCAGCGAAAGGGCCAGCGCGAGCGGGAGCAGGAGGGAAAGGAGCTTTTTCATCGTTCGTTCCTCGTTTCTTTCGGATACTTCTATAGACGTATGATAGCCGAAAAAGTTCCCGCGCACAACGGCGATCGTTGCACAAAACGCGGCAATTTGTGGTATCGTGAATTCTAATACCGGAGGCGGTACAACTTTTTGCGCCGTTGTGTGCAACGCTGCTTCATGATACGGCGTATCATGAAAAGACAAATCATGTGTCAGTGTCCCCCCATTTTCAGGGGGGTGTGAGGTGCCTTTTCCAACATTATGAAAATTTGGGGGAAAGAGCATGGAGACGACAACAAATTACAAACTTCCGCAATGGGTCAAGGCGGATCAGATCAAGATGGACGACTTCAACGACGCGCTCGGCAAGATCGACGCGCAGATGAAGAAAAACGCCGACAAGGCCAACGCGGCGGCGAGCGCGGAGAGCGTGGGCACGCAGATCACGGCGGTGCAGGAACAAATCGTGGCGGTGGAGCAGGAGATCAAGCTGGTGGCGCTCGGCGATGTGCGCACGACGACGGCGGCGAACGGCAGCATCGTCTACGACCTGTCGGCGCTGAACATGGCCGACTACCGCGCGTTTCTGGTGTTTGCGTCGGTGAACGCGGCGGGCTCTGGCGTGAGCGACAAGGGCAGGGTGGAGCTGCTGTGCGACAGCAAGAGCATCGGACTGCTGGCCGACGCGATGGGCGGCCACGCGGCGACCGTCGCGTGGATTTTTCCCGCGATGTACGGCGTGGCGGCGGGCTACCACACGCCGACGCAGAACCGAAACGACAGCTTTGAGGGACTCAGCGGCTCGATTTTGAACGGCAGCGCAAACTGGAACACCATGCAGAGCATGACCTTCAAGTTTACCGGACTGAAAGGCGCCAGCTGTGTGCTGTATGGATTGAAAGCGTGAAAATGAGCAAAAAAGAAGACCCCCTCGGGGGTCTTCTTTTTTGACTAATCAGAGATTAGTTGCCATCAGGAGCTTCAACAACGACGTTGTAGTAAGCAACGGAACCGTCCTCAGCGTAGACAGCGATGGCAACATTGCCGGCTGTGTCCAGAGTGACGTTGGTGTCGGTAATCTTGTTCTCGAGGCTGTTGTCGAAGACAACGAGATCCGGGTTAACATGAGTACCGTCGGCCTTGATGCACTTCAGCAGGTCGTTGACCTTCACGGTAGCAGCAGAGGTAGCGATCACCTTGATGGTGCCGCGACCGCTGTTGGTGTGAGCCGTAACCTCAACGTCGAAGTTGGTGATGTCCGCGGGCTTAGGGGTAACCTTGATGATTACCTTGTTGTCGTGGGCGGGATCCGCAGCGATAGTCACAACAATGTCGCCATCGACAACGGCGTCCTTGGCAGCCTTAGCGGTGTAAACGCGCTCGGAGCTGTGGGTCAGCTTCTCGTCCTTCTGAGCGAGCGTGTACTCCGTAGCAGCCACGCCGTTCATCTTAACGCCGGTAGCCTCGTTCCAAGCCTTGACGGTGACCTCAAGATCCTTGAGAGCATCGCCGAAGTACATGGTGTCAGCGGTGACAGAAGCGTTCTTCTCGTCGGAGACGGACACAGCAACCTCAAGGCTGATCTTGTGCAGGGCAACGATCTCATCGTCCTTGGCGTCTCTCTGGACATAGACCCAGTTGCCAGCCTCCATAGAGGTCAGCTCGGACTTGTCGTCGACCTTCTCCAGTTTGGTGGAGTAGGGCTTGCCGTTAGCAGTGTTCGTGAGCTTACCAGTCCAGTAGAAATTCTGGAGCTCATCAACGTTGACGAGGTCATCCTCCCCGTACAGGCCGAGAACAGTGTTGTCCTTGAAGTCCTTCACCTCAGTGAGCTTGGTGGGTTCAACATACTGGAGAACCTGATCGTTCTCGCCGAGGGTGTACAGCTTGTAAAGACCAGCCTTGCTGAGGTTGGTGAGGGACAGCGGGTTATCAAGCTCAGCGGTGGCATCGAGGACGAAGTTCTTGCTGTCGCTGGTGACAGAAACAGCGGTCTTTTCGTCCAGCTTGCCATCCTCGTTCAGAGCGTAAGCGCCGTCGAGAATGTACTTGGTGGTGTCATCGTCAATCGCCTTGATGGAGATATCGGAAGGATCAGTCACAAGAACATAGCTGAAGGTCTTGTCAGCGCCGCGGACGTACACAACGTCAGCACGGCCATTCTCACCGACAACATACTCAACGTAGCCCCAGAAGCTGTTGGGCAGGGTGTCGAGCGTGTAAGCCTTGTAGGTGCCCTCGGGAGAAGCGGTGTACTGGAACAGGATCTCAGTGTCCTTATCCATGTAGACGTTCTTGTGATCACCGGGGGTCTTGATGACGTCCTTCTTGTCGTTGGCGTCATAGGTGCAGAGAAGCTTGGTGGTGGTCTTGTCCTGATTCTTAACCTCAACCTTCACGCCGGTGTCGGTGAGCTCATACTCGCCGTCCTTGTTGACGGTGTAGGTCATCAGGTCTTCATAGAAGTCCTTGTTGCGGCTGGCTTCCTGATTGACAGTGACATCGAGGACAGTGCCCTTAACGCTCTTGACGGTGACCTTGGAGAGGACGGAAGCGTCGGAAACGTTGACAAGGTCGGCATAAACAGTAACCTTGCCGTCGTCGTGGCCAGCCCAGATGCGGTCGATGACAACATAGTTGGCATCAGCAGTGTAGTCGCCCACACCGATGACGTTGCCGTAGGTGTCATAGTAGAAGGTGTAGCTGTCCTTGAGATTGATCTCAGCACTGGTGCCCTTGGCGAGCGGATTCATGGTAGCCATGACAGCAACCTTGGCATCCTCATAACCAACAGCGGTGATCTTCTGAACGTCGCTGACAGTGGCAGCCTTGCCGGACAGGCCGGTCAGCTTAGCAACCTCGCCCTTGGCAGCTTCCATGGAAGCGATGTCGCCCTTATTATAGGTAACGAGGACGAAATCACCCTTCTTGAAGCCTTCGGTCTCGAAGTTGTCGGTGATTTTTTCATTGGTGACATCGCCGGCTTTGTTGGTCTTGGTGCCGTAAACGTCAACGTTGACGGAAGCCTCGACCTTGACGTGGTCGTTCTTGTCCTTGACTTCCTCGATCACCTTGGTGACCTTGGCGAGATAGGTGTTGATGACGATGACAGTGTAGTCCTCGCCCTTCTCGTTCTCGTAAACCTCAACGAGCTGGCCCTGAGCGCCGAGAGCGGTCTTAGTGTCGGTGGCCTTGAAGGTGTCGACATAAGCCTTGGCATCGGCGGAAGTCTCAACGCCGTCAACATAAGCGACGGTAACCTTGGCTTCCTTCTTCTCGCTCAGATCCTTGCACAGATCGCAGGGCTTGAACTCTTCGGTGTAAGTGGCAACGGGCTTGTCGTAGACGGTGGTGGACTTGTCGCCGCAGTTGTAGGTCCACTTGGTAGCCGGACGGCCATAGGTGCCGTTGGTGGCGTTGTCAGTCAGGTCGAAGTTCTTGTGACCGAGGGTCTCGTTGTCCTTGAAGGTCTTGCTGTCGTTCTTGGAGCCGCTGAAGCTCACGGTCTGGTAACCGAACGCGGCGGTGTAGGTGACCATGGGAGCCTTGGCGATGGCACGGAACAGCAGCTCGGCGACGAGCTCACGGGTGGCGGGAGCGTTGAGGTCAACACCCTTGACGTTCTTCAGAACGCCAGCCTGCTCAGCGTACTTAGCGACGTTGAGAGCCCAGTCGGCGCCGGTGAACTCATTGTTCTTGTCGTAGCCGATGGCGCGCAGGATCATGGTGAGGACCTCATAGCCCGTGACCTTGCCGGAGGGCTTGAAGGTGCCATCGGGATAGCCCTTGACGAACTCAGCGTTCGCGCAGTAGCCGATGTAACCGGCAGCCCAGCCAGCGCCGGCCATGTCGCTGAACTTGTTGTAAGAAGCGTACAGGCCAGACTTGTCGTTCTTGGCGAGATCCTGAGTGTAGATACGATAGATGATCGTAGCCACCTCAGCGCGGGTGATGTTGCCCTGGGGCTGGAAGGAACCGTCCTCATAACCCTTGAACACACCCATGCCGTTCAGGACGGCGACGGCTTCGGAATAATCCGCAGAAACCTTATCGGCATCCTTGAAAGCGGCGTTGGCGCTGACGGCCAGAGACAGAGTCATGACCAGAGCCAGCACCATTGCGAGTAACTTTTTCATAGATGTTACTCTCCTTTCATAAATTTCCATCCCCTTGGAGCGCTCCGGCAGCGAAAAGCGGGCATTTTGCTGTTCGCGGGCGAAAATGAAAGTTGACCGAAAAAGTTGCAAAACATTTCGATTTTCTTGCATTTTTGGCCGTTTTGCAGGAAAATGTGCGATTTTAGTTGCTATCGCATCCCCTTAGCGGTGCGGAAAAAGCCCGCCGCGCAAGGGCTTGCGGACGCGGCGGGTAGCGGTTTGGTAGCGATTTGCCGAAAACGGGATTTTGGCGGGGCGAAAAAAGGCTGATTTTGCAAGGGTTTGGGGGCGCGAAAGGTCGGGTAGCGGTTTGGTAGCGGTTCGCAGCTACCACGACTTTAGCACTCTCGGAGTAAGAGTGCTAAAGTTAAAGATTTGTTCATCAAAAGATGTATTTTTGTTCACAGGGCGTGACTATACTCAAAATTGTTCCGAGGGGAACGAAAGAAATGTAAACCACGCGGGCTGCAAGAGCGGCCCGCCCGAATAGATTTGGAGGCTTTGTATTATGTTTGAACTGAGACCTTTTGAACGCAGAAACAACCACGTTGCGAACTATGATCCCTGGGATCAGATGGAGCGCGCATTCTTCGGCGACGGCTCATGGGGCCGCGGGCTGAGCGAGTTTAAGACCGATATTCAGGACAAGGGCGACAGCTACCTGCTGGAAGCTGATCTGCCGGGCTTTAAGAAGGAGGACATCCACGTCGATGTGGACGGCGACACGATGACCATTCGCGCCGAGCGCCACAGCGAGCACGAGGATCAGGACAAGAAGGGCAATTACGTCCGCTGCGAGCGCAGCTACGGCAGCTACCAGCGCGCGTTCGACATCAGCGGCGTCGAGGTCGCGAATATCTCCGCACAGTACAATGACGGCGTGCTCAAGCTGAACATGCCGAAGAAGAGCGCCGTGGTGAACGCGAAGCAGATCGAGATTCAGTAAAGAACTTCAAAAAAGGCGGCGAAAGCCGCCTTTTTTGATTTTGGATTGCGCGCCGCGGGCGCGAAATTTTTTGGGGTTGTACGGGGTTGTGCAAAAAATATTGGCGAAAGTCCGCTCTTATGAGCGGGCTTTTTCTTTTTTTCGGCGGGCCGCGGCTGGAAAAGGGAAATTTCGCTCCCCGCGCGGCGGCGCGGACTACTGTTACTTGCCGCCTGACCGCTGCGCGGGTCATCAGAACACAAAAAGCGGCTTAGGCCGCTTTTTTCATATCGGTGCTTATATATTATATGTATGTGGTGGCGGATAATGGCGAAAGCGGGGGTTTTATGTCAAGCTGTGACATAAGCGGCGGTTTGTTACAAGTGTGTTACAGATGGGGCGAAAGCGTTGACTTGAAATTTTGGGTGTGGTAAGGTGACAGTGCAGAAAGGGTGGGGAACGGTGCGTTCCCGACTTAGTTACGGGATCGGCATGCCACGGTAAGTAAGCCGAGAAACGCCGAAACTTGCTCCTTTCTGACAAACGAACCATCTTTAAGGGGATGCGATATCCACCGAATCGAACGATTTTGC
>ENA-UOIY01001563-UOIY01001563.1-human-gut-metagenome-genome-assembly--contig:-P114-NODE-1563-length-23067-cov-49.317617_pt1 | contig 23067 bp, 18 predicted proteins | sample MGYA00242335_ERZ723882 | MGnify/ENA metagenome assembly ERZ723882
GCAGCACCCGCCGCTACCACCCCGGCTATGAGTGCAAGTGGGCGACCAATACCGTGGTTCATCTGCTGGAAAACCGGGAATATACGGGCTGTCTGGTAAACTTTAAGACCGAGAAGCCGTCCTACAAGCTGAAACACAGCATAGAAAATCCCCCGGAAAAGCAGGCGGTTTTTGAGAACCACCATGAGCCTATCATTGACCGGGAAACGTGGGAACGGGTGCAGGAGTTACGCAAGCAGCGCAAACGCCCCAACCGTTATGACGAAGTGGGCTTGTTCTCCGGCATACTCTTTTGTGCCGACTGCGGCAGCGTCATGTACCAGCAGCGATACCAGACGGACAAGCGCAAGCAGGACTGTTATATCTGCGGCAACTACAAGAAACGCACCCATGACTGTACGGCGCACTTTATCCGCACCGACCTCTTGACCGCTGGTGTACTCTCCAATCTGCGGAAAGTGACCAGCTATGCGGCAAAGCATGAAGCCCGGTTTATGAAGCTCTTGATTGAGCAGAACGAGGACGGGGGCAAGCGCAGGAACGCCGCCAAGAAAAAGGAACTGGAAGCCGCCGAGAAACGCATAGCCGAGTTATCCGCTATCTTCAAGCGGCTGTATGAGGACAGCGTGACCGGGCGCATATCAGACGAGCGTTTCACAGAGCTGTCGGCAGACTATGAAGCAGAGCAACGGGAACTGAAAGAAAGAGCCGCCGCTATCCAAGCGGAGCTTTCCAAAGCACAGGAAGCCACCGTGAACGCAGAAAAGTTTATGAATGTTGTCCGGCGGCATACCAGCTTTGAAGAACTTACCCCTACTCTGCTGCGGGAGTTTGTAGAGAAAATCGTTGTGCATGAGTGCAGCTATGACGAGAACAAGACCCGCAGACAGGACATTGAGATTTATTATTCTTTTGTTGGCAAGGTGGACTTGCCCGAATAACCGCCCGACCTATCCGACACAATGCGCAAGTGCCGGATAGGAACGGCAAAATTTTTTACACTTCTATTACTTCTTTATCACACATAAGCAAAGAGCCAGGGCGTGAAGCAGCTTGTCGCTGGCGGCGGCGTGGAACAGCGGCATTTTCAATATGCTGCAAAACCTGTCCGAAACGGTGGTGCTGCCCATTGCGGCGGCCATCCTTGCCTGTGTCATGTGCATGGAGCTGATACAGATGATAACCGAGAAAAACAATATGCACGACTTTGACAGCTCCATGTTCTTCCGCTGGATTTTCAAGTCTGCGTTTGCCATCCTCATTGTCAGCAACACATGGAACATCGTCATGGGCATTTTTGACGCCACCCAGAGCGTCGTCAACCAAAGCGCCGGTGTGATTATCGGGAAAACGTCCGTGGATTTTAACAGCCTGATACCTGACCTTGAAAGCCAGTTGGAGGCTATGAGCGTGGGCGGGCTTCTGGGCCTGTGGTTCCAGACCCTTGTGGTGGGCCTTACTATGAACATTCTCGCCATCTGTATTTTCCTTGTGACCTACGGGCGCATGATTGAAATTTACGTCGTAACCTCGTTAGGGCCTATCCCTCTTGCCACAATGGGAAACAGCGAATGGCGCGGCATGGGCCAGAACTACTTGAAATCCCTGCTGGCGCTGGGCTTCCAAGCCTTTTTAATCATGGTTGTTGTCGGTATCTATGCGGTGCTGATACAGAACATTGCTTCCGCTTCTGACATATCCGGCGCAATCTGGGGCTGCATGGGCTATACGGTGCTTCTGTGCTTCTGCCTGTTCAAGACCGGCAGCATCAGTAAATCCGTATTCTCGGCGCATTAAAAATCAACTACACACAGGAGGAAATCATTTGTTTCAACATACAACATCATTTACGCTGATCCGCCGTGGCGGTATGAGTGCAAAAACAAATCGGGTGCAGCGGAAAATCACTATCCCACCATGAGCATAGACAAGCTGTGCGCCCTGCCGGTGGAAACTCTGGCTGCCAAGGACTGTCTGCTGTTTTTATGGGCCACATTTCCCATGCTGTCGGAGGCATTGCAGCTTATCCGGGCATGGGGCTTTACGTTCAAGACGGTGTCCTTTGTCTGGCTGAAACAGAACCGCAAAAGTCCTACATGGTTTTACGGACTGGGTTACTGGACAAGGGGGAACGCGGAAATCTGCCTGCTGGCAAAGCGCGGCAAACCGAAACGCTATTCTGCCGCTGTCCATCAGTTCATTATCAGCCCGGTTGAACAGCACAGTAAAAAGCCGGATGTGACCCGTGACAAGATTGTGGAGTTGGCGGGCGACTTGCCCCGCGTGGAGCTGTTTGCCAGACAGAAATGCCCCGGCTGGGACGCGTGGGGCAACGAAGTGGAATGTGATCTTACCTTAAACCCGTCGTGAAAGGAGGTGCCAGATGGCTTATGTAACTGTCCCCAAGGACTTAACTCATGTGAAATCCAAGGTTGTGTTTGGCCTTACCAAACGGCAACTGATCTGTTTTGGCGGGGCGCTGCTGGTAGGTGTCCCGTTATACTTTCTCACCCGTGACTATCTCTCCACCAGTGCAGCGGCCCTGCTCATGGTATTTATCATGCTGCCGGGCTTTTTGCTTGCCATGTATGAGCGTCACGGTCAGCCCCTTGAAGTGGTGGTAATGCAGATGATTCAGTGTTGCTTCCTCCGCCCCAAAGAGCGTCCCTACCAAACCAACAACGCCTACGCCGCCCTTATGCGGCAGCATCAAATGGAACAGGAGGTAAAGGCCATTGTCCAAAAAAGAAATCCCAAAAGAACCAGAAAAAACAAAGCTGACCCGCGCCCAACGAAAAGAAATTGACGCGGTAATCCGCAAGTACAAGGGCGACGGCAAGCCCCATACAGCACAGGCCACCATCCCCTATGAGGCCATGTACCCGGACGGCGTGTGCCGCCTGACGAAAAACACCTTTTCCAAGTGCATTGCCTTTGAGGACATCAGCTATCAGCTGGCCCAGCTGGACACCAAGACGGCCATCTTTGAACACCTGTGCGACCTCTACAACTATGTGGACGCCTCTATCCACGTCCAGTTTTCGTTCCTGAACCGCAGGGTTGACTCGGTGCAGTACGCCAAGAGCTTTGAGATCGCGCCGCAGGGGGACGACTTCGACGACATCCGGGCCGAGTACACCGGCATCCTGCAAAAGCAGCTTGCAAACGGCAACAACGGCATCGTTAAAACCAAGTACCTGACGTTCACCATTGAGGCCGACAGCCCGAAATCCGCAAGGGCCAGACTGAACCGCATCGGCCTTGACCTCTTAGGTTACTTCAAGACGATGGGAGCTGTGGCCCATGTGATGAACGGCAAAGAACGGCTTGCGGTGCTGCATGGAGTGTTCCACCCGGACGGGGAGCTGTTCAATTTTGACTGGAAGTGGATGCCCCCCTCCGGCCTTTCCACCAAGGACTTTATCGCCCCGTCCTCCCTGTGCTTCGGCAATGCAAAAACCTTTGGCATGGGCGGAAAATACGGCGCGGTGAGCTTCCTGCAAATCCTCGCCCCAGAGCTGTCGGATGAAATGCTGGCGGATTTTCTCAATACGGACAGCAGCATTTTGGTGAACCTCCATGTGCAGGCCATCGACCAGACCGAGGCCATCAAGACCATCAAGCGCAAGATCACCGACCTTGACGCCATGAAGATACAGGAGCAGAAAAAGGCTGTCCGCAGCGGCTACGATATGGACATACTGCCCAGCGACCTTGCCACTTACGGGGAGGACGCCAAGAAGCTGCTGACAAAATTGCAGACCCGCAACGAGCGCCTTTTCATGCTGACGTTCCTTGTGCTGAACGTGGCCGACACCAAACAAAAATTGAGCAACGATGTGTTTCAGGCCGCCGGTGTGGCGCAGAAATACAACTGTTCCCTTGTCCGTCTGGACTACCAGCAGGAACAGGGCCTTGTGAGCAGCCTGCCGCTGGGCGTCAACCAGATCAAAATTCAGCGGGGCCTTACCACTTCCAGCGTGGCCGTGTTCGTGCCGTTTGTGACGCAGGAGCTTTTTCAGGGCGGCGCAGCCATGTATTACGGCGTCAACGCCAAGTCCCACAACATGATTATGCTGGACAGGAAACAGGCCCGGTGTCCCAACGGTCTGAAATTAGGCACCTCCGGCAGCGGTAAGTCCATGAGCTGTAAATCCGAGATCGTCAGTGTGTTCTTAACGACGCCTGACGATATTTTTATCTCCGACCCGGAGGCTGAATACCATCCGCTGGTAAAACGGCTCCACGGACAGGTAATCCGGCTGTCACCCAGCAGCCGGGACTATGTGAACCCGCTGGACATCAACCTGAACTATTCCGAGGACGATAACCCGCTGGCCCTGAAATCCGACTTTGTGCTGTCGTTCTGTGAACTGGTCATGGGCGGCAAGAACGGGCTGGAACCCATTGAAAAGACGGTCATTGACCGGGCCGTGCGGGTGATTTACCGGCCCTATCTGGCAGACCCCCGCCCGGAAAATATGCCGATTCTGTCCGACCTCTACAAAGCGTTGTTAGATCAGCACGTCCCGGAGGCTGACCGTGTGGCGCAGGCCCTTGACCTGTATGTATCCGGCTCCCTGAACGTCTTTAACCACCGTACCAACGTGGACATCGGCAACCGGCTTGTGGCCTTTGACATCAAGGAATTGGGCAAGCAGCTTAAAAAGCTGGGGATGCTCATTGTCCAAGACCAGATTTGGGGCCGCGTTACCGCCAACCGCAGCCAGGGCAAGGCCACATGGTACTTTGCCGACGAGTTCCATTTGCTTCTGAAAGAGGAACAGACGGCAGCCTATTCCGCTGAAATCTGGAAGCGATTCAGAAAATGGGGCGGCATCCCAACCGGCGCGACGCAGAACGTGAAAGATCTGCTTTCCTCCCCGGAGATCGAAAACATTCTGGAAAACAGCGATTTTATCACGCTGCTCAATCAGGCATCCGGGGACAGAAAAATCCTTGCGGAACGGCTCAATCTGTCGGCAGACCAGCAGAAGTACATTGACAATTCCGACCCCGGCGAGGGCCTTTTGATCTTTGAAAATGTGGTGCTGCCCTTTACCAACCCGATTCCCCACAACACCCAGCTTTACAAGATTATGACGACCCGGTTAGATGAAGTAACCTTGTGAGAAAGTTCAGCTATCTTTTATAAAAAAGGTGTGATACTATAGGGATAACATAGAAAAAGTGAGGTGTTTACATGGGATCAATGATAACACTTGGCATTGGCCGGATGGAGATTGACTGGGGGAAAAATAATTCTTTCAGAGACCATTCCATTCTTTTCAAAATTTCCGACGTGAAACTCATTCCATATTATTACGTTGATATGGATTCAGATGAACCGATTATAGAAATGAAAGAGGGATATGCTAGAAAGCTTTCCAGCATAAAAAAACGTCTGAATTTACTGGGATACGATCTTGTGTCGATTAGGAAAATGTATGAAGATATTGTGCGGGAGCACCAAGAATATGGTTACAAGATAAAATTATCCTTTGATGTGTTTTATGACGTTCTACGAGCCATCAATGTTTCGGATATAGATACTGTCAAGTTGGCGGTTGAATTTGAAGAAAACGGGTATGATTTCGGAGAATATGTCAGAAGGTGTGTCCTTAATGCTCCACAGGTTAAAGGAAAACTTCTTGTGGAATACGAAGATAATGAGGACAGTGAATATCAAAATCCAGAGTGGGAATTATCTGAGTTTTTGGAGAATCTTGACCCATATATCACATTGCGTATTATAGCCGATAACCCTGCCAATGCCGAGCAAGAGGTTTTCTGGGGGTTTGCAGATGTGGTTGAAAATGGTTGGGTTCACAAGGATGAAGTTGTGATGGGGTTACCTCCTGAAAAGAGAATCCTAATCGTTACAGAAGGTTCAAGCGATTCGTATGTGCTTCGCAAGGCAATCGATCAGATATATCCAGATATATCGGATTTTTTTGATTTCGTTGACATGAAAGAAAATTATCCTTTTACTGGGACAGGGAATCTTTACAATTTCTGCGTAGGGCTTTGTCGAATCAATATCCAGAACAATATAATTGCCATTTTTGATAACGATACAGCTGGTCTTGAAAAGTACCATCAGTCGCAATCCTTGCAGAAACCAGATTCTTTTGTGATTACCAAACTGCCAGATTGCCCAGAGTTTTCTAGCATTTGTACCCTTGGCCCCCAAGGAAGTTCCATGGAGAATATAAACGGCAGAGCTGTAGCCATTGAGTGTTTCCTTGATTTTGGTAGCGTACAGAAGTCTCCATGTGTTAGATGGACAAGTTACAACAAAAATGAGAGGCAATATCAAGGCGAACTAGAAAGCAAGGATGAATACGTCAGGGCCTTTAAGCAATGTGACCTCACGGATGGTTCGTATGATACTAGTAAATTAGAATTTTTGATTGAGTATATTATTTCTCAATGGACAGACAGAAAAAAATAATTGTAGTAAGCAACCCGCCCATGTGGCGGGTTTTCTTATGCCCTAAACAGGAGGTGACGGCCATTGAAAGAGCTGAAAGCCAAACCCAAGGTGACACAGGCCATGACCCGCGACGGCCTCACGCTGGAAAATCAGGCCACCGGCGAGGTAGAGAACATTTCCAGCCGGGAGGCCGAACAGGACTATACCCCGGAGGCTGACGGCATAGCGGAAAAGCTGCTGGAACGGGCCGACGATGCCCATGACCGGCATAAGGCTAAAAAGTCCGCAAAGCAGGCAGCGGCCACCGCTGCCGAGGGGGACGCCGCCTTGCACCGGCCATCCTCCCGGCTCCAACTGACCGAGGAAGAACGGGCCGAGCCGGATTTGCAGCCCTATATCCGCAAAGCAGATAAGAAAGCTGACAAGCTGGATGCAGCCCGTGATGCCATCCCGAAAAAGCGTGTTGTTGTGAAAGAAACGGTCTATGACGAGGCCACCGGCAAGGCCAAGAGTGCCCTGCATTTTGAACAGCAGGACAAAGGGCCTCCCAAGTTAAAGCCCAACCCGGCAGGCCGTCCCGTTTCGGAGGCGCTGCTATTCGCCCACGGCAAAATCCACGAAGTTGAGCATGAAAACGTGGGTGTGGAGGGCGGCCATAAGGGAGAAGAACTTGCCGAGCGTCAGGCTGGCCGGGCCATCCGCAGCAGCATCCGGCACCACAAGCTGAAACCCTACCGGGCCGCAGAAAAAGCCGAGCGTCAGGCCCTTGCCGCCAACGCGGAGTATTTTTACCAGAAGTCCTTGCGGGATAACCCGGAGATCGCACAGGCGGCCACCAATCCCGTTTCCCGGTTCTGGCAAAAGCAGCAGATCAAGCGCCAGTATGCCAAAGCCGCCCGGACAGCAGGCCAGACCGCAGGGACGGCGGCACAGGGCGCAGCCAAGACAGCCGCATCCTCCACCAAAGCGGCGAAGGCAGCCGCCGAGGAAAGCAAACGGGCCGCCTCCTTTGTGGCCCGTCACTGGAAAGGTTCACTGGCCGTTCTGGTGCTGTGGCTTTTGCTGCTGATGGTTTTGACCGGCCTGCAATCCTGCACCGCCATGTTCGGCAGCGCCGGAAGCGGCATTGCGGCGTCCTCCTACTTTTCCGAGGACAGCGATATGCTGGCCGCCGAGGATGCCTACGCTGCACTGGAAGCCGAGCTGCAAGCATATCTGGACAACTACGAGGCCACCCATGACTATGACGAGTACCACTTTGACCTTGACAGCATCGAGCATGACCCCTATGTGCTGATCTCCATTCTGTCGGCGCTCCATGACGGACAGTTTATCATTGGGGATGTGCGAAGCGACCTGCAAATGCTGTTCGACAAGCAATACATCCTGACGGAAACCGTTGTCAAAGAGGTGCGCTACCGCACGGAAACCCGGACAGGGACGCGGACGGTCACAGACCCGGACACCGGCGAAACCTCAACCGAGGAATACGAGTATGAAGTAGAAGTACCGTATGACTATTACATCTGCACCGTGACGCTGGAAAATTTCAACCTGTCCCATGTGCCGGTTTACATCATGGACGAGGAAACCCTAAGTGCCTATTCCCTGTATATGTCCACGCTGGGCAACCGGCCCGACCTGTTTTCCGGCAGCCAGTACCCCCACGCCTCCACCCTGAAAGAACCGACCTATTATGACGTTCCCCCGGAGGCTTTGGAGGATGAACAGTTTGCCGTCATGCTGAAAGAGGCCGAAAAGTACATCGGCTATCCCTATGTGTGGGGCGGCAGCTCTCCCAGCACCAGCTTTGATTGCAGCGGCTTTATCTCATGGGTCATCAATCATTCCGGCTGGAACGTGGGACGGCTGGGGGCGCAGGGCCTATACAACATCTGCACCCCTGTTTCCAGTTCGCAGGCTAAGCCCGGCGACCTTGTGTTTTTTGTTGGCACTTATGACACCCCCGGCGTGTCCCACGTCGGCCTGTATGTGGGCAATTCGGTCATGCTGCATTGCGGCGACCCCATTTCCTACACAAATCTCAATTCAAATTATTGGCAATCCCATTTTTACAGTTTCGGGCGTCTGCCCTGACGCCAGAAAGGAGTTTTGACTATGGCAAGTAAACTTGACCGCATCGAAAAGGATATCCAGAAAACCAAGTCCAAGATCGCGGAGTATCAGAAGCAGCTTCGGGAGCTGGAAGCGCAGAAAACCGAACAGGAGAATTTGCAGATCATCCAGCTTGTGCGCGGCATGAACATGAAGCCGGAGGAATTTGCCGCATTTCTGCGTTCCGGCGCAATGCAGACCGCCCCTGCTGTCACAGCGTACCATGAACAGGAGGACAATGCCCATGAAGAATAAAACCAGACGAATTTCCCGGATTCTGCCCGCAATTCTGGCCGTGATGCTCTGCGTCACGGTCTTTCCTGTTACCGCCTTTGCAGGCGGCATCGACCCGGCCCCGGAGCCTTTGTCGGAAGCTGCCGCCGAAGCAACCGGCGGCGTGGAGCCTGACACAGACAATCACTCCAAGACTGAAACCGCATCCGCAGGCAAAACGGAGGATGATAAAAGCAAGAGCTTGACCGGCAAGGAGGCCGCCGACCTGCTTTCCTCTCTGTTCGGTTCCAAGGTAAACATCACCGCTACGGACGATGGCATCCAGATCACCACCAGCGGCACGGAGGAAACTACCCAGACCGGCACCGTGACTACAAACGGTGGAAAGCTGAACGTCCGCACCGGGGCGGGGCTTGATAAGACCGCGTTCACCCAGCTCCCCAACGGAACGCAGGTGGAAGTGATCGGCACAGACGGCGACTGGGTGAAAATTCTTCTGCCGGAGCGCATCGGCTATGTCCATTCCGACTACCTGACCGTCAGTGACACCAAGACAGAAAGTACCGGCGCGGGCAGCTTCTCCCTCTCCCTTGATGAAGAAGAACTTGCCGCCCTGCTGGGGTTGTTCACCGGCAGCCAGACCGGCGGTGGCAGCGCCGCCCTGACCCCGGACGGGAACCTGACGCTGATTGACGACATCGGCAGCACCACCCAAAGAGGCAAACAGTTTATCACCGTGGAAACCAAGACCGGCAATGTCTTTTACCTGATTATTGACCGGGACGACGAGGGAAAAGAAACCGTCCATTTCTTAAATCAGGTGGATGAAGCCGACCTGCTGGCGCTGATGGAGGACGACCAGACAGGAAGTACCGCTTCTGTCTGCACCTGTACCACCAAATGCAAGGCTGGGGCCGTCAATACGAATTGCCCGGTTTGTAAAAATAACATGAGCGAGTGTACCGGGCCGGAGCCGCAGGAAACCGAGGCCCCGCAGGAGGAACCGAAGAACAGCGGTTCCGGCGTTGGCGGCCTGATCGTGTTTCTTGTGGTAGCACTGTCTGGCGGCGGCGCGGCCCTGTATTACTTCAAGTTCAAAAAGCCCAAGGCAGACACCAAGGGCAGCGACGATTTAGACGAGTATGATTTTGGCGACGACGAGGATTTTGAGGACGAAGCGCCGGAAGTTGAAAATGAACAGGAGGACGAGGAATGAGTTATCAGTTGGTAATTGCAGAAAAACCGAGTGTCGCCCGCAGCATTGCGGGCGTGATCGGGGCCACGGAGAAACACGACGGGTATTTGCAGGGAAACGGCTATCTGGTGAGCTGGTGCATCGGGCATCTGGTGTCCTTTGCCGACGCTGGCCGCTATGACGAGCGTTTCAAGAAATGGCGCTATGAGGATTTGCCCATCCTCCCGGAAACGTGGCAGTACATCATCCCCGACGAGAAAAAGCAGCAGTTTGACATTCTGCGCTCTCTGATGGAACGTCCCGACGTGACCGGCCTTGTGTGCGCCACCGATGCCGGGCGCGAGGGAGAACTCATTTTCCGTTTTGTCTATCAGATGGCAGGCTGTGAAAAGCCGTTCAAGCGCCTCTGGATCTCCAGTATGGAGGACAACGCCATCCGGGACGGCTTTGCCAATCTGAAACCGGAAACAGACTACGACCCGCTGTATCAATCGGCCCTGTGCCGGGCAAAGGCCGACTGGCTGATCGGCATTAACGCCACCCGGCTTTTCTCCGTGCTGTACCACAAGACCCTGACCGTGGGCCGCGTACAGACCCCGACCCTGAATCTGCTGGTGGAGCGCGACGCCAAGATCACGAATTTCAAGAAAGAGAAATATCACATCGTCCATATCGGTGTAGGCGACGCGGACGCAGTAAGCAGCCGCTTTTCTGATGCTGGCGAAGCAAACACCGTCAAGGCGGCCTGTGCCGGAGCGCAGGCCGTTTGTGCTTCCGTAACGCGGGAGAAAAAGACGGAGCAACCGCCCAAGCTCTATGACCTGACCACCTTGCAGCGGGAGGCAAACCGGCTCTTTGGTTTTACCGCCAAACAAACCCTTGATTACGCCCAAACACTCTACGAAAAGAAGCTGCTGACCTATCCGAGAACGGACAGCCAGTATTTGACCGATGATATGCTGCCCGTGGCCGAAAACCTTGTGTCCGGCCTTTGGGAACTGGTGCCTTTCGCCAAGGGCCTGAACCTTTCCCCGCAGTTTGACCGCATCCTGAACAGCAAAAAGGTGTCCGACCACCACGCTATCATCCCCACCGCTGAATTTGTGAAGCAGGGCTTTGACGGATTGGCCGAGAGTGATCGAAAGCTGCTGTCCCTGATCTGCTGCAAAGTGCTGTGCGCCGTGGCCGGGCCTTATGTATATGAGGCCGTCACCGCCACATTCACCTGTGCCGGGAAAGAGTTTACCGCCAAGGGCAGAACCGTTTTTTCCCCCGGCTGGAAAGAGATTGACCGCCGTTTCCGTTCCTCTTTGAAAACCGCTTCCGACGAGGACGCCGAGACCGTGCGGGAGTTGCCGGAGCTTAAAGAGGGCCAGACCTTTGCGGATGTGGCTGCATCCGTCACGGAGTATTTCACCACGCCGCCCAAACCCTACACGGAAGATACGTTGCTGTCTGCTATGGAACGGGCCGGGGCCGAGGATATGCCGGAGGACGCCGAGCGCAAGGGGCTGGGAACCCCGGCCACCCGCGCCGCTATTTTGGAAAAGCTGGTTCAGATGGGCTTTGCCCAGAGAAAGGGTAAGCAGCTCATTCCCACCAAGGACGGCATCAATCTGGCCGTGGTACTGCCGGAGGCTTTGACCTCTCCCCAGCTTACCGCTGAATGGGAAAGCCGTCTGACCGAGATCGCCAAGGGGCAGGCTGACCCGGACGAGTTTATGGCAGGTATTGAGGCCATGACGCGGGAGCTGGTGAAAACCTATTCCTGCATTAGTGAGGATAAGCAGAAATTGTTTCAGACCGAGCGTATTGCAATCGGGACGTGTCCCCGCTGCGGCGAGGCCGTCTACGAGGGCAGGAAAAACTACTACTGCAGAAACCGGGCCTGCCAGTTTGTCATGTGGAAGAATGACCGATTTTTTGAGGAACGCAGGAAAGCGTTCACCCCGAAAATCGCCGCCGCGCTGCTCAAAGACGGAAAAGCAAAGGTAAAGGGCCTCTATTCCATGAAAACCGGCAAAACCTATGACGGGACGGTGCTTTTGGCCGATACCGGCGGGAAATACGTCAATTACCGCGTGGAACACAGGAGCTAAGACGCTAACAAAGCAAGCATAGGGGGCGAATGCACTCCCTATGTGCTTTTTATATCAACTCAAGGAACATCTGTATTCCAAAATGTGATAATTTCTGTTATAATATGAAAAAGGAACCGAGGTGAAATTATGCAAGAAATGACGCATCAACACACTCGCGAATTAGATATTTATTATAATGAACACAAAAAAGCTTGTACCAATTGTGGAAAGCAGTTCCAAAATGGCATGACGGCACACTTAGGTTATCTTGTAGATAGAACCCCAGCTGTACTTTGTGATGACTGTTCCCGGCTACTTTCTGAAACCGTTGTTCGATATTACTGGACAAAACCAGAATATGAGGAGGTTTTGCCAACAGCCAAACTCTGGCGATATATGGACTTAAGCAAGTTCATTTCTTTGATTGGAAAGAAAAAGCTATATTTTGCATCATTAGAATCGTTTGAGGATATTTTTGAAGGAGCAAAGGGAATCGCAGAGAGAAAAGAAAAATGGGATGATTTTTATCTTGATTTTTTCAAGCAGGCGATACAAACTGCTCCGGGTATGAATCCAAAAGACTTAACCGACCAATACATAGAAGAAAATGCTGTGCGACTACTATCCGAAATGGAAACTGGAGGTAAGTTTGAAAGGAAAAACACATTTGTAAGCTGCTGGCATTGTGATCAATATGAATCCGAGGCTATGTGGAAGTTATACTCTACAAATGTAAAAAATGCGCTTGCAATTCAAACAACTTGCCAGCAGCTATATGAAGCACTTGGAAAAGACCCGTCCATACAAATAGGAAAAGTACAGTATATTGATTTTACAAAACGCTTCTCTGCTGTAAATGGAGCATATTGGTACAAGCGAAAATCATTTGAATATGAACAAGAGGTGAGAGCTGTCGTAAAAGTGCGAAAAGCTAATAGTAGCGGCATTGAAAAGGATATAGATATTGAAAAATTGATTGCAGCAATCTATATTTCGCCGTATGCGCCTAAGTGGTTTGAGGATGTAGTATATGATGTCGTAAAAAAATATGGCTTGAACAAACCAATCTTTCACTCGGAAATGGCAGCAACGCCATTTTACTAACATGTTTGTGTTGTGACATTTTGCACCTACTTGATATTTGATTTAGCAGGAAATCTTTGAAAGGTTTCCTGCTTTTCTTTTACCCATTTTTACAGAAAGGAGGTTGCCGATGGCAAGTTTACGGGACACCGTAAGAGAATATCAGGACGATTTACGAAGCGGCATTGCATGGCTGACGTTCTGGCGGGAGGGTCGTTCATGGCACGGGGAAGCGTTTCATCTGGATATGAGCGATTATTTGTACCCGGAGGACAAAATGCGGCTTGCCGAGATACAGGCCACAGACCCCAAGGCCGTTGTAGTGAACGGCTACTATTCCGGCTATCTGGGCGAGAAAATGAGCGTGGACGGGCTGGCCGCCGGAGTGCGCCACCACTACGAAAACGGCCTGAGTAATATCGCCCCGTTTATGGAGGCCCACGACGATGTGCTGCCCCCGGAGATATTGGAGGAAGCGCGGGCCAAGGCCCATGAAGCGGGGCTGCCTTTTAATGAGCGCCCCTATAACGGCGAGGACATCGGCCCGTATGTATATGACGGCAATATGAGCGTTGAGGACTACGAGCTGATGCACCGTCTAATGGAACAGGACAATGAAAGGAGTGATCGCGTGAACGAAGTATTTTCTATCCAGCTCCATAACCGCCAGCTCTACGAACAGGGCAAGGATGGTGTCTGGCTGGATATGCCTACTACAACGGAACAACTGCAAACAGCTCTGCGGCAGATCGGCATTACCGCTGACAATCCGCAGGACTTTTTTATCAACGGGTATTCTTACCCGGAGGGCCAGCGTCTTGCGCTGCCTTACAATATGGTGCTGGCCGCCGACGTGGACGAGCTGAATTTCCTTGCCGTCCGGCTGGGCCAGCTTGACGTCGCCGAGATCGCAGAGTTGAACGCCGCCCTGCAAAATCCCAAGGGCGGCTTTGAAAATATCAGTCAGATCATTGATTTTACTGAAAACGCGGACTACTATGTGCATCTCCCGGATGTGCATACCGCCGCCGCATTGGGCGATTACTACCTGAACCGTTCCGGCGTGGTGGATATGCCGCAGGAATGGAAAGCCGGGATTGATACGGCGCAGTTTGGCCGCCACATTGCCCAGCAGGAACAGGGAGCCTTTACCGAGTACGGCTATATCGTAAAAAGCGGTGACGATTGGCAGCGCGTCTATGAGGGCCAGCCGGTGCCGGAGGAATACCGGGTAATGGCCTTTCCCCAGCCGGAGGTTATGCGGGACGAGATCAAGACCCGGCGGGCGGCGGTATTGACTGCCGAGGCCCCGCAGCACCAGCCGGTTATCCCCATCGACTTAAACGGAAAGAACAATGCCGAGCGCATGAAAGAGATCACTGACCGTCTGGAAGCTGGAATACAGGCTCTTTTTGAAAGCGAACAGTACAAAGCCTATCTCACGGCGATGTCCAAGTTCCATAATTACAGCTTCAACAATACGCTGCTGATCGCCATGCAGAAGCCGGACGCTTCTCTGGTTGCCGGTTTTGGCAAGTGGCGGGACGACTTTGAACGCCATGTGAAGAAAGGTGAAAAAGGCATCAAGATACTGGCCCCGTCCCCCTACAAGGTGAAAAAGCAGATGGAGAAAATCGACCCGGCTACTCAAAAGCCGGTAATCGGCGCAGACGGCAAGCCCGTCACCGAGGAACGGGAAATTGAAATCCCGGTCTTTCGCGTCGTCACAGTCTTTGACGTGAGCCAGACCGAGGGCAAAGAAATCCCGGACATTGCCGTGTCCGAGCTGACCGGCAGCGTGGAACAGTATCAGGATTTTTTCGCCGCGCTGGAAAAGGCGTCGCCGGTGCCGATTGCTTTTGAGAACATCGAGGGCGGCGCACACGGCTACTACCATCTGGAAGAAAAGCGGATTGCCATTGACGAGGGCATGAGTGAGCTGCAAACCCTGAAAACGGCCATCCATGAGATCGCCCATGCCAAGCTCCACGCCATCGACAAGGACACCCCAGCCACCGAGCAGGCTGACCGGTCAGACCGCCGCACCCGTGAGGTGCAGGCCGAAAGCGTGGCGTATGCCGTTTGCCAGCACTACGGGCTGGACACATCGGACTATTCTTTTGGCTATGTGGCCGGTTGGAGTTCCGGGCGGGAGCTGTCCGAACTGAAAGCCTCCCTTGAAACCATCCGAAAAGCAGCCAATGAGCTGATAATCGACATTGACGGCCATCTGGCCCAGCTTCAGCAGGAGCGCGAGGCAAAACAGGAAGCCGAACAGCCGCAGGAACAGCAAACGCCAGACCAGACCGAGGCTCCGTCCCTTGACTCGGCAGCGGAGCCGCTTGTTACGGTGCTTTGGAGTGAAAGCCCCCATCTGAAAGAGGGCCAGACCATGCCACTGCATGAGGCTGACGCCCTGTTTGCCAAGCTGGATGCAGAATATCCGGCAGGCATGGGCTATGACAAGACTAAGTTCCGCATTGACTTTACTTTCCGGGGACAGCCGGACAATTACGAGGGGCGGCAGGATTTTGGCGACGGGGACGGTTCCCTGATACAGCACATCCAGAGCTATCATGAATACTACGCCCAGGATGAAAGCTGGAAAAATCATGTGATTGCGGAAACCGGCTTAGAGGGCTGGGAGCAGGACAAAGCGGAACGGGATATGCTGCTGGGTGAGTTTGTTCCTTATATGAAGCTGCATTGCAATCTCTCCCACATGGAACAGGAAGCCAGACGGCCCCTGCTTTCCGGGGAGGAATTGACGCCGGAGCAAGAAGCCTATTTCCATGCCGTTCTTGACTATGTGCAGGAGTGCCGCCCGCTTCTCAATCAGGGCCAGTATCAGTTGCCGGAGCCGCCGAAGCTGTCCGATTTTGACCAGACCTTGCAGGACTACAAGGAGCAGGTGCAGGCCGAGATCGCACAGGAGGCCGCCGCAGCCGGTATGACCGTGGAGGAATATGCGGCGGCTGGCTATGAAGCGCCGGAGCAGGACAGCTTTTCGATTTATCAGATCAAGAGTGGTGATGAAACGCGGGACTATCGGTTTGAACCCTTTGATCGCTTGCAGGCCACAGGGCACTCTGTGGACAGAGCCAACTATGACCTTGTTTATACCGCGCCGCTGGATAGCAAGACCACGTTGGAGGACATCTACCGCACATTCAACATCGACCATCCGGCAGATTTCAAGGGACATTCCCTTTCTGTGTCCGACGTGGTGGTGCTGCATCAGGGCGGGAAAGATACCGCCCATTACTGTGACAGCTTTGGTTTTCAGCAGGTGCCGGAGTTTTTACGGGAAAATCCCTTGCGTACCGCCGAGCTGTCCACAGAGCAGAACGAAAACATGATTGACGGCGTTATCAATAACACCCCATCCATGGGCGAGTTGGAGGCCAAGGTAAAAGCCGGGGAACAGATTTCCCTTACCGATCTTGCCGATGCTGCCAAGGCCGAGGCCAAGAAGCCCAAGGCCCAACAGTCCCGAAAGGCCCAGCAGAAAAAGCCCTCCATCCGGGCGCAGCTCAAAGCCGCACAGGCGGAACAGGCAAAAAAGAAACCGGCGCGGGAAAAATCGCAGGAATTGGAGGTGTAAGGGATGCAGAAGTTTGAGAATGTGGATGTGATTGCGGCTCTGGGCGAGATCATGCGGCAGAACACCGCGTTTTATCAGAGCGACTTTGACATTGACAAGGGTATTATCCAGCGGGCCGCAGCCAGCGATCAGGCCGTGGACAAAACCCTGTTGTGGATGTCCCGGCCCTCCGGGACGTACTGCTTCCGGGAACGTGATGTGTTTTTGAAAGGAACCCGGCAGCACAACACATGGCGGTTCTATGGAGAACAGACCCGCGACAAGATACTGGCCTACGCCGTGGAGCTGACCGGCACAAAGGATGATACTATCCGGGGCAATCTCTATGAGCTGGACTACCAGAAGCATTTTCAGCACGTCATTGATGCCGCCTTGCCGGTGCGTGTGAACCGGCTCTTTTATGAGTATGGAAGCCGTGACATTCCGGCGGAACAGTATTTTGACGGAAGCCCTGACCGTGTGCTGGGCGATTTTCTGCGTTATGAGTTTCAGCCCCGCGACCCGGCTGTGCTGCAGGAGGCGTTACAGCAGGAGCAGCACAGCCGGGAGCAGGCAAGGCCGGGAGATTTCAAGGCCCACATCACCGCTTTGCATGACAGCCGGATTGAAACCGAGGCACAACGCATCGTGGATAAGCTGAAAGATCTGTCTGCACCCAATAGCCCTAACAAAACGCATTTCATGGTGGAGATCTCACCGCACTTTGACGCGCTGGCCTCCACCAAGGACAATGACCGGCTCTTTGCCATGCTGCCCTATAAGTCCCTGTGCTTTACCGGCATAAAAGACCGGCACGGGGTATATGCCATGATTGGAAAGGACGAGCGCCGGGATGTGTCAATACGCAGGCCCCGGCCCTCTATCCGCAAGCAACTCACCGACAGCAAACAGGCCGCCAGCCCGAAAAAGGCGGCGGCCAGAACCAAGAAAAAGGAATTGGAGGTATGACAAATGCACTTTACCGTGGAGGAAGAAAACCTGATCTGTATGTATCACAACGCAGACCATCGCAGGACAATAGGCAAGATTACTGCCGCTTTGCTGGATATGGACGGGGATATGCGGGTGCTGGCCCAGCAGACCCTTTCCAAACTGGAACGCATGACAGATGCCGACTATGATAGCCAGAAGTTCCAGTTCACCGATGAATGAGTAAAGCAGACGCCGGGCGCGGCGGCCTTGTGGCCGCTTGCGTCCGGCGTCTTTTCAAGTTCTCTGATACCAACTTTATTGCTGATCTTTACAGATCAAACAAAGTCATTTGGCATTCCTTGCAGGATTTTACTTTTCGTTCTTTTATAACATCGTCTGGCCCAACTTCTCCAAAAAGTAAAGGCGATGTTGGATTGTGTATTTGAGTGTTGCGCATTACTGTATTATGACTATAATTTGCGTAGCAATATAAGCATCCATTTCTGCATGTGTTGTAGGTTCCTATATCTATACTTGCGATACAACCACATTCAGGACGTTGATTTGGGTCTTTTTCAACAGATAATTTACATTTTCCTAATCGTTCAAATCTTTCTTTATCTATGCAATGAGCGTGCGCAATACTGAATTTTTCAAGGTCAATTGCCTCAGCACAGGTATCAATGTAGAAACCATATTCTTTAGCAATTTCTGAAAATCTTTGCATGATTTCAAATTGTTGCTCTTTTGTTTCTTGCTGAATTTTCAGAGGTTGTGTATTGCGGGCAGTGCTTCTATATAAATCAAGGAAGCTCACAGTACATTTTTCTGTGTATTCACCAAGTTTTGATGCCAAAACACGAAAATATTTGCAGTGATATTCCATTGTATAACGCTCATTAAAGAAAATCGGATCGTATCGCCATATTACCCGATCTTTTCCAATAGCTTTTGATAATTGCTGAAATGCTGGAATAATTACATTATTTTTTGATGGAATGTTTGGCTCGACATCTCTATCGTATGCATTCAGTGTAAATTGAAAGTAGTAATTATATTTGTCAAGTTCTGAAAGACGATGCAGCATCGGAACCGGATTCTTTGTCCAAAAAACAATGCCATCAACAACATCAGGCGAAAGGCTTATTTGCCCAATTTGGTGAATATTCATAGGATTTCTTACCAAAACATATTCTTCCTTGAGACGATTGAATAGCCATTCAGAATAATATGTTGGAATGTCTGTCCTTCGGCTGGCACTTATTATCATTTTTTCACCACCTTTTTTATAATCATCTGTGCACTTGCGCAAGTATCGAATGGAGAATATCTTTTCCATGGAGACCAATCAAAACGGTTCTCATTTTTGGGAAACTCACCATCGGAATTTTCCCCGTACGGATAACCTCTCGGATAATAAATGCTTTTTGAATTATCGTTACAAAATCGTCCTTTTCTGGAAATGGAACTACAAAGTTTATTGCGTAACTGGTCAAAATAATCCCGACCACCACCATACCCTTTCCCCAGATTTACATCATTAAGGATAATGTATGTGTTTGGTGCGACCTTCTCATTATAGTACTGTGCAAAAGTTTCAATAAAATCATTTATGTTTTTCGCATCCGAGTGCTTTTCCATATCTGAAAAAACGTACTGAAAAACAATAAGGTTTGGTACCCAACTACCTTGGGCTATTGTATGAATAAGCGTGCAGGCATCTTGATAGTAGAACCTAATTTTCAAATCCTCATTTTCAAACGTTTTAATATCACGGTGTATATATTTCCAAACATCCTCACTATAATCCACACCACGATATTCAAGTTTCTGGTATGATAAGATTCCCAAAGAGCGAAGATAGTCAATGGCAAATAAGTCTGTACAAGGTCCGCATCCAAAGGACAGAACTTTAAGGCCTGTTAAATTGGATAAATCTTTGAGCCGTTCAACGGCATAGACAATTTCAGAAGCATATCGGCAAGAGTATTTGCATGTATAAACGTTTGCCATGTGCGTACAGTCATATTTTCTTTCCGGTGCTCCATCAGGGGCGTGAGATGGATTGTGAATATAGTCCAAACACTTTTCACAATCGTGTGGGCAGTAAGTATCATAGGAGCAATCCGCGCATTGCTCGCATCCGTGTCGATCGTTGCGTTTATCACATTTGGAGAGAATCGTTTCAAGCATCAAAATAGATCTCCTCCTTTTCATATTCATAATCAGTTGTTTATTTGAACATCCAGGATGTTTTGACAAGATGCATGTGTATTTTATTAAGTATAACAAATATTGAGGAAAAAAGCTACTGTAAAGGTGCTGGGCGCGGCGGACATGTGTCCGCTTGCGTCCGGCGTATTTTCTTTTTGCCTATTTTTACGCATTTAGAACAACGTTTCGCCGGGTATATGATAAATCATCCCACCACCCCACCGACCATGCAGGAAAAGCCCCGGAATACCGGACGTTTTAAGGCCCTAAATGCGTAGATTGCCAGTACCTTTTCCGCTGTCGTTCTGCCTCTTTGCGGCGGCGCATCCGTTTGGCGCAGGCTGGGCAGTATTTGGCCCGGTTGGACTTCGGCATAAATGCAGCGCCACACTCGGAGCAGCGTTTCACCACGTCTCGGTCTTTCGTGATCTCGGCACACAGAGCCGCATCCAGCGGGAGGACAGCAGCCCGGAACCACCGGCATAGCAGCGAATAGGAAATGCTCTGAACACAAACACATTCTTCGCCATCGTCCAGCAGCAGACAGTTCCCGTCACAGTAATTGCAGCACTCCCGCACCAGCTTCCGGGCCTTGCGGTATTGCGGGTAATTCATTCTCGGTATGCTCATCGTTCTTGCGACCATTCCTTTCCCGGTGTCACCCTCAAAATGCCGTCCACATTTTGCTTGATGATACCGTATTCCTGCATCTGCTTTTTTGCTTCGCCGTACTGTTCATACAACCGTTCTTTTTCCTCGGCCAGCCGCTTGTAACCAGCTTTCAGGGCATAAAGATCAGGGAGTTTTTTCACGCCCTGTTCCTTTAGGGCCTTTGCCGCAGCTTCATATAAAATCAACGTGCTTTCATGCTCACGCCGGAATTTGCCCTTGTCCGCTGCCTTGCGATATTCCAACGCCACGGGCCGGAGTTGCTTGTAGGTGGTGACGTTCTTTATCAGCACCGCCATATCTGCAAGCCGATGTTCCGATGCTTTCAGGGCAGCGACGGCCTCGTCGCTGGCGGCGGTGATCTCGGCCACTTTGATTTCCAAATCCGGGTAAGTGTCTATCCCATGTTCTGTCAGGAAGTTCAGTGTCATTGCAGCCTGCTTCAAGTTGTGGAGCTTCGCCCACTTCTCATAACCCGCCGACTGCTGGGCCTTGATGCTGTTTTCCAAATCAATCCGCAGAGAGATTCCCTTGCGTTCTTTCGGCCTCCTTGTGATAGCGCGGCCCTTGATACGCTCTTTGATTGCTTCTTCGGTGTAGGCTTCACCCAGCGTCTTGCATCGGGTGAAGCGTTCCTGTCCGGGGGCGCGGAACGAAATAAATTTGCCCGGTTTGATCTCATAGCCCTGCGCCTGCATGAGCCGCAGAAAATCGTCAAAGTCTTTGGCCTGCGGGATGGCAATATCAATGGCTGCTTTGAGCTTCGCTTTCCAGCTTGTCCCTTTCCGCTGGGCGTCCCATTCGGCGTAGCTCTTGCCCTTACTCTGGCCGGGCTTTACCACGGACAATCCGTTTTCCTTGCACAGCCGATCACTGGTGCGCCGGATGTAGGCATAGCTCTGTTTGTTGGAAATGTACTTGCGCTGATTGACCATATCCACGGCGCAAAAAATCAGATGATTATGGACGTGGCCCTTGTCTATATGGGTAGTCAGCACATAGGGATATTTCCCTTGCAGCACTTCGTCGGCAAGCTGTTTCCCGATCTCATGGGCCTGTTCTGGCGTGGCCTCGCCGGGGGCAAAGGACTGTATCAGGTGATGGGCCAGATTGTTGCCCTTTTGGATGGCCTGGGCCAGCAGCATTTCAAATTCAATGTCCGCCGTTTCGTAGGAACAGGCAAAGGAGGACACCAGCAGCTTGTCGTCGGTCTTGTCCGGGTTTTCGATGTAGTCCAGGGCCTTTTTCAGCGTTGACTTGATAGGATGTATCTTTGTAACTGCCATATCTGCGCCAGCGCCCCCTTTATGTCCTCAATGTCCTGCGCGTACACCGGCCCCATACTGTTCAGCCGCTTTGCAACCTGATTGACGTTGACGCCGATCTTCTGTATCTCGGCGGTCTGCGCCCGGATGTCGGTGGTGTCCATGTTGACGATATAGCCGTCAATGAGCATCTTCCGGGCGTAGGCTGAAAAATTCTTCGTATGCAGCAGCGTCATTTTCTGTTCGATCAGTTCCCGTTCCTCCTGCGTCACGGGAACGCGCAGCACGATCTTTCGCTTTCTGTTTGCCATGTTTCACCGTCCTTTCCATTCAAGGGGTTTGGGGACTTCCCCAACAAGCAAAACGGACGCGGCCCGGCAGGGGCGGGACGGGCCGTTTGTTCGGGAGTGTGGCTACACTCCCTATGCTTGCTACGTTTCTGTTTCTCCGCTAACAAGACGTTCCCAAACGCCAAAACTACCCGCAAAATAGACCGCTGGACAGAAAAAAGTGCAAAAAAAGAGGGCGCTTGCGCGTCCCCATAAAAAAGAAAACAGAGGATGTTTTTATTCACCCTCCATTTCTTCTGGCTGTTTAATTTTCAAGGCCCCGTCAATGGTACCCTCCACGATTGGTAGATACTGCTCTGGGCAAAGTTTCAGCTTGTGGCTGACACGTTTCCGATCTTCGCTTTCCTCCCGCATGACTTCTGGATTGAAGTAGTGTTCCACGGGCAGGCCGCAAATCTTGATAAGCTGTATCACGACGGGCAGGCTGGGAATCGTCCCTTCATTCTCGATATTGGCAAGATACCGAGATTCGATGTTTACCTTTTCCGCCAAGTCTTTTCGTGTGAGATGCTTTGCTTTCCGCGCTGCCTTAATGTCTGCACCGAAAGTTTCAAAACCAGGGCAATCTTCGATTTTTGCCATATTGCATCACCCACTTACATTCTATATTTCATAGGTTGCTCATGGAATGCTGCTATATGCGTCCGAATTAAACTTTATAATTCATATTTTCCGCCTTGTATTGTAAAGTGGGCTATCCTATAATGAGGAAGAAAACCTTTTTTGAAAAATCTGTCCGCCGTAACATTTTGCGGACATTTGCCTGTTATACTATCTGCAAAAAGCAAAGGATGTGAGGATATGAAGCAGATTTTAATTGTCGAGGACGACAGTTTTTTGAATAAGATGTTAGACTATAACCTGACCGCAGACGGCTACGGCGTGACTTCTGCCCTAAATGCCAGAACC
>ENA-UOIY01001566-UOIY01001566.1-human-gut-metagenome-genome-assembly--contig:-P114-NODE-1566-length-23003-cov-10.861687_pt1 | contig 23003 bp, 20 predicted proteins | sample MGYA00242335_ERZ723882 | MGnify/ENA metagenome assembly ERZ723882
TTTTGTTCCTGGTCTTTGTCCTATGCGATGGTGTTATTGATGTTACTCGTAAGCTTGACGAGGCTTCCGCGCGCCTCGGTAATCATGAGACGGAGAATCCGCTTCGCCACACAAGCGACCGTTATCTCGATATTTTGGGATAATCTGAATTGCGCCCTTGACTTTTGACCGGAAATCAGATATACTGTTTCTGTTATTTCCGTGCCGGTGTGGTGGAATTGGCAGACGCCCGGGACTCAAAATCCCGTGTCCGCAAGGACGTGCGGGTTCGACCCCCGCCACCGGCACCAAAAACCGGTACCCCTTATCGGGGGTGCCGGTTTTTCAGCTTGTACATAAAGTCTCCCGCGTCCATCTGGCCGCGGGAGACTTTATGTACATCATATGGAGCGGAGCTGTTATTATGCGCGGGAGAATACGATCGTCGTGTCGGCGATCTCCTCATCGACGAGGGAGAACGTATCGGAGCTCTCGTCATAGACGGCGATGCTCTGATCCCTGCCGATGGTCAGATCGATCTCACCGTTTTCCACGGAATACACGCCGTTGAAGGTGCTGTTGTCGATCAGCTCCTGCAGAGATTCCTTGGAGAGAATGCTGGCCATGAAGTCGTCCAGCGACATTTCCAGCATGGCTTCAATGAGCTCGCGTGTCGTCGTGCATCCATATGCCTGCAAAAGCTCCTCGACCGAATAACCGTTGATGTCCGCGCCCTGCTGGATCTCTTTTTCCAGATATATGACGAGCCCGTCGGTAAATGCGGTATAGAACGCATCGACCAATGCGGCAGCGGATCCGTTTTCTGCCGACATGACGAACGTGCCCTTGTCGGTGAACTCAAGCGAATATTTCAACGTGAGAGCACCCAAATCCATGCAATCCAGGAGCGCCTTGGAGGATTCATCGTCGTCAATGGCGGTGTATAGAGCCTGTGTGAAAATAGCTGTTACATCCAACTCGTTGGATACCCAGTTTCCGACAAGTTTTTTTGCCAAAGCTTTATCGCTGGCCTGAGAAGCCATCGCCTCGCTGTCTTCATAGCTGCCGAGCGCAGTGAAAAGCGCGGCAGCCTGTTCAAAGTTTCCGGCATCATAAGTGCTTTTTGCGACCGCATAGTCGCATGCCGTTGCCAAGGAGGCGCTGTCCTTATAGTCGCCGAGAGCCTTGAACATTTCAGAGGCTGCTGCTGGATTCCCATTATCCATGAGTTCTGTTGCGGTTTTGTAGTCGGTGGCGCTGCAGCCGGTCACAGTAAGCATAAGAGCGGCGATAAGCAGTACCAGAGATAGTTTTTTGATCATCTTTTTCTCCATCCTTTTATACTGTTTTTGCCGTGGTATGATTTCAATATACCTCTTTTCTGCTGGCCTGTAAAGCCAAAGCTCGTTCGTATTGCACGGCGGAGGAAATCCTCGATTAAATCACGCTTCCCAATGCTCCAGCTCTTCCGCGGGGTAGACTTTTGTCCAATGATACGGCTGCAATTCCCGCAGTTCCACAAATTTGATCTCTTCTTCGTCCGTAGTGACTGCTACCTGTACATCCTCGCCCCAGTATCTCAGGCGCTCCTGACAAATGCCGCAAGGGGATAACACCCGATAGGGGGAGGTTTCATCCTCCCGGACAAGACACAGGCAATGGGTCACTTTTTCATTGAATTTATGCGCTTCCAGCATCGCGCCGGTTTCAATGCATAAAGTGGCGGAGGCGTTGGCGGTCTCGATGCTGACGCTTGTATAATAGTTGCCGTTGGACGTATGAACGACGCCCGCGCCGCCCCAGCCGGAGGGATAGCGTTTTTCTATCAGTTCTACTGCCCGGCGGTACATTTCCCGCTCTATCGCGTAATTTCTCATAAAAATCTCCCTTCGTTTCCGAATGCAGATGTCTCGACGAAAGCAGTATAGCATTGTCCCTGCGGGGCGTAAAGAAAAACCGAACGCGCACGCTATGGTTGACCAGACTTCCTCCGGAATCTACTGCGGAAGGATCTCGGAGAGCGGGGGGAGGGAGGAGAAATACTCCTGAATGCACTCGAGCGCGATTTTCTCGCTCTGGTGCAGATTGGAGAGGCGCTGGTGGATGAGATAGAGCTTCAGACCATTTTCCCGCGCCTGACCGGGAAGCGGTACGAGCGAAAACTCATCGTTTTCCACGCTGTGATCCTGCGTGGCGGCATAGCCGCTCATAACGCCGAGGACGTTCCAGCGGAGCACGGCCGTTTTGACGAGCGGGACGTTGGGGTATACCGTGATGCGATTGCTCGGATCCATGTCCTGCGAATAGAAGATGCGGCTGTAGCTGTAGAGAAACTGCGGCAGTATCGCGAACCGCTCGTTTGTGAGCGACATTATATCAACGGTTTTCTGCCGGTAGATGGGGTGATCGCGCCGCGCGATAAGATAGAGCTTATCGTCGTATACCGGCGTGATCTGCACCTGGTATTTCTGTGCCATGGAGGAAAAATCGTCGAGTCCGTCCGGCGAGAAATAGGTGAGGCCAATATTATAGTTGCTCTGTACGATCTCCGAGCCGACCTTCATGCCGACGACCTCGTGAAAGCGGAGCTGTCCGCGCGGCACCTTTTTCTGATACCAGTGCGTGAGCGGCAGTGTAAGACCGCACATAACGCTCGGCGAGGCAAGAATGCTGACCGGGAGCAGGCGCTTCTCGGCGTCGGTCCCCAGCGCAATGACATCCTGCCAGCGCGAGAGAATGTCCCAGGCATTGGAGAGAACCTCCTTGCCCTCCTCCGTGGGGACAACACCGTCGCGCACGCGCTCGAAAACGGGGAAGCCGAGCTCGTCCTCGGTTTTGTTCACAATGGCGGAGAGAGCCGTCTGGCTGATGAAAAGCTCGCGCGCGGCGGCGGAGATCGAGTGATGCTGTGCTACGCACAGCAGATAATGCAGATGTTCGAGCCTCATGCGCCCTCCCCCTTGCCGATGAACTGTCCGCCGTATTCCTCGGCGGAAAACGTGCGGAAATAGTCCAGGATCTCGTTGGTCATGATCTTCTCCGGATATCGGAGATAGGATTCATCACGCTGTATAAGACAATAGTGCATCTGCGGAGAGAAAAGGTCTTCGGAGAAGTGAAGCAGCTTGTGGCGCGCCGGATCGTAGATCTTTGCGGCGGCAAACGTAAATGCCGTGCCGATGCCGAGCATGTTTTCCTGCTCCATGACCGACCGGAGAAGATAGAAATTCGGAACGGATGTGATCTGGCAATGCTGCGAGGCCCAGCGGGCAAAGCGCGCGCCGCCGGAGAAAAAGCCGGTGGCGGTGATGATGGGGGAGGCGGAAAGATTCTCCTTTTGCAGCACATCAAGCTTAGCGAGCGGATGGTCGCGCGTTACGATGCCGCAGAACTCCGTAGCGAGCAGCGGCGTGATATGCAGACCCTTTTCCTCCAGCTCCTGCCGAAGCTCGTTGATCTCACTGTCGGAGACATAGAAAAGACAGATATTTGCGTTGCCCTGCAATATCATCGGCAGCGCCGCCGGACGCGGCTGCTCCTCGAAAAAGAGATCGCATTTGAGCTCGTAAGCGTGAAAACGCTGTGTAAGCTCGAGCGCAACGCCCGCGCCGGTCGCCGGCGTGACGACGATATGCACCGGCTGCGCATGAACGCTCTCGTGTGTCGTAAGGCTGTAGAGCAGCTCCGCCTGCACGTTGATGTCGCGCAGCGCATCGAGAAACTGCTCGCCGAGGATCGTGGGCACCATGCCGTTCGGAGTGCGGCAGAAAATGGAAAAGCCGACCTCCTCTTCCACCGAGCTGAGAATGGAGCTAAGCGTCGTCTGGCGAAGGTTTAAAGCCTTCGCCGCGGCAGAAACGGATTTCTGCCGGCCGATCTCCAGAATGTAGGGGAAGTACTCCAACTGCATGAGCGTCACACCCTTTTCTTTCTATTATTCTCCGATGAGAATGATTGCGTTCAAATAGCCGAACAGGAGGGGTCGAAAAATCGACTCCTCCTGTAGTGCTTCTAACCGGGAATTCGGGAAAATATGCGGTTTTTCGTAAAGCTTTTGTTAAAGATCATTCAATAGCCTTGTAGATCTCTTCGAGCGGCATGTCCTTCGGGAAGCCGAGATTCTCCAGCGTGCGGCCGCCGTGGATATAATCGCGGTCGTTGATCGCTCCGGCTACGCCGAGGAAGGAGCGCAGCACCGGCATATCCATGCCGAGGTGCTCCGCCACGGACAGGGCGAACGCACCGCCGCAGCCGCAGTCCTCGTGGAGATAGCGGTGGTCAAGCGCGAAGGGGCCGTCCATGTACTTGTAGAAGATGTGAACTTCGGGATGCTCGTCGAGATGCTGCACCTTTTCGATCATGCCCATCGGGTTGCCGTGCTCGGTCATGCCCATGGCCTCAATAACGGCCTTGCGCTCCTCGCGGATCTTGCCGACGCAGTGCACAACGCGCGGCGTGAAGGCGTACTGGAAGAGGGAGTAGTCATGACCCTTGTGGTCGATCTCCGCGGCGGAGAGAACGGTGCTCGCGATGTGGTTGATGACGTTGCCCGCGTTGATGACACCTTCAAAGACGTTGCGGTTGGCGGTGTATTCCACGACGCCCTCGAGATCCTTGAGCACGCGCGCGGTATCGGAGGCGGGGAGGGAAGCAACCTTGCCCTTGAGATTCAGGGGCATACCGGTCGTGACTTCGGCCTTGCCGGTCAGACGGCAGGGACAGAAGTTGCCTTCCTTCTCGGTCAGGGTGACCTTGGCGGTAACGCCCATCTCGTCGAAAACCTTGCGGAACACGAAGGAGGCGAGGTTGCCGGGGATGATGAGGATGTGCTGGCCGTCTTCCACATAAGGGGCGATGCGGCGGGCAATCTCCTCGTGGCGGTCGGCCATGACGTGGACGAAAATGACTTCCGCTCCGCGGACAGCCTTTTCGGGGTCGGTGGTCATGCACACGGGCTTGCCCGTGCCGTGCATGCCGCCGCGCAGCGTGATGCCGCCGAGCTCTTCAATATCCTGGAAGCGGGAAGCGAAGCGCTCGTCGTCGTGGAAGGTGACTTCAAAGCCGCGCTGGGACATAACGGAAGCAACGGCGTGGCCGGTGGAACCGGCGCCGATAACGGTAATTTTACGAACCATAATACATTCTCCTTTACATTATAGCACGATCCATTGCTGCCGGAAAGGGGCTGAAACCGGGTTTTGATCCGTTTTTTTCAGCCCCTCGCCAGGAGTTGGGCAGCGCAGGAAGGGAAGAGAGGGATACTGTGTGACTATACGAGTTTAGAGACTATACGAAAAACTCAGTGGACAAGCAGGTTGATGAGCAGGAACACCGGGATGCCAACCACAAGGCAGCAAAGCGCCGCAACCGACGCGGTCTTAATACGAAGACCGCCGTTGGGGATTGTAGGCTGCGAGTGGAAGATGGCGGCAGGGGCGGAGGCGCCGGGGAGGATCAGACCAACGTTGATCATGTAGATCAGAGCGGCGCCCGCGAGCGTCGGGTTCATGCCGGCGGCAACGGTGAACGGAGCAATGATGGGGATCAGAGCCGAGCCGAACGCGATGTTCGAGCCGAGGTTGGTGAGGATCATGGAAACGATGATCGTGAACACAAGAATGAAGCCGGGGCCCTTTCCGGCGAAGATCGGGGCGAACACGCCGCTGATCCAGGGGAGGACGCCGGTAGCCTCGCTCGTAACGGCGCTGGCCAGAGGCAGCGTTACGGCGCACATGAGAATGACTTCCCAAATGATGGAGGTGTTCTTCACATCCTTAAAGACGATACAGGGCTTGCCGTCGCCTTCGCCGCTCGGAAGGACGAGCAGGATGGCGGCGCATAGGCAGTAGCAGCCGGCAACGGTCAGAGTGTTGTTGACAAAGTTGGCGAGACCGGTGCCGATAAGGGTGTTTCCAAGGATGCAGATGATAACGGTCAGACAGTAAATGATGAGGATGCGCTTGACGCGGGGACGCATGACCTTGCTGTCCTCGCCGAGCTTGGTCTCATCGAAGCGCTGCATCTTGCTGTAGTCGATCTTGAAGATCCACTTGGAAACGAAGACGTAGGCCGTGATGATAAGCACCGTCATGGGGATGGTGATGCAGGCCATAACGCCCATGTTCAGCTGTGTGCCGGTCACGGCGGACCAGTTGTTCGCCAGACCGAGCATCCAGCTCTGGTAGGGGATCATACCGCCGCCGAGCATGGTGCAGAGCATAACGCCGCCGAAGCCGACATAGCGGAAGCCGCTCTTCTCATCGTAGCCGCAGTTGTCGGCGATGTCGCTCCAGACACCGTAAAGGATCAGGGAGAGGACGATCTGGTTGACGACGACACAGGACAGACCGAAGATCACGAAGAACGCCCAGACATAGAGCATCGGGCTCTTCTTGAAGATGGGCTTGGAGAGGGACCAGCGGACGAACCACTTGCCGAAGCCGTAGTAGGAGAGAGAACCGGCGGCTATGGCACCGACGATGCTCTGAAATACGACGTTATGGCCGAGACCGTTGGTGATGACCTGCGCCATGCTGGAGTAGCCGCTGATGCCGAATGCGATGATCGCGAACAGAGACGGCCAGATGATGTCGCCGCAGGCGGAGTAGCCGTAAATGACGCCGATGAAGACGCCGAGCAGCTTCATGCCGAGCGGGGTGACGGTCGCGAACGGGGGAAGGTAGCCGAAGAGGAACATGAACGCCAGCGTGATGGCCATGTGGACCTACTGCATGGGCGTGTAGCCCTTTCTCTTCGCAGGAACGGAAGCAGAAGTCTTTTCCATTTGAGTGTACATCCCTTTCATTTTCTTTTCTCAGGTCTCAGGATGCAGAGCGGAGCTTGGAGCGGGGATGCTCCTTTATCCTCTCTGCCGTCAAGTCGTGGACTGCGGATTTGAAGAGAGCGGTACGCACGGCTTGCGGACAAATGGAGGAGCTCGGAAACCTGCCGATCTGCCGCCGGACAGCGGCGCGGCCGATTACCGGATTCCGTCGTCATCATAAAACAGATGTCCCCCGGAATCAACCGCTTTGGCTATTAGGTTTTTTGGTATGGGATATCAGAAGCGTCGAAATATGGGATACGGAGCATTACGCTTTGACATTACGCCGTCCTTTGACGAAAATAGGAGACGAAGAGAGCGGTATGTGCGGTGGAGATATCCCCTGCACTATCCGAAAATGACCGGCGCGCGGCAAGCCGCTTACACCTTTATTAATATGCCCTGCGAAAAGCAAACCGATGCGCCAGAAAGGAAACAAAGCTTATGTATGGTTGGAGAGCAAAGATCGGCCTGATCACTCCCATGAGCGAGAATGCCGAGCACGCGTTTCACCTCTATGCGCCGGAAGGCGTATCCTTTGCATCCATGAAGATCAACTTCCCTGGCCCGACGCCCGAGGGACTGACCATTCTTACCGACCAGCTCGAAGAAACAGCCGCCAAATATAAGGGCATGCCGTATCAGCTCGTGGTGTTCGGCTGCACGTCCGGCAGCTGCATCAAGGGCGTCGGCTGGGACCAGGAGTGCATCAAGCAGATCGAGCGAGCCTCCGGTATTCCCGGCCTCACGACGAGCACCGCCGTGCTGGAAGGCCTGCGCGCGCTGGGCACCAAAAAGGTGGCCGTCCTCACGCCCTATCCTGAGGCGACGAACGAGGCCGAGAAGAAATTCCTTGAGGACAACGGCTTTGAAGTGACGAACATCGTCGGCATGGACATGAGCCCGTTCAGCCGCGCCGACGGACTGAGCTTTGAGGATGCGGACGAGGTTTTCCTGTATCGGAACGCCACTCGTATGGATCTGAAGGGTGCGGATACCTTTTTCCTGAGCTGCATGGGTCTGACCACGATGGAGATCATCGATGATCTGGAAAAGAACATGGGCATCCCCGTGATCACCAGTCATCAGGCGACGCTCTGGAGTGCGCTGCGGCACTGCCGGATCGGCACGAAGATGCCGAAGCTCGGCAAGCTGTTCACCCTGTAAACTTCACGAAAGGAAAGGGTCGATAACATGGAAAACTACTACGGTTGGAGAGCAAAAATCGGCGTCATCGCCCCGATCGACGACAAGGTCGAATATGCTTTCAACAAATACGCCCCGGAGGGCGTGTCCTTTGACAGCACCCGCCTCTGGTTCCCCGGCCCGACGCCGGAGGGACTGGTGTTTCTCTCGGATCAGCTCGAGGAAGCGGCGAAAATGTACCGCAATATGCCGCACGATGTTATCCTCTTCGGCTGCACGTCCGGCAGCTGCATCAAGGGCTACGGCTTTGACAAGGAATGCATCGAGCGCATCGAGCGCGCGAGCGGCTGCCCCGGCCTTACGACGAGCACTGCGGTGCTCGAGGCCTTTGAAGCGCTCGGTCTCAAGAAGACCGTCGTCATGACGCCGTACCCGGAGGACACGAACCAGGCGGAGAAGAAGTTTCTCGAGGACAACGGCATCGAGGTAACGTCCATCACCGGCATCGGCTTCAACAAGGTCGGCGAGTTCGGCCACGCGAGCAAGCGGCACCTTTACCGCAACGCGATGAAGCTTGACACGACCGGCGCGGAGGTGTTCTTCCTCAGCTGCATGGGTCTCGGCACGATGGAGCTCATCCCGGCGCTCGAGGACGATCTCGGCATGCCGGTCATCACGAGCCATCAGGCCAGCCTCTGGGCGTGCCTGCGCCACTCCGGCGTAAACGACAAGCTTCCCAATCTCGGGAAACTCTTTACCATTTGAAAATCGCCATGCGGCGACTGAAAACTGCAAGGAGGAAATATAATGGGATTCAATTATCACGGAATTACCACCGATAACACCAAGCAGATCGTCCATTTCATTAAAGAACTGAAATATGAGGACATCCCGCCTGCGGTTATCGAGCGCGCCAAGATGATGGTTCTGCACACCGTCGGTGTCTGCCTTTGCAGCGCAGATCTTCAGCAGATTAAGGACGCTATCGATATTGCCAAGGAAATGTCCCCCGGCGGCGAAGAGATCGCCACCATCTGGGCAGACGGCAAAAAGGTCAGCTGGGAAGCGGCCACGTTCGTCGCCGGCACGATGGGCGACATGCTCGACTGGGAAGACTGCTCCGTGACCGGTCACCCCTCGGCCGGCATCATCACCACCGCCGTCGTGGCGGGCGAGGTGCTCAAGAAGAGCGGCAAGGATGTGCTCACCGCCATCGTCGCCGGTTATGAGGTCTACCAGCGCATCGCACTCGCTGGCCGCACCAACATCGTCAGCTTCAACATCTTCGGCAACCTCACGGTGCTCATGAAGCTCCTTGACCTGTCTGAGGAAAAGATGAACCGCGCCTTCGGCATCGGCACCGCCTGCTCTATCATCTCCTGCAACGTCCACGAGGCGACCATGTCCGACTCGCTCAACTATCTCTACGGCTTCAAGAACGAATCCACCGTCACCATGATCAAGACCGCCATGCTCGGCATCGAGAACATGGAAGACGCCTTTGACGACGGCACGGCCTACTTCAACCACACTGTCGAGCCTAATCTCACATGGCTTACGAAGGATCTCGGCACCGAGTGGTTCCTCATGAACATGATCCTCGTCAAGCACAGCCCGGCGAACGTGTTCGTGCAGACCTATGCCGAGCTCGCCCGCAACCTCATCAATAAATACAAGTTCAATCCCGACGACGTCGAGGAGATTATTGTCCGCCCGTCCGTGGCGTTCCGCCACTGGTATTCCGATTGGGGCTACAAGTCCGTCACCCAGGCGCAGTTCTCCATCCCGTACTGCACCGCGTGCGCCATGTATCACCCCGAGCCGGGTGCGGTCTGGTACCAGCCCGAAACGATGGTCGATCCGAAGATCGTTGCGCTGATGAACAAGGTCAAGGCCGACGGCTTCGTCAAAATGGGCGAATCGCAGTTTATCAAGAACCTTATCGAGGGCAAGCACCCCGAGAAGTTCATGACCGTGCGCCTGAAGGACGGCACCGAGTACACCGAAAGCCTCTTCACGCACCCCGGCCACCCGAACTACATGCTCACCCGTGATGAGTTCAAGGAGGACTTCCGTATGCTCACCCGCTATGTCCTGACTCCGAAGAAGATCGAAGGCGCCATTGAGACCATCTGCCATCTCGACGAGTATGACGATGTGTCCGGTCTGCCGCAGTATTTCTATTGATCTCGCGTGCAGAGGCACAAGAGTTCAGAATGACATCATGAAGTAGGAGGTACAAAATGCGATACAATCGTTTCCATAAGGATAATAATTTCCTCACTCCGACTACCTACACGCAGGAACTGAGCGAGTATACGGTCAACCTGAAGTATGAGGATATCCCCGCCGAAGTTATCGAGCGCGCCAAGATGATCATGCTCCAGACCATCGGCGTCACGCTGGCTGCGCGCAACACCCCCATCGGCGAGAAGGTGCGCGAAATGTCCCGCGAGGCCAACGGCGGGCTCGGCGGCCCGACGACGGTTTGGGGCACGGGCGAGAAGATGGCTCCTGTGAACGCCGCGCTTGCGCTTGGCACCATGTCCGACTCCCTTGACTGGGAGGACTGCTCCTGGACGGGCCATCCCTCCGCGGGCATCATCCCCTGCGCGTGGCTGGCTTCCGAAGAGAAGCACAAGAGCGGCAAGGACCTGCTCACTGCCATCGTCGCCGGTTATGAGGTCTATCAGCGCATCGCGATGGCCGTGCAGCCGTCCGATCTCCGCTGGAAGACGAAGGGCTGGGGTCTGACCAGCTGGCAGATCTTCGGCTGCATCATCCCTATTGCGAAGCTCTACGGCTTCGACGCGCGCAAGGTCAACCAGGCCATCGGCGTCGGCTGCGAGAGCAGCACGCTGCCCACGGCGTACCACGCCACCACCATGTCCGACTTCTACCACTATGAGCACGGCTACCGTGCCCGTGACGGCTTCATGATCGCGAAGGCCGTGGAGAAGGGCATCCACAACCAGCTCGACGCGCTCGACGAGCCCCGCTGCTACACCGGCGTCATCTGCGGTGACGATGCGAACAACGGCAGCGGCGATACGAAGATCGTTTCCCATGAGGCGGACGTTTCCTGGCTCACCAAGGATCTCGGCACGCGCTATCTCACGATGGAGACCCTGATGAAGCACTGGCCTGCCAACATGTGGGTGCAGACCACCGCGGAGATCGTCGCCGATCTGCGCAAGGAGCACGGCTTCGGGCCCGAGGACGTGGAAGAGATCGTCGTTGATCCGCCGGTCGCCGAGCGTATGTGGGCGCCTGCCGAGGGCTTCACCTCCGTGACCCACGCTCAGTTCTCCATTCCGTTCGTCGTGGCCGCCATGCTGTACGATCCCAACCCGGGCGCGCAGTGGTTCACGAAGGAAAACATGGTCAACCCCAAGGTGCTTGCTCTGGCGCAGCGCATCCACGGCGGCGAGTCTCCTACGGATTCCCCGCTGACCGGCTTCAAGCAGTTCCGCACCGGCTCCTACCCGATGAAGACCGTCACGATCAAGCTGAAGAACGGGGAAGTGTTCCAGAAGTCTATGGACGCTCACCCGGGTCATCCGAAGAACATGATGACGCGCGAGCAGTTTGTGGAGCGGTTCCGCGTGCAGGCCGCACCGGTCCTGCAGGGCGAAAAGCTGGAGAAGGCGATCGAAGTTCTCTGCAACATTGAAAATTGCGAGGACATCGCCGCGCTCGGCAGTCTGCTTTCCTAACGCAAAATACGGCAGCCAGGGATACAGCATTTGCTTTATCCCTGGCTTTCGGTACGACCCGGACGGGCGCGGCAAGCATCGTCTGTCCGGCCTTTACAACGGGAGGATTTAAGGATAATATGAAGAAGATCGCTATCATCGGCTTCGGCGGCGCTGGGTACAGCGCGGCAAAGGAAGCCCGGCAGCGGGATGCAGAGGCGGAGATCCATGTGTATTCAGACACGGATTTCGGCCCGTACAACCCGATGCTGACAACATATTACGTCAAGGGAACGATCCCGTATGACGCCCTGTTCCCGTTCGGCTCTCTGGAGGAAGTAAAAAATGAGCTGAACCTGATCGTACATCCGCACACGCCGGTCACGGGACTTGACCCCGCGGCGAAGACGGTGCGTCTGTCGGACGGGAGCGAGGCGCAGTACGACGCCATTCTCATCAGCACTGGCGCATCGGCGGTAAAGCCGCAGCTCGAGGGGGCAGAGCTGCCGGGCGTATTCACCATGCGCACCGTGGACGATGCCGTGCAGCTCAAGGAAGCGCTCTCGAGTGGAAAGGTACGCGCGGGTCTCGTGTTTGGCGCGTCGTGGAGCGGCATCAAGGTCGTGGAGGATTTCGTGGAGGCGGGCGTGGACTGCACTCTTATGAACCGCAGCCGTCAGGCATTCTCCAAAGCGCTCTTCCCGCAGACGGCGGAGCGCGTGCAGGCCGATCTCGAAAAGAAAGGCGTGCATCTCGCGTTCGGCCGGACGCTCGACCATATCGAGCGCTCGGAGGACGGGCGGCTTGTCGCGGTGGCGAACACCGGCGAGCGGTATACGGCCGATCTTATCGCCGTCACGAGCGGCGTGCGGCCAAATCTTGCGTTCCTGAAGGGAACGGACATTGCTGTCGGCAAGGGCGTGACCGTCAACGAGCACATGGAGTCGAATTACCCCGGCATTTATGCCGCGGGCGACTGCTGCGACGCCTTTGAAACGCAAAACCGCACCGTGAAGAATCTGGCGCTCTGGCTTAACTCGATGCAGCAGGGGCGCGTGGCGGGCAACTGCATGACCGGCGGCGACGCGCGCTTCGGCGCGAATGTGTCGCTGAGTCTCGCGCATTACCTGCACTACGATTTCTTCAGCATCGGCGACGTGAGCATCTGTAAGGATACGGATGAGCTCTATGAGTATGAGGATGAGCACATGTATATCCGCGGCGTCCGGGATCCGGACGCGATCAAGTGTCTGAACGTGATCGGCTCGGCCGAGAGCAACGGCATACTGAAAAGCGCGTTTATAAAGGCGATAGAGAATAAGGACGCGGGTCTGGATCTCAAGTCCGTCTGCTATCTCAAGTGGAGGGGCTTCCCAGACAGCTTCATTAAATTCTTAGGAGGGCTGAACCTTGACTGAACTGGAAAAGAAAATAAAAGCCAAGATCCCGGGCGAGGACACCGGCATCGAAATAAAGCGCTCTCTGTGCGCGATCTGCAGCCCCGGCCTGCACTGCGGCGTGGACTGCTATGTAAAGGACGGAAAGATCATCCGCATCGAAGGAACGCCGGAGCATCCGTTCAACCGCGGCAAGCTCTGCACGAAGGGCTCGGCGCTGCGAAACTACGTGTATCGTGCCGACCGCCTCAAGACGCCGCTCAAGCGCGTCGGCGAGCGCGGAGAGGGCAAGTTTGAGCCCATCAGCTGGGACGAAGCATTCGACATGATCGCGGAGAACCTGCTGAAGATCCGCGAAAAGTACGGCGCGAGCTCCGTCATGTTCTTCAGCGGCTACGCCAAGTGGTACCGCCCGATCCTGCACCGCATGGCGCACGTGTTCGGCAGCGTGAACTTTGCCACTGACGACAGCACCTGCATGACGTCCATGATGCTCGCCAATAAGACGACCGCCGGTACCAGCGCCGGCCCGGATATGGGGCACGCCAGCACATACCTTGGCTGGAACTATGACGGCTACTACTCCAACCACCTGTCCGTCGGCGGCGTGCAGGCGCTCAAAAAGCGCGGCGGCAAGGTCATCATCATCGACATCCGCGATACGCCTGCCACGAAGAACCTTGCAGACATTTTCCTCAAGATCAACCCCGGCACGGACGGCGCTCTCGCGCTCGGCATGGGCAAGCTTATCATCGACAACGGCTGGATGGATAAGGAGTACGTCGAGAAGTACACGTTCGGCTTTGATAAATACAAAGAGCTCGTCGACCAGTATCCGCTCGAAAAAGTCGCGGAGATCACCGGTCTCGATCCGGATCTCATTTTCGAAGCCACGAAGCTTTATGCCACGAACGGCCCGGCGTGCACGAACCACTCCTCGTCTGCGCTCGTGCACCACATCAACGGCTTCAACACCCACCGCGCCATCGTGTGCCTGTCAGCGCTGACCGGCAACTTTGACCGCGCCGGCGGCAACGTGCCGAACCCGGCCTCGTACATCCACAAGCCCGCCGGATTCCCGACGCGCGAGCATCAGTTCCGCTCGGACCGCTACCCGAAGGACGCTCCCGAACGCATCGGTGCGGAGAAGTTCCCGCTGTGGAACGCACTCTATGATGAGTTCCAGGCTGTCGATCTCATTCGTCAGCTCGAAGAAGGCACGCCGTATCCGCTCAAGGGCATGGTTGCCTTCGGCCTGAACGCCAAGATGCTGCCGCAGTCGGAACACCTGCTCAAGGCTATGGCAGATAACCTGGACTTCTATGTCGACACGGATATGTTCATGACATGGTCGGCCAAGTACGCCGATCTTGTCCTGCCCGCGTGCTCGTCGCTCGAGCGCGGGGAGATGAAGGCGTATCAGGGCGGCTTCCTCACGTTCACACAGCCGGTCATTGAGCCGCTGTATGATTCCAAGTCCGATACCGATATCATGTACGGCATGATAAAAGCTCTCAATCTCGACGACGATCTGCTGCAGCAGGGCTACGAGGCCTGCTGCGACTGGATCATCGACGGCTGCGGCCTTACCGTGGCAGACCTCAAGAAGAGCTCTCTGCCCGTGAAGGTGCCCACCGCCAAGTGGCCGGCGCAGGCGGGCAAAGTGCTTGCCAACGGCTTCAATACCCCGTCCGGCAAGTTTGAATTCTACTCGAACACCATCGCGCAGATCGACCCGCGGCTCGATCCGCTGCCGAGCTATACCGATCCGCTCTCCGATGAGAACGATCCCGAAACGAAAGCCAAATACCCGTTCTATCTCTGCACCGGCGCGCGCCGCCCACATGCGCTCCACTCCCGCACGCATGAGGTGCCCTGGCTGCGCTCGCTGCAGCCCGACCCGACCGTGGAGGTGCACAACGAGGATGCCAAGCGTCTCGGTCTTAAGAACGGCGACTGGGTCGCCATGTCCAGTCCGCACGGCGAGATCCGCATGCGCGTCAAGGTGAGCGCCCTTGCGAAGCCCGGTGTGCTGCTGGCCATCCATGGCTACACCGAGGCGAACGTCAACGAGCTCGTCGGCGAGAACCACGTTGACCCGTACTCCGGCTTCCCCGGGTTCAAGGGCCTACGCTGCAACATCCGCAAAGTGGAGGGCAAGTGATATGAAACACATTTTTGTATTTGACGAGAACAAGTGCTCCGCCTGCTCGGCCTGCATGATGGGCTGCCTCGACCAGAACGACACGGACATCGAAGCCGGGGATCTCTGCTTCCGCCAGACGTTCGACACGGAAGTTCCTCTTGCGGACGGCAGCACGTATTTTGCGTATCTCTCCACGGCCTGCATGCACTGCGTGGATGCGCCCTGCATCCCGGCGTGCCCGGTGGGCTGCATCAGCAAGGACCCGGAGACGGGCTTCACCGTGTACGACAACACCAACTGCATCGGCTGCAAGAGCTGCGCGATGGCGTGCCCGTTCGGCGCGCCGCGCTACCGCAAGTCCGACGGAAAAATGGAAAAGTGCGATGGGTGCAACGAGCGCGTAAAGGCCGGGCTGAAGCCCGCATGTGTTCGTGCGTGCTCCTTCGGCGCGCTGGACTGCGTAACGGAGGAAGAATATATCGCCAGCGGTAGCGATAAAGCCTGCAACGTGCTGATCGATAAGCTTAATCTCCGCAAAAAGCGCTGATAAAATTTACATAGTCAGCTATCCTCTCTCTTTCTTCTTACCCCCGTGCTCTCTCCCCTCGGGGAGAGAGCACACCATCCCCATTCGGATCGGAGGAACAAAACATGCATGAAGAGCTTCTGCTCCTGAGCGAAGAAAATGTCCGGGAACTCCTCTCGGTGGAGGACGCCATTGCCGCGGCGGAGGAGACCTTTTACCGCATCGGCACCGGCGATATCACCGTCGGCAATATGTCGCTGATGTTCACGGACGAGACAAGAAAGAATAACTTCCACTCCATGCCTGCGGTGCTGCACTTCAAGCATGTGGCCGGTGTGAAATGGATCAGCACGTTTTCCGCGCCGCTGCCGGGGTATACGTTCTGCCACGGCACGAGCATTCTCCTGAGCGACACCACCACCGGCTCGCCGATCGCCCTGGTCGGCGGGACGAGCATCACCGCCATGCGCACCGCAGGCGGGCACGGCGTCGTGCAGGCAAAGCACCTTACGAACCCCGACCCCGAGGTGCTCACTGTTATGGGATGCGGCCTGCAGGCGAGAGCCGGCATCCGCGGCTTCCTGACGCAGTTCCCGTCCATCCGGCAGGTGCGGCTCTATAACCGCAGCCGTGCGCCGATGGAGGAAGTGCGCAAGCAATATGAAGGCCGTGCCGAGGTCGTGATCTGCGATACGCCCGCGCAGGCCGTGGAAGACAGCCGCCTGATCCTCATGGCCTCCGGCGCGCATGAGCCGCTGCTCAAGGTCGACATGGTCAAGCCCGGCACGACCGTCATTGGTATCGAGGGCTTCCGGGATATCGAGCCGGCGCTCTGCAAGACGGCAGACAAGTGGTATCTCGGTTACCGCCGCCCAGATCAGGACATCATCAACAGCCCGCACCTGAACCCCACGGGATTCGTGAAGAACGACTATGTGTTCGGTGATATGACGGAACTTCTCACCGGGAAGGTCCCCGGCCGCGAGTCGGAGAGCGAGATCATCGTTTCCACGCATATGGGCATGGGCGCGCATGACGTGAACTGCGCGGAGATTGTGTACCGCCGCGCGCTCGAAAAGGGTATCGGACAGAGATTCGTCATGGAGGGATAAGCAATGCTGACCGTCATTCTGACCGGAGGACAGAGCCGGCGCATGGGGCGCGACAAGGCGCTTCTGCCGGTGGGGAACGAAACGATGAGTCTGAAGCTGGCAAAGTGCTATGCCTGCCTCGGCCCTGTGGCGTTTTCCGTGGATCGTCCCGGGCGGTTTGACTGCGGCGGCTATCTGGAACTCCCGGATGCGTATCCGGGAAAGGGGCCGCTCAACGGCCTCTACTCTGCGTTCACCCAGACAAACGAGAATGCCGCGTTTTTCACCGCCACCGATATGCCGAACGGCGATCCCGAACTGGCCCGCGCCCTGTATTACGGGCTGGGGAAATACGACGCGAGCATCATCCGGCGTGCTGACGGGCGGCTCGAGCCGATGTTCGGTGTGTTCCACCGGCGGTGTCTGCCGCAGGTGAAGGCAGCGCTCGAGAGCGAGTGCCGCTCCTTCCGCAGCGTGTTTGAGCGGATGAACGTCCACTATTTCAGCGAGGATGACCTGAAAGAATGGGATCTGAACGTTATCCTTGCCAACCTCAATACGCCGGAGGCGTATGCGCGCTTTCTTGAACAGGAAGCGCTCGGCGATCCCTCCGAGGAGAAAAGATAAGAAAGACCCCAGCATGCACGGAAATCCCGTGCTGCCGGGGCTTTTTTATGCCGGATGGGGGGCATAATGCAGATAAAAGTGTTACCTCATAGCAACTTAATCCGTATGCGGACAGCTTGACTGAGCCCGGTACGGCTTGTATAATAAATATCATAAAACAAAAAGTTTCCAAGCCGTACAGCCTAAGGCGAAAGCTATGGCCTGCGGCCGTCCCCGCGCAAGCGGGACAGAGCCCTGCCGGAAACGGCACGACTTTCCGTGTTTGAGAAGGAGACGACGAACTTTCGGGGCATGCCGCGCGCATGACCCTGTGGTATGCATATTGCTTTTTAAGGCCGTCTCGTTCGAGACGGCTTTTTTGAATTGTATTATTCTCACTGGAGGAAGAAGTTATGCTGAAACGACCGAGATATGAAGAAGCGCGCGACCTGCTGCTGTCGCTTGTCTGCCCTGGGGAGACGGAGCGTGTGCCGCTCGAGGAGGGCGCCGGGCGCGTCCTCGCGCAGGAGCTGTACGCCGCGGAGAACGTTCCGGCGTTTGACCGCTCACCCTACGACGGCTATGCTCTTCGTGCCGCAGATGTGAAGGACGCCTCGCGCGAAGCGCCCGTAACGCTGCGCGTGCTCGAAGAGATCCCGGCCGGGAGCGCGCCAACGCAGCCCGTCACCGCCGGAACGGCCAGCCGTGTTATGACCGGCGCGCCGATTCCCGATGGAGCGGACACGGTCATCATGTTTGAAAAAACGGAATTTACCGAAACATCCGTCACGCTTTTCGCGCCCGTGCGCCTGGGCGACAATGTCATCCGCGCCGGAGAGGACATCCGGGCCGGCACGCTGCTTGTTTCGGCGGGAGAGCGTATTGACGCTGCACTGGCCGGTTCGCTTGCGGCGCAGGGCGTGACCGAGCCGCTCGTTTACAAAAAGCCCCGCATCGCTGTTCTCTCCACCGGCACCGAGCTTGTGGAGGCGGATGAGACGCCCGGCACGGGAAAGATCCGCAACTCGAACGCCTATACGCTCATCGCCGCTATGCGGTCTATCGGCTGCGATACCGAATATCTCGGCATTGCGCCGGACGGTACGGAGGGCATTGCCGCGGCAATCGCGAAGGGGCTGAGCACGTGCGATGCCATCGTGTCCACCGGCGGTGTTTCGGCGGGCGACTACGATCTCACACCCGATGCTATCGAAAGCCTTGGTGCGGAAGTGCTTGTGCGCGGTCTCGCGATGAAGCCGGGCATGGCATGTGCTCTGGCTGTGCGGGAGGGAAAGCTCATCCTCTCGCTCTCCGGCAACCCGGCCTCCTCGCTTACAACGTATTATGGTGTGGTCGTGCCGGTGCTCCGAAAAATGGCCGGCCTTACGGACTGTGTGCCGGAGGAGATCACCGTGACGCTCGCGGATGACTTTAAAAAGAGAAGCCCGGTGACGCGCTTCCTGCGCGGAAAGCTCCGTATCCGCGGCGGTGAGGCGTTTATTGAGCTCAGCGGCGATCAGGGAAACGTCGTGCTCTCAAGCGCTGTCGGCTGCGATGTAATGGCGATCGTTCCCGGCGGGAGCGGTCCGGTCAGCGCCGGAACAAAGCTGAAAGGATTCCTTCTCTGATATGATCGACAGCTATGGAAGAAACATTCATTATCTCCGCCTTTCGGTAACGGATAAGTGCAATCTGCGCTGCCGGTACTGCATGCCGGAGGAGGGCGTATGTCCAAAGCGCCATGACGAAATGCTGACGGAGGAGGAAATGGTGAGCGCGGTGCGCGCCGCGGCTTCGCTCGGCATCGATAAGCTGCGCATCACCGGCGGCGAGCCGTTGGTAAAAAAGAACATCCTCTCCCTGTGTGAGAAATGCGCCGCCGTGCCCGGCATCCGTGAGGTATGCGTCACGACAAACGGCACCCTTCTCCCGGAACTTGCCAAACCTCTGCGTACGGCGGGCGTGCAGCGGCTCAACATCAGTCTCGATACGCTTAATGCCGAAAAGTATGCCTATATCACGCGCCGCGGCACGCTCGAATCGGCGCTGCGCGGCATTCAATCGGCGTATGACGCCGGGTTTGAGCATTTGAAGGTTAACGCCGTGCTCATCGGCGGCTTCAACGATGACGAGATCCCCGCGCTGGCAGAGCTGACGCGGTACTATCCCATGGACGTGCGCTTCATTGAGCTCATGCCGATGACGGAGAGCGAGGAGTTCGGTGCAAACGCCTATGTTTCCGGGGACGCTGTGCTCAAAGCGCTGCCGCAGCTCACGGAAACCGTGCAGGACGACGGAGTGGCAAAGCTCTACCGGCTCCCCGGTGCGCAGGGAAACATCGGCCTCATCCGTGCGGTGAGCCGCCATTTCTGCGCCGCCTGCAACCGTATCCGGCTCACATCGGACGGAAAGCTCAAACCGTGCCTGCACTCGGATCAGGAGTATCCCATCAAGGGGCTCGACGAAGACGGCATGCGTCGCGTGATGCGTGAGGTCATTCTCGCAAAGCCCGCGTGCCATGACCCGCTCTCAGCCGCGGAACGCAGCCACGCCGGGCGCAGCATGAACGAGATCGGAGGGTGAAATGACAAACATACCCATTATGGCGCTTGCCGGGTACTCCGGCTCGGGCAAGACAACGCTGCTGGAAAAGCTCATCCAGGAGATCAAGTCGCGCGGCATGCGTCTGGCCATCATCAAGCACGATGGCCACCAGTTCGAGATCGACCACGAGGGGAAGGACTCCTGGCGGTTTACCCACGCGGGCGCGGACATTACTGTGGTGACCTCTGCGGATAAGACGGCGTGCGTTGCGCTCGGCGAGCATCCGCTCTCTCAGCTCCTCGGCGGTATACACGATGTCGATCTCATTTTGATCGAGGGCTTTAAAAACGAAAAGCTGCCGCAGATCGGTGTGGCGCGGCAGGAAAACGGCAAGGGCTTCACCGCGCCGCTTGAGCACTTCCTTGCCATCGTCACCGACATGGACGTGGAAAGCCCCGTGCCCCGCTTCGGCTATGAGGATATTCCGGCCATTGCCGATTTCATACTGGAGAACACGATCATGGAAAAACCAAAGGATTTTACGCACTTCAACGACGAAGGCCGCGCCAAAATGGTCAATGTCGGCGAAAAACCGGAGAGCCGCCGCACCGCGACCGCCGCAGCGCGCGTGCTCGTGAATCGGACGACATTTGATCTCATCCGCTCCGGCGGCATGAAAAAGGGCGATGTGCTTACCGTGGCGCAGATCGCGGGCGTTATGGGGGCCAAGCGCACGCCCGATATCATCCCAATGTGCCACCCGATCCTGCTCGACGGAATCGATCTCTCCCTCCGGCTCGACGAGAGCCGGTGCAGCGTGGAGATCGAGGCCACGGTATCGTGCGATGGCCGCACCGGGGTAGAAATGGAAGCACTTACGGCGGCGTCTACGGCGGCGCTCACCGTGTATGATATGTGCAAGGCCGTACAAAAGGATATGGCGATCTCCGACATCCGCCTGCTGCGCAAGAGCGGCGGCGTCCACGGAGATTTTGAAAGAAAGGAAGAGTAACTATGGGTTATACCGCAGCAGTCATCACCGTAAGCGACAAGGGAGCGCGCGGCGAGCGCGTCGATACGAGCGGGCCACGCCTCGTCTCCATGCTGAAAGAGCACGGCTACGACGTGCGCTATACCGTCATCGTCCCCGACGAGCGGGAACAGATCAAAGCCGAACTTGTCAAATGCGCCGATGAATTGAAGCTCTCTCTCGTGCTCACGACCGGCGGTACGGGCTTCTCCCCGCGCGACATCACGCCCGAGGCCACGCTGGAGATCGTGGAACGGTGCACGCCGGGCATTCCGGAGGCCATGCGCGCCGAGAGCTTCAAGATTACGCCGAGAGGCTGCCTATCCCGCGCCGAAGCCGGTATCCGCGGCCGGACGCTCATCGTCAACCTCCCCGGCAGCGAGAAGGCGGCCAAGGAAAACCTCGAGGCCGTGCTCGAACCCATCGCCCACGGCGTGCAGATGCTGCTTGGCAGCGGCTCGGCCGACTGCGGCGTGCCGATTGGGCACGAGCACCATCATCACCACGGGAAAAAAGCCCCCTCCATGGACGAGTGGCTGCGCGAGGCGAAAAAAGACCCGTCGGCAGAAAAGATCGGCATGTACCTGACGCACAACGGTGTTGTGCGTGCCACAGCGAGAGCGCTTGCACGCGAGGGTGATACGTCCGCAGCGCCGGTCTCCGGCATGGTGTTTTCGTATGACCGCGAAAAGGTCGAAGCCGCGATCGCCGATACGTACAAGCTGGAGGGCGTGTACTATGTGCGCGCATGGCTCAATGAGGGCAAGCTCTCCGTGGGCGACGACATCATGTACATCCTTATCGGCGGCGATATCCGCCCGCATACGGTTGATGCACTGCAATACCTCGTCGGCCGCATTAAAACCGAGTGTGTCACGGAAACCGAAACGTTTTAAAGCCGGAGGCAAGCACATCGAAGCGGCTATAGACGCAGCTTTGCCTCTCCAAAAGCCTTGATTCTACCTTCAGGGGGTGTCCTTTTTCCCGCAATTCTGCTATAAAGAAACCGAGCAATGCAAAGGAGCGCGGTTTTATGGACCTCAACAAGATTGGACAATACATTGCGGGAAAGCGAAAGACCCTCGGCCTTACGCAAAAGCAGCTTGCCGAAAAGCTCGGCGTGAGCGACAAATCGGTCTCCAAGTGGGAACGGGGCGTATGCCTGCCGGACGTATCGCTTTATACGGAGCTGTGCGCGGCGCTCGGTATCGGCATCAACGAATTTATTTCGGGCGAAGATATCGCGGAAAACGATTTGCCGCGCCGGGCGGAGGAGAACATTCTTCAGGCGGCGACGGACGGGAAGCGACGGCGAAAGCGTCTCCTATGGATCGTCGGCGCGCTGCTTGTGCTTTCTCTCGCGGCGCTCTCTGTCATCGGGGTGTATCTGCTCCGCGCAAACCGGCCGGAGAATATGATACGGCCTGTGGAAAAAGAGAGCACGGAAATGCAGACGATCGAGCTCCTCGCCGGTCCGGACGGAGCCTATATGTACCGATACACCGCCTCGGATGACTTCCTCTCGCTGCATGTGTATTTGACAACGTACCACTTCGGCAAACAAGTCAGCAAAGAGAGCTGGGCGGTTGTCGGCTACGAGGACATCGGCTCGCCGGAGGAGGGGACGATCCTCATTGTTCCGGATTTTAAAAACTTCCAGGTGAAACTCATCCTTGCCGGTGGAGGGTCAAAATTATCGGCGAGCTTTCCCATACTGGAGGGCGTGGAGAATCGAAAGCATTTCATCCGAGCCGGGGTGTCCATTGAGGACGAAGCACCCATAACGTTTGATGCAGAGCAGCCGCTTCTCGTCCTGAACTACAGCGGCGGCGGCCTCCGAGTCGGCAGTCTTCAGGAGTTCGTGGACGGCAATGTATCGCCGATAAACGACTATGCCTACTATTTTTCTCTCGAATTTTGCAAAGCAGAGTAAAAAAATCTTTCGGAGGAACAACTCCGAAGGATTTTTGTATACCCGAAAACCACGCGTTAGACGCGTGGTTCAAAAGAGCCTTTGGCG
>ENA-UOIY01001574-UOIY01001574.1-human-gut-metagenome-genome-assembly--contig:-P114-NODE-1574-length-22870-cov-13.132676_pt1 | contig 22870 bp, 23 predicted proteins | sample MGYA00242335_ERZ723882 | MGnify/ENA metagenome assembly ERZ723882
CATCGGCTAACAGTAATGAGTTTGAAGTAGTTCCTTATCACTGTTAAGCCAAGGATTACAGGCTTTTCTTTATCGTATATTCTTCGGAAGACGGTGCTGTCCCTCCGAGACACCCTTTATCGTAATATTTCCTCGGCAATGACGCGCTTCGACACGCAGCGATCCATAGCCTGTTTTTCGATATAGCGGTGGGCGTCCTGCTCCGACATGCCCTGCTTTTCGATGAGCACCCATTTCGCGCGGTTTACAAGGCGGATCTCCGCCATCTTGTCCTCGATAGAAGCACTCTTCTGTTCCATGCGCCGCAGACGCTCGCGCGTACCGCAGAGAAGCTCCATGCATTGGAGCATCAGCTGCGGTGACGTCGGTTTTGAAAGCGCCAGCACACCGAGCGGCGTCACCTGCGCGGATACGTCGGAGAAATACTCCGGCTTCACCAGAAGGAGAATCCCCGCACCGGAGTTTTCGGCAAAGTGCTGCGCGAGGTGCGTGCCGAATTCGTCGCGCAGCGGCGCGCTGATGACAATGATATCGTACCGGCTTTCCAGCAGGCGCCGCCGGGCCTCCGCTGCGTCAGACGCGCTGTGGACGGGGCTGTAGCGCCCTGACGGGAGCAGCTCACGAAGGGACGTATGAAATTTTTCCGCAGCGGCGACGGACAGCACGCTGTAACTTCGCGGCAGATACTCCACGCGCATCCCTCCTCCCGAAAAGCTTATCGGCGCTTTTTACTTCGTATAATACTCGATGACGGTCCGCGGCAGGGACGAGGCGATAAATTCGCTCTCTCTCGCCGCGGCTTTCGCGTCGGCGAGCGTTGCGGGCAGGGTCTTATACTGCGCACGGACGTCCTCCGGCGCGGTATAGAAGTTGATGTCCGCGCTCGCGGGGAGCTCCAAGCGGCGGCGGATGCCGTCGAGTCCGGCGTAGATGAGGAGCGTATACGCAATGTACGGATTGCAGATCGGGTCGGGAGAGCGGAGCTCCGCGCGGCGGTACTCGCCTTCGGCCGCGGGGATGCGGATGAGCTGCGAGCGGTTCTCGCTCGACCAGGAGATGTACCGCGGTGCTTTGTAGCTGCCGAAGCGCTGGAACGAAGCTGCCGTGGTATTGAGGAATGCGGTCATATCGGAAACATGGGAGAGAATGCCGGCGATCACGTGTGGCATGATGTCCTCGCCGGATTCGCTGCGGGCGGAGAGATTGATGTGCATGCCGTTGCCCGGTTCGCTGCGCAGCGGCTTCGGGGAGAAGTCGGCGGCGAGGCCGTTGCGCACGGCAACGGTATTTACGACGGTGCGGAACGTGACCGCGTCATCCGCAGCCTTGACGGGCTCGGCGTACCGGAAGTCGATCTCGTTCTGCCCCGGCCCCTGCTCGTGGTGGGAGCACTCTGGGCGGATGCCCATCTGCTCGAGCGTCAGGCAGATCTCGCGGCGGACGTTCTCGCCCTTGTCCTCGGGCGCGATGTCCATATACCCGGCGCGGTCGTAGGGGATCGTGGTCGGCTCGCCGTCCTCGTCGCGGCGGAAGAGATAGAACTCCATCTCCGAGCCGAACGCAAACGAAACGCCCATTGCCGCGGCATCGTCCACCGCCTTTTGCAGCAGAGCGCGGCAGTCGCCCTCAAAGGGCGTGCCGTCCGAGTGCAGGATGCGGCAGAAAAGGCGCGCCACGCGCCCGTGATCCGGCCGCCACGGGAGCAGACAGAGCGTTGAGGTGTCCGGCTGCAAAAAGAGATCCGAGTGCAGCTCGTCGCCGAAGCCGGGGACGGCGGAGGCGTCAAACGCGATGCCGGTGGAAAACGCGCGGTCGAGCGCGTCCGGCAGAATGGACATATTCTTCTGGTTTCCGGCCATGTCAAAAAACGTCATGCGGAGGAATTTGACGTCCTCTTCCGCGACGTATTGCCGGATCTCGGACTCGGAATATTTCATGCTGCTCCTGCCTTTCTCAATCGGAAACGTACATCTGCTTATAGGGGTTCTTGCTGTCCGGCGTGACGACGGTATAGGGATCGCGGAGCATGGCCTCCGCGTCGCGTCCGAACAGGCGGCAGTACTCGCGCACATAGGGCGCAAACTCTGCCATGTCCGCCTCGGTGGCGGCGCGCGCCGTCACCTGGCTCGGGAACGGCACACGCGATACGTCGCCGCGGAAAACCATTTTTCCGCCGTGCATACCGGTGCAGGGGAAATAGCCGGTGACGGGCTTGCCGTCCGTATGCAGCGTAAGTACAAGGATGAGCCCGCCGGCCTGGTATTCGCCGAGAAAGCTCCCGGCGCGCCCACCAATGACGATGACGGGCTTATGCTCTTTGTATTCCTTCATGTGGATACCGGCGCGGTAGCCCGCGTTGCCCTCCACGATAATCTCTCCGCCGCGCATGGCGTATCCGGCAGCGTCGCCGATGTTGCCGTAGATGACGATCCGTCCGGCGCTCATCGTGTCGCCGACGGCGTCCTGCGCGTTGCCGTGGACGGTGATGTCTGCGCCGTTGAGATAGGCACCGAGCGCGTTGCCGGGGATGCCGTCGATCTCAATGCTCTTGCGGGACATGCCGGCGGCAATGAACCGCTGGCCGAGACACGCGCTCACACGGCATTTTGCTCCGGCGCTGCGGATGGTCTCGTTCAGCTCCGAAAAGGAGAGAGAACCTGCTTCTATATAATCCATAATATCACACCTTTCCGCGGTTTTCCACTGTCATTCTCCGGCGTGGGCGACGCCGAGAATATCGAGCTCCTTCTCCGTGAGACCGATGCCGCGGAGCATCACGCGGTTGCCGCGCAGCGCCTCGATGGAGTTGATGCCCATGCCGCCCATCATTTCCTTGATCTCGCGCTTCCAGGCCGTCACAAGGTTCACGAGCCGCTCCGCGCCCACGTCGGGATCGAGCCGCTTGACGAGCTCGGGATTCTGTGTAGCGATGCCCCAGTTGCACCGCCCCGTGTGGCACGAGCGGCACAGATGGCAGCCGAGCGCGAGAAGCGCAGCGGTGCCGATGTAGCAGGCGTCTGCGCCGAGAGCGATGGCCTTGACGACGTCCGCGGACGAGCGGATGCTGCCGCCCGCGATGAGCGAAACACTGCTGCGGATACCCTCGTCGCGCAGGCGCTGGTCAACGGCGGCAAGAGCGAGTTCGATGGGGATGCCGACATTGTCGCGAATGCGCGTGGGTGCGGCGCCCGTGCCGCCGCGGTAGCCGTCGATGGCGATGATGTCCGCGCCGCTGCGGGCGATGCCGCTTGCGATGGCGGCGATGTTGTGTACCGCCGCGACCTTCACGATGACCGGCTTTTTATACTGCGTCGCTTCCTTGAGCGAGTAGACGAGCTGACGCAGATCCTCGATGGAGTAAATGTCGTGGTGCGGGGCGGGGGAGATGGCGTCGGAGCCCTCGGGGATCATGCGGGTCTTGGATACGTCGCCGACGATCTTTGCACCGGGCAGATGCCCGCCGATGCCGGGCTTCGCGCCCTGGCCCATCTTGATCTCGATGGCGGCGCCCGCGTTCAGACAGCGCTCCTCGATGCCGAAGCGGCCGGAGGCCACCTGGACGATCGTGTTCGCGCCGTACTGGTAGAAATCGCGGTGCAGGCCGCCCTCGCCGGTGTTGTAGTAAATGCCAAGCTCCTCAGCGGCGCGGGCGAGCGCGGCGTGCGCGTTATAGCTGATCGAGCCGTAGCTCATCGCGGAAAAGAGGATCGGCACGGAGAGCTCAAGCTGCGGCGGGAGCGTCGTGTCGAGCGTGCCGTCGGCGCGGCGGCGGATCGAGTCCGGTTTTTTGCCGAGAAAAACGCGTGTCTCCATTGGCTCGCGCAGCGGGTCAATCGAGGGATTCGTGACCTGTGAGGCGTTGATGAGAAGCCGGTCCCAGTAGCCCGGCAGCGGCGTCGGGTTGCCGCCGGAGGAGAGAAGGATGCCGCCGGTGGCGGCCTGCTTGTAGACCTCGCGGATCGTGTCGCCCTTCCAGTTTTCGTTTTCGCGCAGGCAGCAGTCGGTTTTCACGATCTTGATCGCGCGCGTCGGGCAGAGCGCAACGCAGCGCTGGCAGTTTACGCACTTCGATTCATCTGCGAGCATGATCTTTCGTTCGGCGTCGTAGGTATGGACGCCGTTCGCGCATTGCTTTTCGCAGATGCGGCAGCGGGTGCACCGCTCGTCGCGCCGGATGACATCAAACGGCGGGTAGATGTATTCGATAGCCATTTAGTATGTTCCCTCCTTCAAGCGCACGATGACCGGCTCGCCGCCCATCGGCGCCCAGACGTTGCGCGCGTCCGGCTCCATCGCACGGATGGCGGCCTCTTCGCTCGCAATGAATACGAGATCGTCCTTCTCCGCCGTGACCATGGAGCGGAGCTTCAGCCGGTCGTTGAGTGCCATCAGGCCGCCGTTGAAGCCGAGCACGATGGAGAACGGCCCCGTGATGAGAAGACTGGAGAATACCGTGCGCAGATACGTGAGCCGGTCGGCCTCGGACGCGGCCTTGCCGCGGATCGTGCTCCAGAACGGCGCGGCGATGACGTTTGCGGTCTCCTCGAGCGAGAGCCCCTGCCGGCGGAGCAGGTAGTCGGCGATGTAGGTGATGACCTCGGTGTCGGTTTGCAGCGTGCATTTGTAGCCGAACATCTCGATGAAACGGCGGTTCGCGTCGTAGGACGAAATCTCGCCGTTGTGGACGACCGTGTAGTCGAGCAGTGCGAACGGGTGAGCGCCGCCCCACCAGCCGGGGGTGTTCGTCGGGTAGCGGCCATGCGCTGTCCAGCTGTAGGCCTCGTATTCATCGAGCCGGTAAAACCGTCCCACATCCTCGGGATAGCCGACGGCCTTGAATACGCCCATATTCTTGCCGCTGGAGAAAACGTACGCGCCCTTGAGCTTCGTGTTGATCTCCATAACGGTGCGCGCGACAAATTCCTTCTCATCGAGCTGGAGGCGCTTGAGCACCGACGGCAGCGGGGAGACAAAGTAACGCCAGATGTACGGCACGTCCGTGATCTCCGGGATGATGTGGATGGGGATCTGCTCGGCCTGTACGAGTTCGAAGCCCTCCTTGAGATGCGCCTCACACTCGCGGCGCGTGGTGTTGTCGTCAAAGAAAATGTGGAACGCATAATAATCCCGGTAGTCCGGGTAAATGCCATAGGCGGCAAAACCGCCGCCGAGACCGTTGGAGCGGTCGTGCATCGGAACCATGCTCTTCATGACCGCCTCGCCGGTCATGCGCCGCCCCTCCCGGGAGATGACGGCGGAAATGGCGCATCCGGAGGGAATGCGGATCTCTCCTTCCCGCTTCATAAACTTCGCCTTCCTTCTGAAAAAATACGAAATACGAAAGGAGTTCATTCCCCGAGAGGATAGACTCCTCTCGGGGAATGAACTCCTTTGCTCATTAACGTGGAAATTATATCACCGAGTCAAAACCGCGTCAACGAAAAAAACCGCAAAAAATCGAAAAAAGGGAATTGACAAATCCGTGCAGGGCGCATATAATTTCGCCCATCGAAGGCAAAGGCGTCTTGGAGAGCAATCTCCGAGACGCCTTTTTCATTTTATCTTTCCGAAAAAGGAGTGGGATGCATGAGCACCGTACCGGAGTATTTTGGGAGTCTTGTGTTTGACGACCGCGTGATGAAAGCGAAGCTGCCGTATGACGTGTATGTCTCGCTGAAAAAGACGATGTATGAGGGCGGCACGCTGGATACGGCGGTCGCCAACGCCGTGGCCGACGCCATGAAGGAATGGGCAGTAGAAAAGGGCGCGACGCATTATACCCATTGGTTCCAGCCGCTCACCGGCAGCACCGCGGAGAAGCACGACAGCTTCATCTCCCCCTCGCCGGACGGCGGCGTCATCATGGAGTTTTCCGGCAAGGAGCTCATCCAGGGCGAGCCGGACGCCTCGAGCTTCCCGTCCGGCGGCCTGCGCGCCACGTTTGAAGCGCGCGGCTACACGGCCTGGGACCCGACAAGCCACGCCTTTATCAAGGATAGGACCCTCTGCATCCCGACGGCGTTCTGCTCCTACGGCGGCGAAGCGCTCGACAAGAAGACGCCGCTGCTGCGCTCCATGCAGGCGCTCAATAAGCAGACGCTGCGCGTTTTGAAGCTCTTCGGCATGGACGATGTGAAGATCGTCCGCCCACTCGTCGGCCCGGAGCAGGAGTATTTCCTCGTTGACCGCGCCATGTTCGATAAGCGCGAGGATCTTATGTTCTGCGGCCGCACGCTTTTCGGTGCGATGCCGCCGAAGGGGCAGGAGATGGACGACCACTACTTCGGCGCGATCAAGCCGCGCGTTGCGGAGTTTATGGCCGATCTCAACGAAGAGCTGTGGAAGCTCGGTGTGCTTGCCAAGACCGAGCACAACGAGGTCGCCCCCGCACAGCACGAGCTTGCACCCATCTTCACCACTGCGAGCATTGCCACCGACCACAACCAGATCACCATGGAGGTCATGAAAAAGGTCGCGGCGCGCCACGGTCTCGTGTGCCTGCTGCATGAAAAGCCGTTCGACGGCGTGAACGGCTCGGGCAAGCATAATAACTGGTCTCTCTGTACCGATACGGGCGTCAACCTTCTCAAGCCCGGCGACACACCGCACCAGAACGCGCGCTTCCTGCTGTTTTTGTGCGCGGTCATTCAGGCTGTGGACGATTATCAGGATCTGCTCCGTCTCTCCGTTGCAACAGCGAGCAACGACCACCGTCTCGGCGCGAACGAAGCGCCCCCGGCCGTCATTTCCATCTTCCTTGGCGACGAGATCGCCGCGGTGCTCGAGGCGATCGAAAAGGACGCCCCCTATACCGGCACGGAAAAGATCATCATGAAGCTCGGCGCGCACGTGCTGCCGCGCTTTGTGCGCGATACGACCGACCGCAACCGTACCTCGCCGTTTGCGTTCACCGGCAACCGCTTTGAGTTTCGCATGGTCGGCTCGTCCGACTCCATCGCGTGCTGCAACGTCATGCTCAATACCGCTGTGGCAGAGTCGCTGCGCCAGTACGCCGATGAGCTCGAGAAGGCGGATGACTTTGAAGGTGCGCTCCACACGCTCATCCAGCGCACGATCCGCGATCATAAGCGCATCGTCTTTAACGGCAACGGCTACGATGACGCCTGGATCGAGGAGGCGACGAAGGTTCGCGGCCTTCTCAATCTGCGCACGACGCCGGACGCGCTGCCGTATCTTACCGCGCCGAAGAATGTGGAAATGCTCACGCGCCACAAGGTCTATTCCGAGACCGAGCTCAAATCCCGCTGCGAGATCAATCTCGATAACTACCGCAAGACCGTCCACATCGAGGCAAAAACGATGCTCGATATGGCGCGCCGCGAGATATTGCCCGCCGTGACGGCGTATGCTGATACACTGGCCAACGGCGTGAACGCCCGCCGCGCTGCGGTCGGCGCGTCCGTCGGCGGCTACGAAGCGCGGCAGATCGAAAAGCTCTCCGCACTCGCCGAGAAGATCGATGCGGCGGCGGAAGAGCTGGAAGCGGCGGTCGAGGCCTACCACGCCATGAGCGATGTGCAGAGCGCCGCGGAGTTCATCCGCGACAGCGTTCTGCCGAAGATGGCGGCGCTGCGCGCCCCCTGCGACGCGGCCGAAAAGCTCGTCCCCGCGAAGAGCTGGCCGTTCCCGACATATGCCGAGCTGATGTTCGGTGTGAAATAAAACAAAATATAAAAACATATCCCCGCCCGGCGGTCGACTGAAACGACTGCCGGGCGGGGATTTTTTGCGCAGAAAGGATCAGAACGGGAGTCTGGAAGCATCCTCTGCCGCGGAGCGAAGCGCCGCAAGAAGCTCTTCCTGCCGCGGCTTGAGCCGCGTATCGAGTCCCGAGACGCTGATGGCGGCCACGACCGAGTGCGCCGAATTGTAGATCGGCACGGCGATGCTGACGAGACCGACTTCATACGTCTGGTCGTTGAGCGAGTATCCCTGTTCGCGAATCTTTTCGAGCGCGGCAAGGATCTGGTTCGGATGGCTGTACCCCTGCGGCGTTTTGCGCTTGAGCGGCACAACGCGGAGATACTCCTGAATGTAATCGTCCGGCTTCGCAGCGAGCAGCGTCATGCCGGTGCTCGTCTCGTGCGGGTAGCGTGGTGTCTTGATCTCGGAGACGACGCGGATGGAGCCGCTGCCGAGGATCTCGTCAACAAGCATGACGCGGTAGGAGTCTGCCCATACGACGAGATGAATGGTCTCATCGGTTTTCCGGTTGAGCTGCATGAGCAGCGGGCGAAGGAAATGGACGATCTCCATGCGGTCTTTGGCCACCGAGCCGAGACAGAGCAGGCGGATGCCCAGACCATAGCTGCCGTCCTCCTGCCGCAGGATATACCCGCGCCGCTCCAGCGTATAGCAAAGACGAAAAGCCGTGCTTTTTCCGATGGAAAGAGCGCGGCTGATTTCTGTCAGACTCAGGCGGGGATGGTTCTCCAGCAGATCCATGAGTTGAAGCGCCGTGTCGACAGAATGAAGAATGTTTTTGTTTTCTCCTGTAACGTTATCCAATCAACGATCACCTTCTATAAACAAATGATAAAGAAAAAAAAGGAAAAAATCAAGATGCGCCGGAAAAAGTTTTGCGGCACAAAAACGGGCGGTTGTTTAAAAGGAACAAAATAATATTTTTTATTTGGAGCACTTGCTAATTGCGGAAACGAGAAGAATCCTGTACCATATAGATAACCGCTATACGGAATAGAGTTCCGCATAGCGGAACAAAGAAAAACCGGCAGCAGAGAGTGAGAGAACATGGGAAGTATTAAAACGATGGCCATCAATCTTGGCTCCACCTCAACCAAGATCGCTTATTTTGTCGATGGCGTCTGCGTACATAAGGAGAGCGTTTCACACGATGCACAGCGCCTGCTCTCTTTTCCGACGATCTGGGATCAGTATAACGAGCGAAAAGATGCAATCGATGGCTTCATGCGCAAATACGGCATTTCGCTCTCGGAGCTAGATGCATTCAGCTCCCGCGGCGGGCATACCGAGCCGATCTGCGGCGGCATTTACCGCATCAACGAAGCGATGCTCCGCCAGAACCGCAGCGAAAAATACGGCATCCATCCGGGCAATCTCGGGCTGATTTTGGCGTATGAGTATGCGCGCGAGAGCGGGAAGGCGATCCCACTTACCATGAATCTTCCCACAACGGACGAGCTCGCGCCCATCGCGCGCATCAGCGGTCTTGCGGAGATTGAGCGGCGGAGCTGCTTCCAGGCGCTCAACCATAAAGCAATGGCGGCGTATTACGCGGAGAGCGTTGGGAAGCGCTATGAGGATATGAATCTTGTCGTTGTGATGCTTGGCGGCGGCATTTCCGTGGCTGCACACTGCCAGGGAAAAATGATCGACGGGCCGGACGCTCTCACCGGTGAAGGTCCATTTTCCAATAACCGCTGCGGCACCGTTCCGATCGGCTCGCTGATAGAACTCTGCTATTCAGGCAAATATACGCTCGAACAGATGCTCCATCATATCAACGGTGAGGGCGGTCTCGTGAGCTATCTCGGCACGACGGACGTTCGCCTCGCCACGGAAAGAGCGCAGGCGGGCGACGAGAAGTACCGTCTCGTCATGGAGGCCATGTGCTACCAGACCGCCAAGGAGATCGGAGCGCAGGCCACGGTGCTCAAGGGCCATGTGGATGCGATCATTCTCACCGGCGGCATGGCGAACAGCGAGTACATCACCGGCTTGATCCGCGAGCGCGTGGAGACGATCGCACCGGTGGTGATCCTCCCGGGCGAACGGGAGATGGAAACACTCGGCCAGGGCGCGTATCGCGTGCTCACCGGGCAGGAAGAGCTGAAGGAATTTGTTCCGACGAGGGAAGACGAAAATGTATAAATCGTTTGAAGAGATCGAACAGAGCATCCTCTCCGAAACAACGGGGCGCAAACGGCTGGTGCTTGCTGGCGCGGCCGACCACGAAGCGCTCAGCGCCGTTGTGACGGCGCGCCGCCGCGGCCTGATTGACGCGATACTGCTGGGAAACGCCGCGGAGATCCGTGCGATCCTCGCCGAGCTCGGCGAGCGGGAGGAGGACTACCGCATCGAGGAAACCGCCTCGGAGGAAGAGTCCGCCAACCGCGCCATGCAGATGGTGCACGGCGGTGAGGCGGACATCCCGATGAAGGGACTCATGCAGACGGCAAGCTTCATGCGTGCGGTGCTGAATAAGGAATACGGCCTTGTGCCGGAGGGAGCGCTCCTCAGCCAGACAACGGTGCTCGAGTGGCCGGAGAAAGAAAAGCTCCTTTTCATCAGTGACTGCGCCATCAATATCGCGCCGGACTGCGCGGCAAAGGAAAAGATCCTCCGCAACGCCGTGGAACTGGCGCACCGGCTGGGTGTGGAAATGCCCAGAGTGGCGGTCATCAGTGCGGTTGAGGTCGTGCGCGAGAAGATCCCCAGCACGCTGGACGCGCAGAAACTCGCCGGCATGGACTGGAACGACTGCATTGTCGGCGGGCCGTTCGCGCTTGATAACGCCGTGAGCGAAGCAGCGGCAGAGCACAAGGGCATCCGCCACCCTGCCGCGGGAAAAGCGGACATACTGATCATGCCGGATCTATGCACGGGCAACGTGTTCACCAAGAGCCTCACGTTTTTTGCCCATCTTCGCAGCGCGGGCGCCGTGTGCGGCCCGAATGTCCCGCTGGTAATGACGAGCCGCGCCGATACGCCGGAGAACAAGTATTTTTCCATTCTCACGGCCGTCATGCAGTGCCGGAGGTGAATCCATGCCGATCGGAGTTCTGACGGACAATCTCATGGTGGCGCTCGGCGGCATCGTCGGCGGAATGCTCGGCGCAAAAGTTTCGGACGATCTGAAGCAGAGCCTGACGCAGGTGTTCGGCTTTGCTGCCATCGGGATCGGCGTCACGCTCATCGTCAAGGTGAACACGCTCGGCGCGGTCGTGCTGGCGCTGATTCTGGGAACACTGGTCGGCCACGCTCTCCGTCTGGAGGAGCGGATAGACCGGGCGTTTGCCGCGCTCAACCGGCGGATTGTCCGGAAGAGCGAGCCGGACGAAGCGTATATGGCGCAGTTCACAACGCTCCTTGTCCTGTGCTGCTGCAGCGGGACGGGGATCTTCGGCGCGATGAACGAGGCCATGACCGGCGACGCCACGACCATCCTCTGCAAAGCCGTGCTGGACTTTTTCACGGTGCTGATCTTTGCAACCATCCTCGGCAAATTCACCGCCGTGATCGCTGTGCCGCAAATGGCGATTTTGCTGCTGCTCTTTTTCTGCGCGCGGGCGATCATGCCGTGGATGACGGACGAGCTGATCCGCGATTTTACCGCCGCCGGAGGGATCATTGAGCTGATCATCGGCTTTCGCATTCTGCGTCTTACGAAGGCGCAGGCGGTGAATACGCTGCCGGCGCTGCTGCTCATATTCCCCGTTTCCGTTTTGTGGCGGATAATCTTCTAACGTCCCTAAAAGAGAAAGAAAGATAGAAAAAGAAAAGGAGGAAAACCCATGTCAGCAGAAGTCACCTGCCGGAAGGAAACGCTTGTGGATTTCGTGTCCGAAATATTCACGCGCAGCGGTTTCCGTCCGGCCGACAGCCGCTGCATAGCGGAGCAGCTTGTGATCGCAGACATGCGCGGGATGCGGAGCCACGGCGTTGTGCGTGTGGATATGTATCTGGCGCAGGCAAACGGCGGGGCCATTGACCGTGCCGGAACGCCGGAGATCACGCGGGAGACCCCCACAACCGCCGTGATCGACGCCCACCGCGCTGCGGGCGCGGTGGCAAGCGAGCTTGCCGCGCGCATGGCGCGGGAAAAAGCGCTGCAAAACGGTCTCGGCATGGTCGTGGTGCGAAACTCCAACCATCACGGCACGTGCGGATACTGGGGCATGAAGATGGCGGGCGACGATGTCATCGCCTTTGTCACGAGCAACACACCGCCGCTTATGGCTGCCCCGGCGAGCCGCGGTGCGGTCATCGGCAACAACCCGATCTCGGTCGTTGTTCCGGCCAACGGAAGGGATATGTGCCTGGATATTTCCAACGGCGTTATGGCGTTCGGAAAGATCCACGAGTACCGGCGGCTGAATAAGCCCATGCCGGAAAACGCCTGGCTTGACGAAACCGGCGAGCCCACGACCGATCCGTTTGCCAACGATTTTCTGAAATTCATTTCGCTCCCGGTCGGGATGCATAAGGGCTTCGGCCTCGCGGTCATGGCGGAGATGGTATCGTCCATGCTCTCCGGCGGCGCCGCGGCGGCAGAAATTCTCGCGGAAAGCACCGATACGAACGTCAACAACGAAACGGCGCACTGCTTCCTTGCAATCAATATAAACAGCTTCTGCGACGCCGCAGAGTACCGCGAGCGCGCCGACCGGTTCATCGACTATCTTCACAGCGCCGAAAAGCGCCGGGAGACAGACACCATCTATTATCCCGGCGAGATCGAGAACATCGCCTACGAGAGATCCTGCCGCACCGGCGTGACCATACCGGAAACGACCCGTGATTATCTCTGCGCCAAGGCGGCGGAACTCGGGTTTTCCGTGCCGGACGATCTCTTCACCGGCGTGAAGGAGTGAGAGAAACATGAAAGTACTGAAATGGCTGGACAAGCACCTGGAGGAGTCGCTGATCGCGATCATCATCTGCGTGATCTCGTGCCTGATGATGGCGCAGATCATTATGCGCTCGTTCTTCAATTCCTCCATTCCCTGGAGCGACGAGACCTGCCGGTATCTCTTCATCTGGGCGGCAGCGCTCGGCATTCCGTATGCCACAACGCATAACGCCCATCTTCGCATGGACATCCTGCCCAATCTCATAAAGCCACTCGAAAAGCCGTTTGCCGTGCTGTGCGATATTGCGCTTCTCGCGATAGCGCTCTATCTCCTCGTTCCGGGCTACGGCGTTCTCGCCAAGCTGGCCGCAACGGGGCAGAAGGCCGCCAGTACGGGCGTGCCTATGTACTGGGTATACGGCTCAATGTGGGTCGGCTTTGTGCTGACGATTCTCCGCATCGCGGAGAAATATGTCAAGCTGCTTTTCAGCAGAACGAAAGAGAAGGAGGAAAAGTAAATGGCGACCGGGATCGTATTTATTATTTTCTTTGCCGGACTGTTCCTCAGTCTCCCGATCGGAACGGCGCTGCTCGCCGCGTCCGCATCGGCCTCGATAGCCAATCCCTCGCTCGTGTGCGACGCGAGCTTCATCTTCCGCACGATGACGACGGGGCTCGACTCGTTTGTGCTTATCGCCATTCCGCTCTTCATCCTCTCCGGCAACCTGATGGCGGAGGGCGGCATTTCCGACCGCCTCTTCACGTTCTTCTCGTATTTTATCGGAAACAAAACGGCAGGCCTCCCAATCGCGGTGGTCATAAGCTGCCTGTTTTACGGCGCGATCACCGGCTCCGGCCCGGCCACGGTCGCGGCCATTGGCGCGATGACGATCCCGCTCCTCGTCCGGCTCGGCTATGACCGCACGTTCGTCACATCGCTCGTGGCGGTAGCAGGCGGTCTTGGTGTTATCATCCCGCCGAGCATACCGTTTGTCATGTATGGCCAGTGCGCCAACACCTCGGTGGCTGACCTCTTCACCGCGGGCATTCTCCCCGGCATTCTGATCGGCGTGTTTCTGATGATCTGCGCGTATATCTACTGCAAGAAGCACGGCGAGGACAAGGAAAAGCTTCAGGCAAACTACAATCAGCTCCACGACCGCGGCTTCTGGAACGTATTTAAGGACAGCTTTTTCGCTCTGCTCACGCCGGTCATCATTCTCGGCGGCATTTACAGCGGCATCGCCACCCCGACGGAAGCGGCGTGCGTTTCGGTGTTCTATGCGCTGATCGTGAGCCTGTTCGTCTATAAAACGCTCTCCGTGCAGCAGATTCCCAAGATCCTCCGCGACACGGTCAGCTCCCTTGTGCCGATGCTCTTCGTGGCGACGAGCGCCACGGTCTTTGCCCGCGTACTGACGATGCTCCAGGCGCCGCAGATGATCGCCTCTGCCATCACGGGCGCGATCCATTCGAAGGTCGCTATCCTGCTCATCATCAACGTGTTCCTGCTCGTCATCGGCATGCTGATGGACGCCATCTCCGCCATCCTGATCTGTGTGCCGATCTTCATGCCGATCATGTCCGCGCTCGGGATGAGCCCGGTGCACTTTGGCGTTATCATGGTGTGCAACCTTGCCATCGGCTTTGTTACGCCGCCGGTCGGCGTCAACCTCTTCGTGGCAAGCTCGATGACGAAGATCCCCGTGCTGGAGATCGCTCACCACGCGGTGAAATTTATAGTCTGGTTCCTGGCAGCGCTGCTTCTGATCACGTTCGTGCCTCAGATCAGTCTGCTGCTTCTGGGATAAAAGCCCTGAAAAACAAATAAAAACGGAGGAAAGACAGATGAAACGAATCCTTGCTCTCGCACTGGCACTCGTAATGCTCTTTGCCCTGGCCGCCTGCGGCACTGCCGCGCCCGCGGAAACTCCGGCGCAGACCGGCACCGAAACCGCTGCTCCCACGACCGGCGGCGAAAGCTATACCATCATCATCGGCAACACCGGCTCCGAGCAGTGCAGCGACTATGCCGGCGCCACGGTGTTCAAAGAGTACGTCGAAAAAGAATCGGACGGCCGCCTGCAGGTTCAGCTTCTCTTCAACGGCGTTCTCGGCTCCGACCGTGAGGCGCTGGAATCCACGCAGATGGGCAGCTGCACCATGATGTCCACCGGCCTTACCCAGTACACCAACTTTGTCAAGGAGCTCACCGCGCTGGACGGCCCGTTCATGTTTGAGACCGCTGACGATGTGTATAACCTCTTTGCCGATGAGCAGTACGTTGCGACGCTCAACGAGCTCTTTGCCACCGCGCACTACAAGTATATGGGCATGTCCTTCCAGGGCTTCCGCACGCTGACCGCCAACCGCGAGATCCACTCCATGGCCGACATGAAGGGCATGACGATCCGCGTGATCGAGTCTGCCACGCCGATGGCGCTCTGGACGGCGCTCGGCGCGAATCCCACGCCGCTGGCCTTCACCGAGGTTTACACCGCGCTGCAGCAGGGCACCGTTGACGCGCAGGAGAACCCGCTGGAGCTCATCTACAGCCAGAGATTCTATGAGCAGCAGAAGTATATCATCAACACCAACCACCAGATCCAGCCGCTGTTCCTTTCGATGAATCTCGATTTCTACAACAACCTGCCCGACGATCTCCGCGCGATCGTTGACGCCGGCTGCGAAAAGTATGTGCAGGCCTCCCGCGTTTACAGCGAGGAAATGGTCGAGACCTATAAAAAGACCATGGCCGACGCCGGCTGCACCTTCATCGACATTGAGCCGGATGCGTTTGCCGAAATGTACACTGCGACCGAATCCGTCCGCGCGAGCTTGGCTGAGCAGTATCCGGAATTCTCCGCAATTCTCAACGACGCGCTGGCGCGCACGCAGGGCTGAGAAGGGAACATCATGAAAAAAGTATTTGTAACGGACCGCTCCTGGCCGAGCTATGACGGCTTTCTTGCGGCGGTCGAAGGCGCGGGCGGCACGGTGGTGTTTGCGAGCGCCCAGGACGAGGAAACGCTGATCCGCGAGGGCGCGGACGCGAGCATCGTTGTAAACTCCTTCGCCAAGGTCACCGATAAGGTGATCGCCGCACTCACCAACTGCGAAATGATCCTCCGCACGGGTATCAGCGTCGATACCATCGACGTGGAAGCCGCCACGGCGAAGGGCATCCCCGTCTGCTATGTCCCGGATTACTGCCGCGACGAGGTGGCGGATCACACATTCGCTCTCACGCTCATCGGCCTGCGCCGCATCGCGCTCTTGAACAAGCGCATGCATCAGGGCGTCTGGAAGGCCGTCGAGGCGGGCAATGTGCCGCGCCTGAGCCACGCGGTGCTCGGCCTCATCGGCTTTGGCGCCATCGCAAAGAAAATGGCGGTGCGCGCGAAGGCGTTCGGTATGGAGGTCGTCGCCTATGACCCGTTCCTGCCGGACAGCGTCTTTGCGGAAAACGGCGTGAAGCACGCGCTCACGATGGAGAATGTTTTTGCCTGCGCGGATGCCGTGTCGCTGCATCTGCCGCTGAACAAGCAGACGTACCATGTCATCAACGCGGAAGCCTTTGCCGCAATGAAGCCCGGCGCAGTTTTCGTCAACACCGCCCGCGGCGGTCTGGTGGATACGGATGCGCTTATCGCCGCTCTCCGCTCCGGCCATCTCGGCGCGGCCAGCATCGATGTGTTCGAGACCGAGCCTCTCGGCACCGAAAGCCCGCTGGTGGAGCTGGACAACGTTCTTCTCACGCCGCACGCGGCGTACTACTCCATGGCGTCTCTGCCGGAACTCGTGGATAAGAGCACCGACGAGGTCGTGCGCACGCTCGAGGGCAGAGAAAACCGCGTCGTTATCAACAAGAAGGAACTCGGACTTTAAAAAATAACGGTAAAGGAGAAGCAAAAATGGACGAATACACGTACGAAAAGACTCCCTGGCGGAATGACCAGTGGTACACGAGCGCGTGGAACTTTGACCCCTCCGTCAAGGAAATGTGGCACTTTGCCGACAAGATCGCCCTTCACGATGTTTCGCTTCGCGACGGCGAGCAGCAGTCCCGCGTCGCGCTGACGAAGGATCAGAAGGTAGCCATTGCCGAAAAGCTCTCCGAGCTCGGCGTGCAGCGTATCGAAGCCGGCATGCCGGCGGTGTCCCGCGATGACTATGAAGCGATCGAGGAGATGCTCAAGCGCAATCTCAAGTCGGACATCTTCTGCTTTGCCCGCTGCATGGCGTCCGACGCGCAGCTTGCCGCCGATCTCGGTGTCAAGGGCGTGGTCATGGAGATTCCGGCCAACGAGCTGCTCATCAAATACGGCTACCGCTGGGAGACCCAGAAGGCGATCGATGCGGCGATCAACGCGACGAACATGGCGCATGAAAAGGGCCTGTATGTTGTGCTGTTCCTTATCGACTTCTCCCGTGCCGACTGGGACTATGCGACAAAGTTCATCGACGCCGTCAACGAGCACGGCTACTTTGACGCTCTTGCCTGTGTTGACACCATGGGCGCGCTCAACCCGATGGGCGCTTACAAAATGGTTCGCAGCGTGAAGGAACGCTATCCGGATAAGAAGATCGAGTTCCACGGCCATGACGATTTCGGCATCGGCTCGGCGAACACCGTGATGGCTGCCATGGCCGGCGCGGATGTGCTCCATACGACTGTAGCCGCCATGGGCGAGCGCGCGGGCAACGTCTCCTACGAGGACGTCGCCATGACGCTCAAAATGATGTACGATCAGGATGTCGGCATCGATTTCAGCAAGATCTGCTCCACGGCGGAGTTCGTTATGGATCTCGCGCACACCTACTGCCGCCCGAACAAGGGAATCATCGGCCCCGTGATCGCCGAGATGGAATCCGGTCTGCCGATCGGCTGGTTCGAGCGCATTAAGAAGGTCGATCCACTGATCCTCTTCCCGTACCGCTTCCCGTTCACCGGCCACAAGGACATTACCTACACCATCGGCAAGGGCAGCGGCGGCGCGACCATCCGCCACTATCTCGAGGAGATGGGGCTTCCGACCGACAACGACGCCTTCGTCAAGGAACTGAACGTCGCGGTGAAGGATATGGCGATCATGATGACTCATAACCTGACCGTGGAGCAGTTCCGCGATCTGGCAAACAAGATCTACAAAAAATACCAGGGCTGATCTCTCATAACTACAGGAATCTGCTGCCTTTCACAGAAAGACAGCAGATTCTTTTTTCGCGGCAGTTGCGAAAAGAGAAGGAACGTGGCATAATCGTAGAAGAAATTTTCGTATGGAGCAAAGTAACATGCCCTCATCCCATCGCGCCGTGCGATTTCAGATGTCTGATTCGCTGCTGACGGCGTCTTTCATCATTCTCTCCGGCGGCCTGCAGGACGCCTATACGTATCTCTGCCGCGGCAAGGTGTTTGCAAACGCCCAGACCGGCAACATCGTTCTCTTGAGCGCCTATCTCTTCGAGAGCGATACGGCGCGCGCCGTGCGCTATCTTGTGCCGGTGCTCTCGTTTGCGCTTGGCGTGTTTGCCGCCGAGTGCATCCACCGGCGCTTCAAATGCATGGAAAAATTCCATTGGCGGCAGCTCATCGTCCTCTTGGAGATCGTGCTGCTCTTTGCCGTAGGCTTTCTGCCGCAGGAGCGGAACATGGCGGCCAACATGCTCGTGTCGTTCGTCTGCGCCATGCAGGTGCAGACGTTCCGCAAGGTGCGTGGCCACGCCTACGCGAGCACGATGTGCATCGGCAATCTCCGCAGCGGCACGGAAGCGCTGTGCGAGTATTTCCATGAGAAAAACCCGGCCGTACTGCGCCGCGCGCTGACGTATTTCGGCGTGATCGGCATATTCGCCCTCGGCGCGGGCGCGGGTGCCTGGCTCACGGCGCGCGCCGGTGAGCGGACGATCTGGATATCGTGCGCCCTTTTAACGGTGAGCTTTCTTCTAATGTTCCTGCGGGAAAAGCGTGCGGAAGGAAAAGAACAGCCATGACAAAACCGATCATCCTCGCCCCCGCGGGCGGCTTCGCCGCAGTCACGGCGGCGGTACGCTGCGGCGCGGACGCCGTGTATCTCGGCGCGAAGAACTTTAATGCCCGGCGCAACGCCGAAAATTTTGACGATCTTGCCCTGCCGGAAACGGTGAGATTCTGCCACGAGCGCGGTACAAAAGTGTTCGTCACGGTCAACACTCTCGTGACGGACGGCGAAATGGATGCGCTCATCGAGGAGGCGGACGCCATTGCCGAATCGGGCGCGGACGCCGTGATATTGCAGGACCCGGCTGTCATGCGCCTTTTTCGCGACCGGTACCCGACGCTGCCGCGCCATGCCTCCACGCAGACCGCCGTGCACGATCTGGACGGCGCGCTGTATCTTGAGGGGCTCGGCTGCGAAACGATCGTTCTCGCGCGTGAGCTGACGCTCTCCGAAATGGAAAAGATTGCCTCCCGCCTCACGACGGCGGGCGCGGAAGCGTTCGTCCACGGCGCGCACTGCATGAGCGTTTCGGGCGCGTGCTATCTCTCCGCGATGCTCGGCGGGCGCAGCGGCAACCGCGGGCTGTGCGCGCAGCCGTGCCGGCTCGACTGGCGCTGCGGCAAGGGCGATCATGTGCTCTCACTCAAGGATATGTCGCTTCTCCGCCACGCGCAGGAAATGGCGGAGGCCGGGATCACAACGTTTAAAATCGAAGGGCGCATGAAGCGCCCGGAATACGTCGCCGCCGTCGTGACAGCCTGCCGCGAGGCGCTCGCGGGAGAGGCTTACGACGAGGAAACGCTCCGCGCCGTGTTCTCCCGCAGCGGCTTTTCGGACGGGTATCTCACTGGCAAACGCGATAAATCCATGTTCGGCTACCGCACGAAGGACGATGTCCAGAGCGCGGACAAGGTGCTGAAGTCTCTCGCCGCGCTCTATGAGAAGGAGACGCCGCGCGTTGGTGTTTCGATGGCATTTTCCATGACCGGGACGGAGAGCACCCTCACTGTTTCGGACGGTGAGCATACGATCACCGCGGCGGGCGCGCAGCCCGAAAAGGCGCTCAACCGGGCGCTTGACGCACCGGGCGCCGAAAAGAATCTCGTCAAAACCGGCGGCACGCCGTTTGCCGTGACGGACTTTTCCGCGGATATTGCGCCGGGATACATGCTCCCGGCGAGCGCGCTCAACGCGCTGCGGCGCGAAGCGCTCTCGCAGCTTTTGGAGACTCGCGGCGCGGCAAAGCTGTGGCCGCGCTCCGCCGCCCCTGCACCCGCCGCCCCGGAAAAGCGGGATCGCAGCCGCACCGGCGAGCTGTGGGCGCGCTTTACAACACCGGCACATATCCCGGCAGGAGAGAGCTTTGCCAAAATTCTCCTGCCCGTGGAGCGCATCACGCCGGAGATCATCGAAACGCTCGGCGATCGGCTCATCGGCGTCCTCCCGGCGATCCTCTGGCCCGCGGACGAAGAAGCGTTCGAAGGGCGTCTCGCGGCGCTGAAGGAGGCCGGGCTGCGCGAGGTATACGGCGACAACATCTATGCCATCCCCCTTACCCGCCGTCTGGGACTTACGCTGCACGGCGGCGCGGGGCTCAATATTCTCAATACCGAGGCGCTGCGCCACTACGAGGAAGAGGGGCTTTCGAGTGTTACGGCGTCGTTTGAGCTCTCTATGCGCGGCATCAAGGCCCTTGGCGGGAGCGTCCCTCTCGGCGCGATCGTCTATGGGCGGCTGCCACTCATGCATTTTCGGAATTGCCCGATCCGGGCGCAGATCGGCTGCGCGGTGTGCCGCGCGCAAGGCGAACTCACCGACCGCCGCGGCGTCAAATTCCCGGTCGAGTGCGGGGAGAAAAAGTATTCAACGCTTTTGAACAGCGTGCCGCTGCATATTGCGGACAAAGACCTGCGCGGTCTGGATCATTTGATCCTATGGTTCACGCGCGAATCGGCGGCGGAATGCGCCGCCATCGCGGCGGACTACCGCGCGGGGAAAAAGTCGGAGCGGGAGCGCACCGGCGGACTGTACTACCGGGAATTTCTGTGACCGGAGAATAAAAGGAGGAAGAAACTATGGCGACCGGCGCAGAATTTATTGCCCAGCTGGAAAAACGCTTCAATCAGCTTCCCGCAGAGGAAAAGCTGGATAAGATCGTGGAATATCAAAAAAAGCTCACTGCCTTGAAAGAACAGGGGCTTTCCGAGGAGGAGGCCGTGGCGCAGCTCGAGAGCGAGCTGCCGCTGCCGAGCCCCGTGCCGCCGGAGAACGACGAGTACGGGCGCATCTCGCACCCGAAAAAGCCGCTCGTGACCGGCACGCTCTATGCCGTGGCGCTCGCCGCGGTCGTTGCGGCAGCGGTGCTGCTCTCAAAAATCTTTTAAGATAAGATTCCAAAGGGAAGCCATACCATGAAAACGGAAATCAAAACAAAGAGAATGACACTGCGCCCGATGTCGGATGCCGAGATCGAGGAACGGATGGAACGCGCGGATTCCGACGCTCTTCGTACTGCTTATGGCGAAATGCTCTCCGGCTGCAAAAGCGATCCGGAAAACCGGGTCTGGTACGCGCCGTGGGCGATGACATTGAAAGATTCTCCGACTTATATTGGCGATCTCGGCTTCAAAGGGCCGGTCAAAAACCACGCGGTAGAGATCGGGTACGGCATTCTGCCGGAGTACGAGGGGCAGGGCTATACCACCGAAGCGGTGCAGGCCATGACACAATGGGCATTTCAGCAGAAGGATGTTGTGTTTGCGGAGGCCGAGACCGACCCGGAGAACAAAGCCTCGCAGCGAGTTCTTGAAAAGTGCGGCTTTGTGCCGGACGGAACAACAGGCGAGGAAGGACCGCGCTTTGTGCGGGAGGCTCCGCTCACGAGCTGGACGCCCATTTATATGCTCTTCGGCATTACCATTGGCATGTCCATTGGGCAGATGCTCGGCCAGATGGTCTGGGGCATGGCGCCTGGCATCAGCCTTGGCGCCCTCGCCGGTGTGCTGCTTGACAATGCCGCCAAAAAGAAACGCGAGGAGATTCGGCAGCAGCGCCGGTCTCGTGACTAACTCATTGCCGAGGGAGAAACATGGCAAAGAAAATGACGCTGACCGCGGCGCTGTCTCTGGCAGGCACGGTCATCCTGTCCCTTTTGTACCGGAATATGCAGCAGGAAGCCCTGCTGTCGTTTGCCATAACCTTTGGTACCATTTCGTATCATATCATCATGCGGCTGCTCGTTGGGCGGGCATATCACGTGGGGATGCGAAACAAAGCGGATTACCGGAAGCGCTGGTATCGAGTGGGGCAGCGGGAAATGGCGGTATACGAAGCGCTGCATGTGAAGAGGTGGAAGGCTAAAATGCCGACGTTTGATGGTGCGCTCTTTGATCCGCGCGCCCATACTTGGGATGAGATCGCACAGGCCGCCTGTCAGGCGGAACTCGTGCATGAGACGATCGCGGTGCTGAGCTTCCTGCCCATCGCGGCGGGCACCAGATTTGGCGCGTATCCGGTGTTTATCATCACCTCCATTTTGGCGGCGGCGTTCGACATGCTGTTCGTAATAATGCAGCGCTATAACCGGAAGAGAATCATGAAACTGCTCCAACGGGAAAAGATGAGAAAGTGATTTTTTCGCACATTGCTATCGACGGAATAACTATAAAGTGATATATTTACCACATCTTTGCCGTTCTGCTTGCCGTGTATTATTGGATGTGGGCGCGGAACGACTGGAAGGACTACTATACGACGATCCAGTATGTTGTCGCCGTTTTTACATTCTACTATTTTGTGTCCCGCGCCATTCGCGTCAAAAAATATAAGCAGGAAGCGCCGGACAAAATGGCGGAGGCAAATTTGAAACGGTGTGACGCAATTTGTTTGAAGATCGCGGTTGCGCTGATCGTGGCGCTTGGCTTTGTTTGCGCCGCCGGAAGATTTGCGATCTCTACGGAGATCATCGGCTATGGCCTGATGGGAACGCTCGTTTTGCTTGCGGTCGTCCGCACGGTTTTGTTCTGCGTTATGGATAAAAAAGGAGTTTGAGCATGGCGCTGACGACCAAAATCAAAGAATACCGGGAAGCACAGGGACTCAAGCAGTCGGAGCTTGCCGATCTCGTCGGCGTCCGGCGCGAAACGATCGTCAATCTCGAGCGGGGGCGGTATAATCCCTCGCTGAAGCTTGCCATGGATATCGCCAAAGTCTTTCACACCACGGTGGAAGAGATATTTTCCTATACAAAGTAAAAAGTACCCCCCCAGTAAAACTGGGGGTTCTTCCTATGCGGGCAAAGCCCTCTGTTCCTCGC
>ENA-UOIY01001579-UOIY01001579.1-human-gut-metagenome-genome-assembly--contig:-P114-NODE-1579-length-22788-cov-7.587516_pt1 | contig 22788 bp, 16 predicted proteins | sample MGYA00242335_ERZ723882 | MGnify/ENA metagenome assembly ERZ723882
GGGGCGCTGCCATGTTTTCCCTCCACAAAATCAGAACATTTGTTTCAAAATTCATATTTACATATGGGATTTTTGTGGTAAAATAAAGTGATACACTGAAATTGCAGGAGGCGCTTTCCATGCCCCAGTTCAAAGTTGTTTCGGAATATACCCCCTCCGGCGACCAGCCGCAGGCCATTGAAAAGCTGGCGGAGGGGCTGGAGAACGGCCTGCGCCAGCAGGTGCTGCTGGGCGTCACCGGCAGCGGCAAGACCTACACCATGGCCAAGGTCATCGAGAAGGTACAGCGCCCCACGCTGGTGCTGGCCCACAACAAGACGCTGGCGGCCCAGCTGTGCGAGGAGTTCCGGGAGTTCTTCCCGGAAAACGCCGTGGAGTACTTCGTCTCCTACTACGACTACTATCAGCCGGAGGCGTACATCCCCCACACGGATACCTTCATCGAAAAGGATGCCGCCATCAACGCCGAGATCGAGCGCCTGCGCCACAGCGCCACGGCAGCCCTCTTCGAGCGGCGGGACGTCATCGTGGTGGCGTCGGTGTCCTGCATCTACGGCTTGGGGGACCCCATCGACTACGCCAACATGGTCATCTCCCTGCGGCAGGGGAAGGAGTACCCACGGGATCAGCTGCTGCGGAAGCTGGTGGAGATTCGCTACGACCGCAACGACGTGGCCTTCGAGCGCAATATGTTCCGGGTCAGGGGGGACACGGTGGAGATTTACCCGGTGTACGCCAACGGCTACGCCATCCGGGTGGAGTTCTTCGGGGACGAGATCGACCGCATCTCGGAGATCAACCCCGTCACCGGTCAGGCCCAGCGGGTGCTGCAGCACGTGGCCATTTACCCCGCCAGCCACTACGTCACCACCAAGGAGAAGATGGAGCGGGCGGTGCAGGAGATCGAGCGGGAGCTGGCGGAGCGCAAGGCCTACTTCGAGGATCACGGCAAGCTCATTGAGGCCCAGCGCATCGACCAGCGCACCCGCTACGACGTGGAGATGATGCGGGAGTTGGGCTACTGCACCGGCATCGAGAATTACAGCCGGGTCATCTCCGGCCGGGAGCCGGGTTCCCCGCCCACCACGCTGCTGGACTACTTCCCGGAGGACTTTGTCCTTTTTGTGGACGAGAGCCATGTGACCCTGCCGCAGGTGCGGGCCATGTATAACGGCGACCGGGCCCGGAAGGAGAGCCTGGTGGAGTATGGCTTCCGCCTGCCCTGCGCCTATGATAACCGCCCCCTGAAGTTCCCGGAGTTCGAGGAGCGCTTCCGTCAGGCGGTGTTCGTCTCCGCCACGCCGGGGGAGTACGAGCGGGAGGGAGCCGACCAGATCGTGGAGCAGGTGATCCGCCCCACAGGCCTGCTGGATCCCCGTGTGGAGGTGCGGCCCGTCACCGGCCAGATCGACGATCTGGTGGAGGAGATCCGGGTCCGTGCCGCACGGGACGAGCGGGTGCTGGTAACCACCCTCACCAAGCGCATGGCGGAGGATCTGACGGACCACATGAAGGGCCTTGGCCTGCGGGTGCGGTATATGCACTCCGACATCGCCACCATCCAGCGGATGGAGCTGATCCGGGACCTGCGGCTGGGGGAGTTCGACGTGCTGGTGGGCATCAACCTGCTGCGTGAGGGACTGGACCTGCCGGAGGTATCCATGGTGGCCATTCTGGACGCCGATAAGGAGGGCTTCCTCCGCAGCGAGACCAGCCTCATCCAGACCATCGGCCGGGCCGCCCGCAACGCAGAGGGACTGGTGGTGCTGTACGCCGATACTGTCACCCCCTCCATGAGGGCGGCCATCACCGAGACGGAGCGCCGCCGGAAGAAGCAGGACGCCTACAACAAGGCCCATGGCATCGTTCCTCAGACCATCCGCAAGAGCGTGCGGAAGGTGCTGGAGATCTCCCATTCGGCGGAGGAAGAAAAGACCACCGCCCACCGCAAGCTGACGGACGCCGAGCGGGAGGCTACCATCCGCCGGCTGGAAAAGGAAATGAAGGAAGCCAGCAAAATGCTGGAATTCGAATACGCCGCCCTGCTGCGTGACCAGATCATCGAGCTGCGGGGTCAGAAGTAAAAGGAGGCGTTATGGCCCATATACCCACCGTGGATATCCGCCAACTGGGGGATATCTCCTTTGACCGCCAGCTGGCGCTGGCCCGGCAGCCCAACCGGGATTACGACGTGGACCGGTGGCTGTTCGTCCCCAACACCTATACCGAGTATCGGTACATCTTGGGTACACGGGGAAAAAAGCCCCTGATCTGCGTGGGCATCAACCCCTCCACCGCCCGGCCCGGTGCGTTGGATCCCACCCTGAAAAGCGTGGAACGCATCGCCCGCAACAGCGGCTTTGACTCCTTCATCATGTTCAATGTCTATGCCCAGCGGGCCACCTCCCCCGACGACATGGAGCACACCTGCAACCCGGAGCTGCACCGGGAGAATATGCGGGCCTTTGCCTACATTCTCTCCCGTACACCGGATCCGGTGGTGTGGGCGGCCTGGGGGACTATCATCGAGAAGCGGGACTACCTGTGGCCCTGCCTGCGGGATATGATCGCCCTGGGAGAGGCCGCCGGCGCCCGGTGGGTCACCTGCGGCAAGCGCTCTGCGGCGGGGCATCCCCATCACCCCCTGTACCTCCGGGCGGACGCCGTGCCGGAGCCCTTCGACGTGGCGGCCTACGCCGCTGAGGGGGAGGCCCGTGCCGCCGCTGCGGCCCGTGGCCGTCGCCGCCGGATATGAGGAGGGGAGCGCTATGACGGAGAAGCGTGCCGGGCTCAGCGCCATGACCCTGAAATACATCGCCATGGCCACCATGCTGGTGGACCATATGGGGTACGTCCTGTTTCCGTGGATCCTGTGGCTGCGGTGCGTGGGGCGCATCGCCTTTCCCATCTTCGCCTTTCAGATCGCTGAGGGCTGCATCCGCACCCATGACAGGCGGCGGTACGCCCTGCGGCTGCTGCTGTTTGCGGTGCTGACGGAGGTACCCTTCGATCTGGCCTTCAGCGGCCGGCCGCTGGATCCGAGCTACCAGAATGTCCTGTGGACGCTGCTGGCCGGGGCGCTGGTGTGCTGGGCGGCGGACTGGGCGCAGAGGGCTCCGGACGCCCTGCACCTTCTGGCGGCCACGGCGGCGTTTGCCGGAGCCTTCTGGCTGCTGGAGGTCTGCCATACGGACTACGGCGGCTGGGGCATGGCTCTGATTTTGTTGTTTCACCTGTCCCGTGGGAACCGGCTGATCCAGCTGGCGGGACTGGCGGTGTTCTGTGTCGCCAGCGCAGGCGGCGTCAGCATCGAACTGTACGCACTGGTGAGCCTTGCCCCCATCTGGCTCTATGACGGGCGGCGGGGCTATTGCAGCCGCCCCATCCAGTGGCTGTGCTACGCATTTTATCCCGTTCACCTGCTGCTCCTGTGGCTCTATGCCCGGACGGTGGGCGGCATATGGTATTTGACATAAGGAGATACATCATGGCAAAGCATAAAGAGGAAAAGACCAACGTCATGCGGGTGCTGGATCAGAAGAAGATCCCCTATACCGCCCACACCTACGACCCGGAGAGCGGCATCGACGGCGTGTCCGTGGCCCGCTCGCTGGGGCAGGATCCGGCATCGGTGTTCAAAACGCTGGTGGCCCGTGGGGCCAGCGGCGGTTATTACGTGTTCGATATCCCCGTGGCCGCCACGCTGGACCTGAAAAAGGCCGCCCATGCCGTGGGGGAGAAGTCCGTGGCCATGCTGCCTCAGAAGGAGCTGCTGCCCCTGACGGGCTATGTCCACGGCGGGTGCAGCCCCGTGGGCATGAAAAAGCTGTTCCCCACGGTGTTCCATGAGACGGCGGCGAGCCTGCCTGTCATCATGGTGTCGGCGGGGAAGCTGGGGCACCAGATCGCCTGCGACCCCAAGGCACTGTTGGCGCTGGTGAGGGCCGATACGGCGGACATCATCACGGAGGAATGACGGATGCAGCTGCGTTTTATCGACGAGCACAATGACCGGGGCCACCTGCTGTGGGCGGAGGAGCCGGTGGGGTTGGCCCTGCGGGGCGAGACGCAGCAGGCGGCGCTCTCCAAGCTCCCGGCGGAGCTGACGGCCTATCGCCGCTGGCTGGGTCTGCCGCCGGTGCCGGCGGTGGGAGTCATCACGCAGGAGGCGGCCAGCCCTCTCAACGTCCACGATGCCGACAGCGACATCCTGCTGCCCTCCGAGCGTCGCCCCCTGACGGCGGAGGAGTATGAAGCACGGAAGGCACTGGCCCTGCGGTCGGCGGAGGACTTCCTGACGCTGTACCGCTCCATCCCCGACAAGACACACACCACCCTCCCCCAGCGGGAGACCTTCTACGGGGACGTCCCCCTGACGGCGGAGGAGATGTACCGGCATACGAAAAACGTCAACGCCTACTACTTCGGAGAGATCGGGGTGGAGGTCGGCAACGAGCCGGATATCCTCATCTGCCGCCGGGCGGGCTTCGCCGCACTGGAGCGACAGCCCCGGTACCTTCACAATGCCGTGTTCCACGGCAGCTATGACGAGGACTGGACGCTGCGGAAGGTGCTGCGCCGCTTTGTGTGGCATGACCGCATCCATGGCCGGGCCATGTGGCGCATGGCCTGCGCCCTCTGCGGCAGCCGCCGGGTGGCCGACCCCTATCGCTTCGCATAAATCGGAGATCAACAGGAGAAAAACACCATGCAGGATCATATTTATATCAAGGGCGCACGGGAGAATAACCTCAAGAACATCGACGTCACCATCCCACGGGACAAGCTGGTGGTGCTGACGGGGCTCTCCGGCAGCGGCAAGTCCTCGCTGGCCTTTGATACCATCTACGCCGAGGGCCAGCGCCGGTATGTGGAGAGCCTGTCCAGCTACGCCCGGATGTTTCTGGGCCAGATGGATAAGCCCGATGTGGACTATATCGACGGCCTGTCCCCGGCCATTTCCATCGACCAAAAGACCACCAGCAAGAACCCCCGCTCCACGGTGGGCACGGTGACGGAGATCTACGACTATCTCCGCCTGCTGTGGGCCCGCATCGGCACTCCCCACTGCCCCAAGTGCGGCAAGGAGATCCGCCAGCAGACCATCGACCAGATCATCGACCAGATCCTGGCCCTGCCGGAGGGGACCCGTATTCAGGTGCTGGCCCCGGTGGTCCGGGGCCGCAAGGGCGAGCACGCCAAGGTGCTGGAGGATGCCCGCCGCTCCGGCTACGTCCGGGTCCGTGCCGACGGGAGCCTTTATGACCTGTCGGAGGATATCCCGCTGGAGAAGAACAAGAAGCACCACATCGAGATCGTGGTGGACCGGCTCATCGTCCGGCCCGACCTTGGCCAGCGGCTGACGGACTCCGTGGAGACGGCGTCCCACCTCTCCGGCGGCATCGTCATCGTGAATCTGCTGCGGGAGGAGCAGGATCTGATCTTTTCCCAGAACTACGCCTGCGACGACTGCGGCATCAGTATCGAGGAGCTGACGCCCCGGATGTTCTCCTTCAACAACCCCTACGGCGCCTGCCCCACCTGCACGGGGCTGGGGATGCAGCTGAAGGCGGACCCCGCCCTCATCATCCCCGACGACAGCCTCTCCATTCTGGACGGAGCCATCACTGCCAGCGGCTGGAACTCCATCCGCTCCGACGGCATCAGCCGGATGTACTTCGAGGCCCTGTCCAAGAAATATCAGTTCTCCCTCCGAACCCCGGTGCGGGAGCTGCCGGAGTCCGTGCGGCAGATCATTCTCTACGGCACCGGCGGCGAGAAACTGGAGCTGCACTATGACCAGCCCCGTGGCAAGGGCGTATTATATCAGCCCTTCGAGGGGGTGGCCAACAATCTGGAACGTCGGTATCAGGAGACTCAGTCCGACGCCAGCAAGCGGGAGATCGAGGAGTTCATGACCCAATGCCCCTGCCCGGCCTGTCAGGGCCGCCGCCTGAAGCCGGAGGCACTGGCGGTGACGGTGGGTGGCCTGTCCATCTGGCAGGCTACGGAGTTGCCGGTGGATGAGGAGCTGGCCTTCTTCAACGGCCTGACCCTGACGGAGACGCAGCAGCTCATCGCCGCACAGATTTTGAAGGAGATCCGCTCCCGGCTGGGCTTTTTGCAGTCTGTGGGCCTCAGCTACCTGACCCTGTCCCGCTCCAGCGGCACCCTGTCCGGCGGCGAGAGCCAGCGTATCCGGCTGGCCACGCAGATCGGCAGCAGCCTGATGGGGGTGCTGTATATTCTGGACGAGCCCTCCATCGGCCTGCACCAGCGGGACAACGACAAGCTGCTGGCTACCCTCTGCCGCCTGCGGGATCTGGGCAATACCCTCATTGTGGTGGAGCACGACGAGGACACCATGCGGGCCGCCGACTACCTCATCGACATCGGCCCCGGCGCCGGAGCCCACGGCGGGCAGGTGGTGGCCGCCGGCACGCCGGAGGAGGTCATGGCCGATCCCAATAGCCTGACGGGCCAGTACCTCAGCGGGAAAAAGCGTATCGAGGTGCCGGCCGCCCGCCGTCCCGGCAATGGGAAGCTCCTGACGGTGCGGGGCGCACGGGAGAATAACCTGAAAAACATCGACATCTCCGTGCCGCTGGGGACCTTCACCTGCGTCACCGGCGTCTCCGGCAGCGGCAAGTCCTCTCTGGTCAACGAGATCATCTATAAGCGGCTGGGCGCCGAACTGAACCGCATGAAGACCCACCCCGGCAAGCACACCGCCATGGAGGGACTGGAGTATCTGGACAAGGTGGTAGGCATCGACCAGAGCCCCATCGGCCGCACGCCCCGCTCCAACCCCGCCACCTACACCAATCTCTTCAACGACATACGCAATCTTTTTGCCGCCACGCAGGAGGCCAAGGCCCGTGGCTACGGGCCGGGGCGCTTCTCCTTCAACACCCGTGGCGGCCGGTGCGAGGCTTGCTCCGGCGACGGTCTGCTGAAGATCGAGATGCACTTTCTGGCGGACGTGTACGTCCCCTGCGAGGTGTGCCACGGCAAGCGCTATAACCGGGAGACGCTGGAGGTGAAGTACAAGGGCAAGAGCATCGCTGACGTGCTGGATATGACGGCGGAGGAGGCGCTGGCCTTTTTTGCCCCGGTGCCGAGGATCGCCGAAAAGCTTCGGACCCTCTGCGATGTGGGACTGGGCTATGTGAAGCTGGGCCAGTCCTCCACCACCCTCTCCGGCGGCGAGGCCCAGCGGGTGAAGCTGGCCACGGAGCTGTCCCGCCGTGCCACGGGCCGCACCTTCTATATTCTGGACGAGCCCACCACGGGTCTGCACTCCGACGATGTGAAGAAGCTGCTGGAGGTGCTGCAGCGGCTGGTGGACGCCGGGAACACGGTGCTGGTCATCGAGCACAATCTGGATGTCATCAAGTCCGCCGACTGGCTCATCGATCTGGGCCCGGAGGGCGGCGCCGGGGGAGGGACCCTCGTCTGCGCCGGTACTCCGGAGACAGTGGCGGCCTGCGAGACCTCGTACACCGGCCAGTACCTGAAAAAGTATCTGTCCTGGGCACCTGCCGCCGGTTGCGGCGGCGGAGGAAATGTGATAAGCTGATACCGAGACACCTGCCCTCCCGCCTTCTGCATACAATGGCATGAGGTGATGGCATGGAACTGATGGGAGACGGCCTCATTGCCTTTTTGGCGGCGGTGGGCGTGAGCACCATCCTCTGGCTGCTGGCGGAGACACTGCTGCGCCGCCATAGCCCGGTGGCGCAGGCCGTACTGGTGCTGCCGGTCCGGGGTGACGGGGCCACGCTGGAGCGGGCTCTGCACCTGACCATGGAGCAGCGCACGACAGGGGAGACCCCCATCCTGCTGGCGGACTGCGGGTTGGATGAGACGGGCCTGCGTCTGGCGCAGAGCCTGACGCGGCGATACAGCCGGGTGCAGCTTTGCCCGGCGGAGGAATTGGAAAATTATCTGAAGTGAGGAACGAGCTATGGGTGAGCGCTGCACGGTGGAGGGAACCGTCCAACACGTGATCTTCCAGAATGAGGAGAACGGCTATACGGTGCTGGGCCTGCTGACGGAGGAGGGCGAGCTGGTGACAGTGGTGGGATGTATCCCCTGCGTGGCCCCCGGTGAAAAGCTCACCGCCGACGGCCTGTGGGTCAGCCACCCCTCCTACGGTCAGCAGTTCGCCGCCGAGACGGTGGAGCGTCTGATGCCGGAGACGGAGGAGGAACTCATCAGCTACCTCTCCTCCGGCATCATCAAGGGCGTCGGCCCTGCCACGGCGGAGCGGCTGGTGGAGCGGTTCGGCGGCGAGACGCTGGCTGTTATCGAGGAGGAGCCGGAGCGGCTGAGCACCGTCAAGGGCATCACCTCCAAGCGGGCCATGGAGATCTCCGCCGCCTTCCGGGAGCTGACGGGACTGCGTCGGGTCATGGAGTTTCTGGCCCGGTACGAGCTGCCGGTGGAGCTGGCCATGCGGCTGTACCGCACCTACGGAGCCGATGCGCTGCCCCGTCTCCGGGCGGACCCCTATCTGCTGGCGGGGGAGCGCTACGGCGTAGCCTTTGCCGATGTGGACGAGATCGCTCTGAGTATGGGCTTCGGCGGCGACAGCCCCTGCCGCACGGAGGCGGCGGTGCTGTACGAGCTGGAGCACAATCTGGGAAACGGCCATGTGTTCCTGCCCCGGCCCAAGCTGCTGGCGGCCACGGAACAGCTCATCGGCGCCCCGCCGGAGCTGGTGGAGCAGGCGCTGGACACATTGGAGAGCCGTGGCGCCGTGGCGGAGGAGCGGATCGCACGGGTGGACGCCTGTTACCTGCGCCGGATGTATCTGGCAGAGAGCGAGACGGCCCGGCGGCTGCTGGCGCTGCGGGATGCCCCCCGGCCACAGGGCCGGGGCGTGGAGAAGCTGATCCGGGAGATGGAGGAGCAGCAGGGCATCGCCTATGCCCCTCAGCAGCGTCAGGCGGTGGAGCTGGCGGCCCGCACCGGCGTGCTGCTGCTGACCGGCGGCCCCGGCACCGGCAAGACCACCTCCACACGGGGCATCGTGGCCCTCTTCGAGGGCATGGGCCTTCAGGTGCTGCTGCTGGCCCCCACAGGCCGTGCCGCCAAGCGCATGAGCGAGCTGTGCCGCCGGGAGGCCCAAACCATCCACCGGGCGCTGGGCATGACCTATAACGAGCTTACCGGCGAGACGGTGTTCAAGAAAAACGGCAAGGAGCCGCTGGAGGCCGATGCCGTCATTGTAGACGAGATGAGCATGGTGGACCTGCCGTTGATGCAGGCGCTGCTGGAGGCTGTGAAGCCCGGCTGCCGTCTGGTGATGGTGGGGGATCCCGATCAGCTGCCCTCCGTTGGCCCCGGCAACGTGCTGGGGGATCTGCTGCGCTCCCACGCAGTGGCCGCCGTGTCCCTGACGGAGGTGTTCCGTCAGGCGGAGCGTTCCGCCATCATCCGCAATGCCCACGCCGTCAACAGCGGCCGTCCCCCGGAGCTTGGCAGCGGCCAGAACGACTTCTTTTTCCTGTGCCGCCGGGCCCCGGACCGTCTGGTGCAGACGGTGGTGGACCTGTGCCGCACCCGCCTGCCGGACAACATGGGGATCCCCGCCGATCAGATCCAGGTGCTGTCCCCCACCCGCCGGGGTCTTACCGGCACCGTGAGCCTGAACCGGGCGCTGCAGGCGGCTTTGAACCCGCCTGCCCCGGACAAGCGCCAGAAAACGTGGGGGGAGCTGACCTTCCGGGAGGGGGATCGGGTCATGCAGACCCGCAACAACTACGACGTCCTCTGGCAGAAGGACGACGGCGAGATGGGTACCGGCATCTTCAACGGCGACGTGGGGATCATTCAGGAAATTGACCCCGGCGGCGAGCTGGTGACCATCCGCTTCGATGACCGCACCAGCGTCTATACCCCGGATCTGCTGGGCCAGCTGGACATGGCCTACGCCATGACGGTACATAAGGCACAGGGCAGCGAGTACCGGGCCGTGGTGCTGGTCAGCGCCCCTGCCGCCGCATCTCTCATGGTGCGGGGGGTGCTGTATACTGCCATCACACGGGCCAGAGAGCTGCTGGTAATGGTGGGGGACGATGTGATTCCCGGAAAAATGGCAGAAAACGACCGGCAGGCCCGGCGATACAGCGGCCTGCGCCGCAGGCTCATGCAGGGAGGTGGCAGCGATGGCGCTTCAGGATGATCTGAACCGGCTGCAAAAGCAGCTGGGGAATTTTCTCTTTCCCCGGAAATGTCCCTTCTGCGGGGCCGTCACCGGCGGCCGCCTGCTGTGCAGCAGCTGCGAAAGGACTCTGCCCTATACCGGGGAGAACGCCCTGCGTCAGGGGACCTTCGGGCGCTGCGCCTCGCCGCTGTACTATACCGCCCCCGTCCGGGAGGCTATCCTCCGCTTCAAGTTTCAGGGCCACACCGGCGGACTGGACTGCTTCGGCCGTCTGCTGGCCGACTGCGCCGCCCGGTGGTATTCCGGCGAGTTTGACACCGTGACGTGGGTGCCGGTGAGCCGCAAGCGCCTGCGGCAGCGGGGCTTTGACCAGTCCCGTCTGCTGGCGGCCAGCCTGTGCGTGGATTGGCACGTGGCCCCGGTGGAGACCCTCCGCAAGGCGGTGGACAACCCCGCCCAGTCGGGGCTTACCGACGCTGAGCATCGCCGGGCCAACGTGCTGGGAGTCTACGAGGCCCTGCCGGAGAACGTCCGGGACAAGCGGCTCCTACTCATCGACGATATCGTCACCACCGGCTCCACCCTCACCGAGTGCGTCCGGGTGCTGCGGGAGGCCGGGGCCGCCGACGTGGTGTGCCTGACGCTGGCCCGCACCGAGGAGGAGCACTGATTAAGGGGAATGCGGCCTGCGGCGAGACGCCGCCGGTATGGAAATGCCGCAAACGGCGCACAATAGCACCGGGACTTGTCTGCGGCGGGACGTGATTTCCTAAAAAACTGTGAACATTTGTTTACGAAGCCATAAAACCGGGAAAACACTCTTGCAAAATGCGGAGAGCGCCTTTATAATTGTAGCTTAGAGAAGAATCGGCTGCCTGCAGCCGTGTCCCATAACAGAAGAAAACGAGGTGCAGCGTATGTGTTCATTGGCAAAGGATATCGGGATCGATCTGGGTACCGCATCGGTACTGGTCTATATTAAGGGTAAGGGCGTCGTGCTCAACGAGCCGTCTGTGGTGGCCATCGACAAGAATACCGGCCGCCTGCTGAAGGTGGGCGCCGAGGCTCAGGCCATGCTGGGCCGTACTCCCGGCAACATCGTGGCCATCCGCCCCCTGCGGGACGGCGTCATTTCCGACTACGACATGACGGAGCGGATGCTCAAGGAGTTCATCCGCAAGGTCACCGGCGGCTTCCACCTGTTCCCGCCCCGGATCATGGTGTGCGTCCCCTCCGGCATCACGGAGGTGGAAGAGCGTGCCGTCATCGACGCCGGCCGTCAGGCAGGCGCCCGCCGTGTCTACCTCATCGAGGAGCCCGTGGCGGCGGCCATCGGCGCCGGCATCGACATCACCAAGCCCGACGGGCACATGGTGGTGGATATCGGCGGCGGCACCAGCGACATCGCCGTCATCAGCCTCTCCGGCGTGGTGGAGTCCGCCTCCATCAAGGTGGCCGGCGACCAGTTCAACGAGTCCGTCGTCAAGTATATGCGCCGCAAGCACAATATCCTCATCGGTGAGCGCACAGCGGAGCAGATGAAGATGGAGATCGGCTGCGTCTATCCCAAGGAGGAGGAGGCTACCATTGAGATCAAGGGCCGCTGCCTGATGACGGGCTTGCCCAAGACCATCACCGTCAACTCCACCGAGATGATGGAGGCCTTCGAGGAGCCGGTGGAGCGTATTCTGGAGGCGGTTCACAACGTGCTGGAGCGCACGCCCCCGGAGCTGGTGGCGGATATCTCCAACAACGGCATCGTCATGACCGGCGGCGGCAGTCTGGTGGACGGCTTCGACAAGCTGATCACCGCCCGCACCGGCATCCATACGGTGGTGGCGGAGGACGCCATCTCCTGCGTGGCGGAGGGTACCGGCAAGAGTCTGGACTCTCTGGGCGATATGCAGGACGGAACGGTGAATCTGTCCCGCAGAAGACAGATGAACTGAGAAGCATTGACTTTGCACCGAAAAGCAGAGCTTCGGCTCTGCTTTTCCTGTAACCGGGCCGGGAGCGGAACCCCTGTCCCGCAGCATCAGAAAAGGAGGAGTCCCCATGAAGTTTTCCAGCAAAGTGCAGAAATGCGGCCTGTCGCCCATGCGTAAATTCCACCCCTATGCGGTGGCCGCCGAGGCCAAGGGCCGGAACATCTATCACCTGAACATCGGTCAGCCGGATATCGAGACGCCCAAGGCGTTCTTCGATGCCGTCCGCAGCTTTGACCTGCCGGTGCTGGAGTACGCACCCTCTCCCGGCGTCCCCGCCCTCATCGAGGCCATCCGGGACTACTATGCTGCGCTGGATATGCACTTCGCCGCCGAGGATATCCTCATCACCAACGGCGGCTCCGAGGCTCTCCAGATCGCCATGAACTGCATTCTCGACGACGGCGACGAGATCCTCATCCCGGAGCCCTTCTACCCCAACTACAACACCATGGCCCGCACCTGCGGCGCCGTGATCCACCCGGTGTCCACCTCCCCGGAGGAGGGATACTTCTACGCCGACCGCAGCCGCATCGAGGCAGAGATCACCCCCCGCACCCGTGCCATTCTGGTGACCAACCCCGGCAACCCCACCGGCACCGTCCTGACCCATGAGGAGATGGAGATGCTGGTGGACGTGGCCCGGCAGCACGACCTGTTCCTCATCGGGGATGAGGCCTACCGGGAGTTTGTCTACGCCGGGGAGCCTCTCCAGTCCTTCGGTGAGTTCACCCATGCAGCGGAGAACGTCATCCTCATCGACACGGTGTCCAAGCGCTTCTCCGCCTGCGGCGCCCGCATCGGCTGCCTCATCTCCCGTAACCGGGAGCTCATGGCCCACGCCATGAAGTATGCTCAGTGCCGTCTGGCGGTGCCGACGCTGGATCAGTTGGCCTCCGCCGCATTGTATCAGGTGGGCCCGGAGTATTTCGCCGCCACCCGTGAGGAGTATAAGCGCCGCCGTGACACGGTGGTCCGCAAGCTCCAGCAGATTCCCGGCGTGGTCTGCAAATGTCCCAAGGGCGCCTTTTATCTGATGGCCGCTCTGCCGGTGGACGATGCCGACACCTTCCAGCAGTGGCTGCTGGAGGAGTTCGAGGATCACGGCGATACCGTCATGTTTGCCCCCGGCGAGCCCTTCTACGGCACTCCCGGCAAGGGCAAAAACGAGATCCGCATTGCCTACGTCCTGAAGCAGCAGGATCTGGAGCGTGCCATGGATCTGCTGGCGCTGGGGATCCGTGCCTATCAGCAGCGATAAAGAACCACAGCCGGAGCCGTCGCTCCGGCTGCCCTTCCGTCAGGAAAGCGAGGATATGATGATGTTTCAAGGCTATGACCAGCAGACGGTGGATTTTCTCTGGGGCATCCGCTTCAATAACGACCGCAGCTGGTTTCAGGAGCATAAAGAGCAGTACCAGACCCACCTGCTGGCCTCCACCCGTGCGCTGGGGGAGCAGCTCTACGACGGCCTTCATGCCATGCTGCCCCACGAACCGCTGATACTGAAGGTCAGCCGCATCTACCGGGATGCCCGCCGCCTCCATGGGCAGGGACCCTATAAGGATCACCTGTGGCTCTGTGTCCGCACCGGCGATCAGGACTGGACCGGCCGCCCCACCTTCTACTTTGAAATTGCCCCGGACTATTACAGCTACGGCATGGGCTTCTGGTGTGCCGCCCCGGCCCTCATGGCCCTGTACCGCCAGCGCATCGACGCCGACCCCAAGCCGCTGGAGAAGCTGGTGCGCCGCTTTGACCGCCAGCAGACCTTCCGGCTCACCGGCCCGGAGTACGCCCGCAGCAAGGGACAGGTGTCCGACCTCCTGCGCCCGTGGTATCAGAAAAAATCCCTGTCCCTGCAATGGGAAGCCCCGCTGGACCAGCGTATTTTCAGCCCCCAGCTGCCGCAGGAGATTCTGGAGAGCTTCCGGGAGCTGCTGCCCTTCTACCGCTACTTTACAGATCTCTGCGCTGCTCTGTCCCGTCAGGAGGGAGCGGACGAATAAGCATAAGCACGGCAGACGCCTCGTCTGCCGTGCTTTTTCTGCGCTTTTTGCCCCTTTCCGCTTGGCCGTCCGGACAAGGAGCCTGCCGCAGTATGGCGTATTTCTGCCCGGCAAAACCATGCTTGCCCTTTGCCCACTGACGGTAAACTGTAAAACCCCCCGAAATTTGCAGAAAGTGCTTGAATTCTGTCAAGTACGGTGCTATGATAGAACTATCAAGTGTGCGACGAAAAGCCCATGGGCTTTTATCGTTTCTAAGAAACGATAAGGGGTGTTCAAAGGGCGTGTCATTCCGAGGAGGGGCGCAGCCCCGACGTGAGGATCCATACTCCCCGCATCCCCCACAAAGCCGTCGGCCACCGACGCACACGCAAAAAATAGGAGGAAGATACTATGACAAACCGCAAGAGTACCAAACGGGCCTTGCTGGGCAGCGTCATGGCCATGGTTCTGTGCCTGGCTATGCTCATCGGCGCTACCTTCGCATGGTTCACCGACACCACATCCACCGGGGTCAATAAGATCCAGGCGGGGAATCTGGATGTGGCTCTTGAAATGAAAGATGGCGACAACTGGGTCTCCGCCGAGGGTAAGACTCTTACTTTCAAGACCAAAGACAATAGAGCCGCCGACCAAATTCTTTGGGAGCCGGGCTGTACCTACGAGCTGCCGCAGCTCCGTGTTGTCAACAAGGGCAACCTTGCTCTGAAGTATAAGATTCAGATCACCGGTATTCAGGGCGACGCAAAGCTCAATGAGGTTATTGATTGGACCATCAACGATGCCGCTATCGATCTGACCGAGGGACATCTGACTGCCGGTCAGCAGGGCGATGCTTTCACCATCAAGGGTCATATGCAGGAAACCGCCGGCAATGATTATCAGAATCTTACTATTGACGGCATCGGTATCAATGTTGTTGCGACGCAGGACACGGTTGAGAGCGACAGCTCTAATAATCAGTACGATGCGAATGCTGAATATCCTATTACAGTTACAACGGGAGACGAACTGCAGGCCATTGTGAACAATGCAACAGCTCCTGTCAATGTCGTGCTGATGAACAGCATTACGACCAACAACTTCGTCATCCCTGAGGATAAGGATGTAACCCTGGATTTGAATGGCCGCACTGTAGCGAATGCTGAATCGCACACCATTCTGAATAAAGGCCATCTTACTCTGAAAGATTCAAGCGCAGATAAAAGCGGTCAGATCATCTCCCTCAAGGGCAACACTGCAGCACTTCGCAACGGAGATAACGCAGTCTGTGTAGTCGAGGGCGGAACCATTTCTCGTGACGGGGCCAATGGAAATACATGGCATGTGGTTGAAAACTTTGGCAAGATGACCTTCAATGGTGGTAAGGTCGTCCTAAAGAACGGAAATGGCTTTGCTATTACCAATGGCTGGAATTATTTTGATCCCGGTGCTTCTACTACGCATGCAGTGATGGAAATCAACGCTTTGGAGCTTGATACCGATTCCAGTGGAATTAAGAATTGCAGATATGGCGATCTGACCGTAAATGATGTGAACGTGGCCTCCACCGGATATTGGGCCCTTTCCAACGACTATCTTGGAACAGCCGTAATCAACGGTGGAACCTTTACTTCCACTTCTTTCAAGGCAGTTTCCAACGGTGCTGCAATGACGGTGAATGGCGGAACCTTTGACGGAACAGCAGGGTTCTTCGTTCAGAGCTATGCCACATCCACAGTTCTCAACGGCGGAACCTATACAAACATGAACGTTGACGACCTCGCTGGCTATGTCGGTACGGGACACACCGCACAGCAAAGCGGCACATCCGTGATTATTAAGTAAAACCCTATTTCCACCCCCTCCGCCCTCGGGCGGAGGGGGCAATCAAAGGGCATATCGTCGACACAAGCTTTGTATCTTTCCGCCCGCCGTAAGCGGCAGGCGTCAATCACGGTGCTGTGTCTCCTCTCCCCACCAAAACCGCTTTGCTTGTTTTGTCGGGGACCCCCGGATGAATATGCCTTTTGATTGCCTATACAAATTCCATCGAAAACTGAGCGCAATGTAATGAAGGTGTACCCCGTCTTCCTCCACCGGGTGAAGCACGCAGCAAAGGAGGTGCAGAAACCATGGGTTTCTGCCGGCGTTCTTTGGAAACCACCTCGCTGTATCCGCCACAGGCGGATACAGCGAGGTGGTTTCGGGGAAGTGTCCCGGATTCCATGCCGCAACGTGGCTGGAGATCGGCTGACACGACGGTGCAGACTTTCTGCCGCGATTGGCAGAAAGTTGCCCCAGTAAGGTAGCGTTTTCGGACTCGTTTTATCAGGGTGCAGACTTTCTGCCGCTATTGGCAGAAAGTTGCCCTCCGGAGGCAAAATACAAAAACGCCCCAACAAAATAGCAGCCCCTCCGCCGCAAGGCGGAGGGGCTGCTATTTCATAAGCTGCTTTCCAAGAGGAGCTTACTTCTGATCGCAGATGGGGGAGTGGCCATTCTCATCCAGATGAGCGAGGCAGCGGGTGCAGAAGCTGGGCGCCGCGGGAGCCGCCTGCTCAGCGGGCTGGGAGGGAGTCGACCGCTGGGCAGGAGCCGCAGAAGCCACGGGCGTCACCGGAGCAGCGGGCTGGGAGGGCTGGGTACGGTGCAGCTCCGGCACGGCGAACAGGTCGGCGTCGGCGCTGCGCTCGTTCTGGTTTTTCAGCTTGCGGTTGATGGAGATGACGTTCTTCAGCAGCAGGACCGCCATCATCAGCAGCTCATAGCACAGACGTACCGCAATGGGGCCCAGCACCATCAGCAGGATGCCGTAGCCGCCCAGCCAGTGACGGCCGGTCCAAGTCTCCGGAGCCATGAACAGCATGAAGAAGCCGCACAGAATGAGGTAGGCCGTCACGAAGATGTATAGAGCCTGCAGGATCTTCTCCACGATCAGGAACTTAAAGTTCACGGCGTCGTGGAGGAACTTGCCGAAGCGGCCCAGCTTCTCCCGCTTGCTCTCCGGTACCACCAGAATGAAGGCCGCCACCGTGGCGATGATGGCGAGGATCGTGGCGATGATGCCGAAAGCACCCATATTGGCGCTCAGAGCGCTCAGACTGGTCATAGGATTCATAAGTACTATTCCTTTCTGTATGTGTGTGATCTCTATCTCCATAGCTTTGCCGGATTTCGACAAAACTACAAGAATATCGTATCACGAAAGGGGAAGCTTGTCAACATCCGACCAAAGTGGACAGAAACAGGACGGATATCCACTTGACAAATGGTCCCAAAATGGGTATATTATGTACCAGTCAAGTGAATATCTTCCACCTTGGGGGAGTAATTCCACTTCGCAGCCTGCGGAGTGAGGCAGCTTCGTCAAACCGGCGTTCAGGCGCCCGGACTGCTTTGAAAGAATGAGACTCATGCGTGGGCTTCGGCCTGCGCATGAGTTTTTTTGTTGCGCCGGGTGGGTAAAATGGAGATGGGGGGAGGACCCCCGAAGAAGGAGTGGTTGGATGCAAAAGGAATACACCCAAACAAAGGAACAGGTGCTGGAGGGCCTGCGGACAGACCGGCAGGGCCTTTCGGCGCAGGAGGCGGAGAAGCGCCTTCGGGAGCACGGGGAGAACCGTCTGAAGGAGGCGGAGAAGCTGACCTTGTTTCAGCGGTTCGTGCAGCAGCTGAAGGATCCCATGCTGCTGATCCTGCTGGCGGCGGCAGCGGTGTCCGCCGTGACTAATATCCTGTCCCATGAGAGCTTTACGGAGGTCATCATCATCCTGCTGGTGGTGCTGCTGAACGCCGTTCTGGGCGTGGTGCAGGAGAGCAAGGCGGAGGCCGCCATTGAGGCTCTCCAGACCATGACCGCCGCCACCTGCAAGGTGCTGCGGGACGGGCAGCAGGTGACCATGGAGAGCCGCCTGCTGGTACCCGGCGACGTGGTGCTGCTGGAGGCGGGCGACGCCGTCCCGGCGGACGGGCGCATTTTGGAGAGCGCCTCCATGAAGATCGAGGAGGCAGCCCTCACCGGCGAGAGTGTCCCCGTCAGCAAGTTTACGGAGCCCCTCGCCGGGGAACAGGTGTCGCTGGGCGACCGGAAGAACATGGCCTACATGGGCTCGGCGGTGGTATACGGCCGGGGCCGCATGGTGGTCACCGCCACGGGCATGGACACGGAGATGGGCAAGATCGCCGGTGTGCTGGCCCAGACGGAGCAGGAGGAGACGCCCCTGCAGCGTAAGCTGACCCAGTTGGGCAGCACCCTATCCAAGATGGTGCTGGCCATTTGCGTGTTCATCTTTGTATTTGACCTGCTGGTGGCGGGTTCCCTGACGCTGGAGAGCGTGTTGGAGACCTTCATGGTGGCAGTGTCGCTGGCGGTGGCCGCCATTCCGGAGGGTCTTGCCACGGTGGTGACGGTGGTGCTCTCCATCGGTGTTACCAAGATGAGCCAGCACAACGCTGTGATCCGCCGTCTGACGGCGGTGGAGACGCTGGGCTGCACGCAGGTCATCTGCTCTGACAAGACCGGTACCCTCACACAGAATAAAATGACGGTGGTGGAGCACACCGGCCCGGAGGGACTGCTGGGTACCGCTATGACCCTCTGCAACGACGCCGTGGAGAACCCCGACGGCACGGTGCAGGGCGAGCCCACGGAGGCGGCGCTGGTGCGCTTCGGCGTGGACAGCGGGCTGGATAAGAACCGGCTGGAGCAGGAGCAGCCCCGTGCGGCGGAGGCTCCCTTCGACTCCTCCCGGAAGATGATGTCCACCATCCACCGCATGGATAACGGCTTCATTCAGTACACCAAGGGCGCACCGGATGAGGTGCTGCGCCGCTGCACCCGATATGAGGAGAACGGCCAGATGCTGCCCATGACCGAGGAGAAGCGGCAGGAAATTCTGGCGCAGAACAAGGCCATGGCGGATAAGGCTCTGCGTGTGCTGGCGGCGGCCATCCGCCTGTGGGAGGGCGGTCTGCCCAAGGACGACAGCCCGGAGTATCTGGAGCAAGATTTGTGCTTCGTGGGTCTGGCGGGCATGATCGACCCGGTGCGTCCGGAGGTGAAGGCCGCCATCCAGCAGTGCCGCACGGCAGGCATCCGGCCGGTGATGATCACCGGCGACCACAAGGATACCGCCGTGGCCATCGCCAAGGAGCTGGGGATATTGGACGATCCCTCGCAGGCCGTTACCGGCAGCGCTCTGGACAGCCTCAGCGACGAGGAGCTGGCCAAGGAGGTGGAGAAGTACAGCGTGTACGCCCGCGTGCAGCCGGAGCATAAGGTCCGCATCGTTAACGCATGGCGCAAGCGGGGGGCCGTGACGGCTATGACCGGCGACGGCGTCAACGACGCCCCGTCTATCAAGTCCGCCGACATCGGCGTGGGCATGGGCATCACCGGCACCGACGTCACCAAGAATGTGGCGGATATGGTGCTGGCCGACGACAACTTTGCCACCATCGTGGGCGCCGTAGGCGAGGGCCGCCGTATCTACGACAATATCCGCAAGGCCATTCAGTTCCTGCTGGCCTCCAATATGAGCGAGGTGCTGGGCGTGTTCGTGGCTACGCTGCTGGGCTTTACCCTGATGAACCCGGTGCATCTGCTGTTCATCAACCTCATCACCGACTGCTTCCCGGCGCTGGCGCTGGGTCTGGAGAAGGGGGAGCCGGACGTGATGGAGCGGCCGCCCCGCCCCTCCGATGACGGCATTTTCGCCGGTGGTCTGGGCTGGGACATCGCCTATCAGGGCATCCTCATTACCGTTATCACGTTGGTCTCCTATATCATTGGCCACTGCATAGAGGTGGGGTATTTCGAAATGCCCAAGGGCGTCTCCGACGACGGCATGACCATGGCCTTCCTGACCATGAGTATGTGCGAGATCTTCCACAGCTTCAATATGCGCTCTCAGCGGCGCAGCGTGTTCAGCCTGCCCAGTCACAACAAGGTGCTGTGGTTGGCCATGATCGGCAGTCTGCTGCTGACCACCGTGGTGCTGGAGGTGCCCTTCATCGCCAACGCCTTCGGATTTACGCCGGTGAGCTGGACGGAGTACGGTATTGCGCTGGGTCTGGCGGTGCTGGTGATCCCCGTGGTGGAGATCGTAAAAGCCTGCCAGCGGGCCCATGGCCGGAGAAAGAAACAGCTTTAAGCCTGTCGGATCACATCCGCCGGGGCGGCTTTTGCCGCCCCGGCGCTCTGTCAGAACCCTATAAAATGCCGGGTCACCGCCCGGCGTTTTTCTTTCTGCGGGAATTTGCGTGGCGGCGGAACGTGTGGTATAATCATCTATTATGACAAATTCCTCGGAAGGAGGCGTATCTATATGAGCGATGAACGGATGGAGCAAAACCGGCAGCCGGAAAAGACAGATGTGGTGTTCTTTTCCCCGGAGATGCTGCGGCTGGCGGATCAGCACCGGCGGGAGCAGCAGGAGCGGCTGGAGAACTGCCGCCAGGCGGCCCAGAATGGTGACTGCGCCGCAGCGGTGCAGATGGGACTGCATTATTTTTACGGCACCGGCGGCGTGAAGAAGGACCCGGACAAGGCCTTTGCATGGTTCAGCCGCACGGAACCGGACGACCCCACAGCTCTTTACTGGCTGGCGGTGTGCCACGACAACGGCACCGGCGTGGAGCGTGACCCGGTGCGGGCCTTCGAACTGTTTCAGGAGAGTGCCAAGCTGGGCTATCTGCCGGCGGTGTGCGATCTGGGCGTGTGCTACGAAAACGGGCAGGGAACGGAGAAGGATCTGGACCGGGCCATCCAGTGTTATCGCCATGCGGCGGAGGAGGGCTATGCGCAGGGACAGTGCAATCTGGGGGCCATGTATTACTTCGGCGTGGGAGTGGAGAAGGACTATGGGCAGGCGGCCCGGCTCTTCACCCAAGCGGCGGAGCAGCGGCATCCACGGGCGCAGTTCCTGCTGGGTCTGTGCTATGAGTTCGGCAACGGCGTGGAGCAGGATGCCAAAAAGGCGGCGCTTCTGTATCAGGAGGCCGGGAAGGGCGGCAGCGCTGAGGGCCTGTGTGCTCTGGGCGTGCTGCACCACGCCGGAAAGGGCGTGGAGAAGGACGATCGCCGTGCGGCGGAGCTGTTTCGTCAGGCAGCGGAGCTGGGCCTGCCCAGAGCGCAGCTGTTTCTGGGTCACTGCTACGACGACGGCATGGGGGTGGATCAGTCGCCGCCTCAGGCGGTGGAGTGGTTCCGTCAGGCGGCGCAGACGGGCTATCCCGACGCCGTGATGCAGCTGGGGCTGTGCTATCTGTACGGTCACGGGACAGCGACCGACGAGAAGCAGGCGGCGGAGCTCTTTCAGCAGGCCGCCTCGGAGGGGAACATCCGGGCCAAGAACGAGCTGGGGCTGTGCTATGAGGCGGGCCGTGGCGTGGAGAAGGATATCCACCGTGCAGCGGAGTTGTACCGTCAGGCGGCGCAGGCCGGTATGGCGGCGGCCCAGTGTAATCTGGGCGTGCTGTACCGGGAGGGCCTCGGCGTAGAGCAGGACGACCGCAAGGCGGCGGCCCTGTTCCGGGCATCGGCAGGACAGGGCTTTGCCCGTGGACAGTTCCTGCTGGGGCTGCACTTGGAGGACGGCCGGGGCATCGATCGGAATGAAAAGCAGGCGGCGCAGGAGTACCGCCGTGCGGCGGGACAGAGCTATCCCAATGGCATGGCGGCGCTGGCCCGGTGCTATGAGCACGGCGTCGGGCTGGAGCGCAACCCCTATCTGGCGGCGGATCTCTATGACCGGGCAGCCCGCCGGGGCCATGTGGGGGCGGCCTATGCCCTGGGGAATATGCTGCTCTCCGGCGACGCCATCGGGCAGGACCCGGCCCGTGCGCTGGAGCTGTACCAGCAGGCGGCACAGGCCGGACACATGGGCGCTCTGCGGCAGGTGGGCCGGTGCTATCAGAAGGGGAAGGGCTGCCAAAAGGACGAGGCCAAGGCCTTTGACTGCTTCCGGCGCAGCGCCGAGGGCGGAGACGGTCCGGCGGCGGTGTCGCTGGGGTACTGCTATGAAAAGGGCAGCGGCTGCCCGGCGGATGCCGCCCAAGCGGCTCACTGGTACGAGGAGGCGGCCCACCGGGGCCTGCCTCTGGGACAGTACGATCTGGGCTGCCTGTACGAGGTGGGACAGGGCGTCCCACGGGACCGGAGGAAGGCGCTGGAGCTGTTTCGGCAGGCGGCACAGGAGGTCCCGGAGGCCCGACAGGCGGTCCGGCGGCTGGAAAAAGCCGGCAGAGCCAAACAGATCGTGGGCTGGTTGCTGGTGGCCTATGCCATGCTCATGGGAGCAGGACTATGGGAGGGCAGCGCCGGTGACCGGATCATCTGGCTGGCGACAATGGCCCCTCCGGCGGTGGCCGGAGGGTGCTGTCTGCACGATGGTCGTCGTCTGGTGCCGCCGCTGAGTAGGATCGGGCGGATCGCCCTGACGGTCTTAGGGGCCGTGCTGGCCTTCTTCTTTGTGGTGGGGATCGTGGTGCTGCTGGACCCGGCGGAGGCAGTGGACGGCGCCGGTGTGTGGCTCACCGGCTGCGCCGGTGTCGGTGCGGCGACCATGCTGCTGGGCGGCCTGCGGAAGCCCCGTACATAAAATCGCAGCGGGGGCGTGTAACAAAAAAAAAAACCCCCCCC
>ENA-UOIY01001583-UOIY01001583.1-human-gut-metagenome-genome-assembly--contig:-P114-NODE-1583-length-22755-cov-17.498106_pt1 | contig 22755 bp, 21 predicted proteins | sample MGYA00242335_ERZ723882 | MGnify/ENA metagenome assembly ERZ723882
TTGAACCTATCGGCAGGGACTACCTTTATTCTGAATTGGTAAACCCTATCTTTACAAAAGACGGGGATAATGTGAAAGTCAAGGTTGCCGTAAAATTCATAGACAATCAGACAAAGGCAACGCAGGTATCACAGTTTGAGCTTGTGCTACATAAGGATAGCAACTGGAAGATTGTAGGATAAAGAAAAGTCAATACTCATATCAAAATATTTTGATATGAGTATTGACAACACGGTTTTAAGAGAGTATGATATTCATATCAAGATATTTTGATGTAAGGAGTGAATATAATGACTGATTTCTCAAAAGACGCTAAAATATTTAAAGCTCTCTGTGATGAAAAGAGATTAAAAATTTTAGACCATTTAAAGAGTGGAGAAAAATGTGCGTGTGTTCTAATTGAGTATATGGATATAGGGCAATCCGCTCTATCTTATCACATGAAAATATTATGTGAGTCTGGTCTTATTTCTAGTCGTCAAGACGGGAAATGGACACATTATAGCTTAAATAAAAAGGGAAGCGAGTATGCTTCTAAGCGATTACTAGAATTAACAAGCCAAAATACAAAAACACAGTCAGAATGTTGTAAATAAAAGCCACATAGCGTTGGCTTTTATAAAACCCCAACACATCAAAAAAAATTGATATGACAAAAAAGAATGGAGTGTGATGTTATGAATTTTTTAAACTCTATTTGGTTATTCTTTCAAGACCAAATACTCGGAATGAAGTGGCTAAACAATCTCATAGGAAGTTTATTATCTTCAATAGGGATTGATACAAATAGCCAGTTAGGTGGAAGTTTACAGTTTTTTGTTTATGATGTAATTAAAATTGTAATCTTGCTTTGTTTGCTTATATTTATGATTTCGTATATACAGAGCTATTTTCCACCAGAAAGAAGCAAAAAAATATTAGGACGTTTTCATGGCATTGGAGCAAACATAATATCTGCTTTATTAGGAACAGTAACATCTTTTTGCTCATGTTCATCAATACCTATTTTTATAGGATTTACAAGTGCTGGCTTACCATTAGGAGTGACATTTTCTTTCTTGATTTCGTCCCCTATGGTTGATTTAGGAAGTCTTGTATTGCTGATGAGCATATTTGGAGCAAAGATTGCAGTTGCCTATGTTATCTTGGGATTAGTTATTGCAGTTATTGGCGGAACATTGATAGAAAAACTTCATATGGAAAAATATGTAGAAGAATTTGTAACTAATGCAGGTAGTATTGATATTAACTCCCCTACATTGACTAAAAAAGACAGGGTACATTTTGCAAAAGAGCAAGTAATAGAAACATTCAAAAAAGTATTTCCATATATTTTGGTAGGTGTTGGAATCGGTGCAATTATTCATAATTGGTTACCGCAATCTTGGATAGAGAATGTTCTAGGCAGTGAAAATCCGTTCGGTGTAATTTTGGCTACACTTGTTGGTATTCCTATGTATGCAGACATATTCGGAACAATTCCAGTTGCGGAAGCTTTGCTTGCAAAAGGGGCACAACTGGGAACAATTCTATCATTTATGATGGCTGTTACAACTCTAAGTTTACCATCTCTAATTATGTTGAAAAAAGCAGTAAAACCTAAACTATTGACATTGTTTATTGTAATATGTGGAATTGGTATTATAGTTGTAGGTTATGGTTTTAATATTTTCAGTACACTATTTATTTAAAAAGGAGCGATAAAAATATGAAATTATTTGGAAAAAAGAAAGACAAGAAAGAAGTTTGTAGTTGTGGTGGTAATTGTACTCCGAAAAGCACAGTAAGTTCTGAAACACCTAAAAATGATAAAGATATTAAAATACTTGGTTCATGTTGTGCAAAATGTAAAGAGTTAGAAGAGTCTACTCGTATAGCTTTGTCTGAATTAAATCTTGATTTTGATATAGACCATATTACAGATTTTGGGCAAATTGCCAGCTATGGTGTTATGTCTACACCTGCTTTAGTATTTAAAGGTCAGGTTATATCTTTCGGAAAAGTTCTATCAGTAGAAGAAATAAAAGAATTACTAAAAGAAAGAACGTAATTTTATGGGAAAAGTATCGAATAATTTGAAAGTGTGGTTAAAAAATGAGAAAGCCTAATGTAGCCTTTATTTGTGTTCATAATTCATGTCGAAGTCAAATTGCAGAAGCATTAGGAAAATATCTTGCTTCTAATACTTTTGTGAGTTATTCTGCTGGCACGGAAACTAAACCTAAAATAAATCAAGATGCTGTTCGGTTGATGAAAGAAAATTATGATATAGATATGGAAAAAACACAGTATTCAAAATTACTTTCTGAAATGCCACCGATAGATATTGTTATTACTATGGGGTGCAATGTAAACTGCCCGTATCTTCCATGCAAACATAGAGAGGATTGGGGAATAGAAGACCCAACAGGAAAAAGTGATGATAGTTTTAACGAAGTTATTTTGTTAATTCATTCTAAAATAGTTGAATTAAAAGATAAAATAGACAATAAACTTATTGCTTTATAAAGAGAAATTTGGAGTAATTATATGCTTAAAATTAAACAACATGATATAAAGAAAATTATAAAATATGGTGCAAAGGCAAGTGGTAGGTCGGTTGCTGATGTTCGGGCTGATATACAAGCGACCATTGATGATGAAATGAACAGCACTGACCCAGAGGTGCAGGCAAATTTTAAAAAGCTCTTTGGGAACAAACGTCCTACGCCAGAAGAATACATTTATACAATGACAAAGAAATCAAGATTTAAAGTATGAGAGCCTTTATTTACTACCTGCGTAGCAGATCAGTAAATAGAGGACGAACGAAACAAGAGATTTAGGCAGAAAATAAGGAAACAAAAAGTTTGATTACTTCTTGTTTCCTCTGCTGTTCAAGATACCGTCAATCGTACCTTGAATGATTTTCAATTCGTTATCTGTCAATAAGTCAAGTGATGTTTCTGTCTGTCGGCGGATTGTGCTTTTTTCCACTTTCTCTGGCGGATAGAAATATTCATCAACGGAGATATTGAACATGGTAACTAAATCATGGAATAATTGAAAACTTGGGTGTGAACCGACATTTTCAATATCGGCAATATGGCGTTCCCCATAGAACACCTTGTCGCCTAAATCATTGCGTGAAAGTCCTGCTTTCTCCCTTGCTTCTCGGATTGCCAGCCCTAACGGTCTGAAATCATATGTTTGTGTTTCTTTATTTTTTCTCATTTTAAATCACCTAGCATGAGTTTATACTTCATGTTCAGTATTTAGAATGTGTTAAAAATGCATATACTATGCACTTAAAATTCAAAAGTGATTATCGTGTTCGGTAAATAAAAAAAACCGTTCTAAGATGATATGCTTTTGTGCGTCTTGAAATGATTACGGGACGGTTTTGGATATTGCCAGAACTGTCCTTTTTTCATTGGTAAATCACGGTATGGCTCTGGTTTAAGGGGGCTTTACTATGATTGCTGATATAAGAATACGACGCTGTTCTCAACTGTATACTTGCTGTGGGATAGTTCATCAGTCAGCATACCCTGCACATGAATTAAAACTTCATATTTATAACATTTATAGAACGGTCTGTTTTTGTGGAAATGCACAAGCAGGCTGTTTTTATTTTACCCCCAGATTTATTCAACTTTTTTTCAAAACAGCTCATTAAATCACACCTTGCTGTACAGATATGGTGCGGAAAGAGGGATAAACACTTTTCAATTCATAGCTGGAAAGGAGGTGAGATTATGAAACCATCTGACTTCCAAAAAACAATTCAGTGTCAGTTTGAATGTAAGCTGAAACAAGTTGTCAAAGGCATTATCTGGAACTACCGTAAAGAACTAAAGCGAAGAAAAGATAAAGAAATTTCTTTCAGTGAATTACCCGACATTACAGTAGAAAGTTTAGCAACATGGGACGACTATGCAACCGATTATACAATTTTCAATGTATGTGGCATGGATATTAAAGTCCTTGATGATGAACTTGCCGAAGCATTGAAGAAACTTCCAGAAAGAAAGCGTAACACTTTGCTCATGTATTACTTTTTGGAAATGACCGAAAGTGAGATTGCCGATTTGCAGAATATCACGCAAAGCGGAGTATTCCGAAACAGACACCATGCCCTAGACACTATGAAAAAACTATTAAAGGAGGAAAAGTAGAAAATGAAACAGAGCTTTAAGAAACCATCTTATTATTTGATTTCATCAGCTATGGACGGCGACGAAACCGCCATTGAGAAATTGCTGGCGTTCTATGACCCGTACATATCCAAATGCTGTTTGCGTCCTTTATATGATGAATACGGCAATGTCTATATCGTTGTCGATATGGAATTAAAGGGACGTATTCGAGAAGCCTTAATCAAAATGATTTTGGACTTTGAGATTGATATAGAAATCGAAGAAGAATAAGCAGATACCAGCAGGGTGTGATTTGTTAAAATCCTCTCTTTCCTGCCCTGCTTCTGCTTTTATACATGAAAGCCTATGCTTTCGCCGAATGTTCTTTGAAAACTGAATAAAGCAGACAGATACGTTTGTGATACAGCGAGCCACGGGGACTGTACGCCATGACCTTTCCGACAAGAAAGCGAGCGACCAACGCAGTTGATCCGAGAGCGACTTGTGGAATGGTTGCTTTGCCATGACCTGCTATCACAGAATAATGATACGTCCGCATGGTGCGGTTCTGCCCACAGGAATGGGAATAGTTGAGATACTAACGGAGCTTTCCAAAGCCGTCTGCCTGCTTATGATAAGACACACAGAAAGGAGTGTTGCAAAATGAACAATACTGATGTGCCTATCTGGGAAAAATATTCAATGACCTTAGAAGAAGCGTCTAAATACTTCCGCATTGGCGAGAAGAAATTGCGTAGACTGGTAGAGGAAAATCCAAATGCCGACTGGTACATTATGAACGGCAACCGTATTCAGATTAAGAGAAAACCCTTTGAAAAATTCTTTGATACATTGACCGTAATATAGTGAAAGAGAGCCTTATATGTGGTATAATTATAATATCTTATATCAAGCTCTATCCGTTCTGAAAGGAGCGAATAGCAATGTCCGAAAAAAGACGTGATAGTAAAAATCGTATATTAAGAACGGGTGAGAGCCAGAGAAAAGATGGAAGATACGCATACAAATATATAGACGCATTTGGAAAACCGCAGTTTGTTTACGCATGGAAACTTGTGCCGACAGACAGAACGCCAGCAGGTAAGCGTGAGGATATTTCCTTACGGGAAAAGGTGGAAGAAATTCTACAAGACAAAAACGACGGTATAGATACCGCTGGAAAGAAAATGACAGTGTATGAGCTTTTCAAGAAGTATCTGAAACAACAGAGAAATGCAAGGGCAAGTACACAGAACACCTATCATTACTTATTGGAGTTCTTGAAAAAGGACAAGTTTGGAGCAAGGAGCATTGACACGGTTAAGATTTCAGATGTTAAGACATGGCTACTTGAATTAAAGGAAAACGGGCTGGCTTATGGTACGGTTCTTTTTTACAAAAGAGCATTGAAACCAGCTTTTAAAATGGCTTTGCATGACGACTGTATCAGAAAGAACCCTTTTGACTTTAGTTTAAGCAGTGTGATGAAGAATGACACACAGAGCCGACAAGCACTGACACAAGAGCAGGAAGAAAAACTGTTAGCCTTTGTTCAGAGTGATGTATGTTACCAGAAGCACTATGATGAAATTATCGTTCTGCTACGCACTGGACTTCGTATTTCTGAATTTTGCGGATTGACTGTGAATGACCTAGATTTCACAAACCGAGTAATCAATATCGACCACCAGCTTATCAAGCTGAAAAGGAACTATATTGTGCAACCGCCTAAATCAGAGAATGGTGTCAGACAGATACCTATGAGTGATGAAGTGTACCAGTCCTTAAAGAACATACTGAAACACAGAAGAAAGCAGAAAGAGCTAGAGATTGATGGTTACAAAGATTTTCTATTCATCAACCGTAACGGCAATCCGAATGTGGCAGTGAATTATGAAGCTGTGTTCAGAAAACTTGTGAATAAGTACAATAGCAAGCATGAGGAACAGTTACCGAGAATTACCCCTCACGTTATGCGACATACGTTTTGCACAAGGTTAGCGAATGCAGGCATGAACCCTAAAGCATTACAATATGTTATGGGACATTCAAACATCACTATCACATTGAACCTATATGCTCATGCTTCACTGGAAACAGTAAAGGCTGAATTACAGCGATTTGTAGCTTAGTAGTAAATCGAAAAAATACTACACATTTACTACTTTTGAAAGCAGAATGAAGCGGATATATGCAGAGTTAAGTATGGTATCGACCTATTGAAAAGTTAAAAAAAGTCCGTAAATACGGGATATTCCAGCATTTGCGGACTTATGGATAGATAATGAAAAAAGATTAACGTAAATAACGTAAAAAATAACCAATTATGAACTTTTTTACCGATTTATACATTTAGATTATTTTGTAGTTTAAAATGGCAGTAAAATACCCTGTGATGATACGAATAACACACCATAGCTTAACCCTCAGACCCTCTCGGGTTCATGTCTCGCACAAAAACAAACCCCAAATAAACCCCAAAAGGGCAAAAGAAAAACCTTGAAACCACGTAGCTACGTCATTTCAAGGCTATATCTTTGGTGCGAGAGACGGGACTTGGCGTCTGCTGCGGCTGTGCCTTGCATGCTGATGGCTCGCCGACCGTCGCTTAGCGACAGTACCCGGCTCACCGCTCCTCGCTAAAAACAGTCCACAGGACTGTTTTTTAACGCTCAGGCCCTCTCGGGTTCAAGCCCGCTCAAAAATAAACCCCAAATAAACCCCAAAAAAGCAAAAGAAAAACCTTGAAACCGCGTAGCTACGTTGTTTCAAGGCTATATCTTTGGTGCGAGAGACGGGACTTGAACCCGTACGGGATTACCACACGCCCCTCAAACGTGCGCGTCTGCCGATTCCGCCACTCTCGCATTCAATTGTCGTTCCCTCAAGGAACGCTTGATATTATATCAGATTCATTTTTGTTTGTCAACTGTTTTTGAAATAAATTTAGGCCTTTTTCATAATTATTTTTTAAAAACCTTCCGACAGCGATCAAGCCGTCGGAAGTGATTTTATTTTGCTGTCAAAAAACAATTTTTTATACTCACGGCGTAATTGTATGCCGCCTTTTATCTCTCCTCAAAAACATATTCACCCGAACCGAGGCGAATAATCGCACAGCCGTCCTTGCACTCATACTCATCGAAGCTGTGTTCAACGCCGTTTATTGTGAGCATTTCGCCCATAATCGGCAATCTCAGCTCGGTCGCCACCGGAACGGTACATTTATATATAAGGTTTTTCTCGTTGCTCCATTCGCTCACGATAAGTCCCGAGGCGGAATCATAGCTTGCCTTAACATATGTCATGCGCTGCTGTCCGTCGGGAAGCTCATCGGCGGTTCTTGTATCAATTCTCGGCCGAAGAATAACAGTTTCAAAGCCCGGCATTCCCGGCTCGATGCCTGCCATATAGCGATACATCCATTCAACCACCGAGCCGTAAGCATAGTGATTGAACGAGTTCATGCCGACATCTCCAAAGCCGTTTTCCTTTGTATAAGAATTCCAGCGTTCCCAAACGGTCGTTGCGCCCTGGTCAATACTGTAAATCCAAGACGGCTCATTGCGCTGCATAAGGAGCGTATATGCCATTTTATCCTTACCGTATTTTGAAAGCGTCGTGCAAAGATTATATGTTCCGAGGAAGCCCGTCGAAAGTCTGTTGCCGTTCGCCTTTATCTGCTCAACAAGCTCGTCGGCGAGAACTTTTGCATAGTCGGCATCAACAAGGTCAAAGGCAAGCGCAAGGATTTTATCGGTTTGGGTCTGTCCGATGAGCTTTCCGTCCTTCATGTAATTCTCAACAAAGTAAGCATAAGCCTGTTTTCTCAGCTTCTTATAATGCTCGGCTCTGTCGGATTTACCGAGAACGTCGCTCATCTTTATCATAAGGTCAATATCGTGTACAAAATAAACGGACGAAACATACGTTTTGTCGCACTGATCATATGCAAGCCAGTCACCGAAGCGAGCGTTTGCGCCTGCCATGCCGAACTTATCAACGAGCTGAGCAATGTATTTCTCCATTGACTCATAATGCGTTTCAAGAAGCTCAATATCATTATACATAACATACATGTTATAAGGAACAATTATGCCTGCATCTGTCCACGCCGCTTCATTCTCCGCATGGCAGCAAAACGTTTTGGGAATAACCTCAGTATATCCGCCGTCGTCACCCTGAGAATCCCGGGCATCCTGGATCCACTTGCGGAAAAATTCCTTGACATCTGCATTGTAAGCAGCCGTTATACTGAACGCCTGCGCATCTCCTGTCCAACCGTAACGCTCATCACGCTGAGGGCAATCGGTCGGCACGCTCAGATAGTTACTGCGTTGACCCCAAAGAGTATTTGAAATAAGCTTGTTGACAAGCTCGTCGGAGGTTTCAAGCGTTCCTATTTCTTTCGTAACAGAACCTACAACCTCGGAAATAAAATCAAGTATTTCAATATCCTTCGTCGAGCTTATCTGAACATAACGATAGCCGTAAAAAGTAAATGAAGGTCTGTAAACCTCCTCATTCTTACCGCTGAGTACATATGTTTCCTTCGCAAGCGCGGTTCTGAAATTGATGGTATAAAGTGATCCTTTTGCACCGTCATTTCCTCTTGAAATTTCACCGCTGTCGTTCAAAAACTCGGCATAGTGAACATTAACAAATGTTCCTCTTTCGCCTTTAAGGGTCAGCTTAGCCCAGCCGACCATTTCCTGACCGAGATCAATGATAAGCTTTTGACCCTTTTTGAGCGTTAGAGGAAAAGATTTGGGATTGTCGCAAATATTTATCTCGCCGTAATAGGAGCCGTTATAATTAACACCGTCATAAACCGTGAGAGTTTTTGCTCTCAGACTTAATTCATCACGAACTTGAACCTTAGGACCGATAAAAGGAGTCAACACACCGTCGAAATAATCACAAACCATCGCCTTGCGAACCTTTTTCGGCACAAATCCTACCGTTGAAATCTCATCATAACCGTTCTCTGTTGCATCGCAATATTCTCCGTCCCAGATGTCAGCCAAGCGAACCGGTCCGCCTACCGTTGCGTCCCAGTTTTTGTCTGTTACAAGAATTGATTTACCGCCATGCACAATATTTGCAATGAAAGCGGGCGGATTTGCACCGTATGTACTCTGAACAATTCTGCCTGAATACCAGCCTGCCGATACCACTGCAAGGATTCGATTCTTTCCCTCATGAATATACTTTGAAACATCATAGACGTAGTAAAGGGCACGTTTGTGATAATTTGTCCAGCCCGGTTTCATCTCGTCATTGCCGACACGCTTGCCGTTAATGTAGATATCAACAATACCAAGAGCCGAAAAAATCAACTCGGTTTTCTCGTCGCTTACGATATCAAAATCACTCCAAAACATCGGCAATCCGTTATTATCGACAATTTCGCAATGCTGATTAACATAAGGCACTCTGCTGCCCCACGGATTTTTTGAAGCATCAAAATAGTTTCGAAATTCTGTGTAAATAAACTTTGCGTTATTCCATATTTTTTCCATGTTGCCCTCCTGTAAAAAGGACAGAAACGAAAGCCTTTATTATGCTCTTGCTTCTGTCCTCTAATGTCTTTAATTATTTTGTAAGGAAATACCAAATGATATCAATAACTCTGAAATCCTTAAGAACCTTTACAAGGAACTTAACGATTGTATCGGCAAGGAGAGTCGTTGCTCCGCCGAGATCAACAAAATGATTTGTCTCAGCCTCGGGTGCGCCGTCATATTCAAGAGTGAACGGCTGAGTATAGATAACTCCGCCCTCGCCTACGATTTCGGCTCTGACATATGAGCCGATCTCCTCTGAATAATCATCAAGGTCAATCGTGTTGCCCGTTGCAATTACCTTGCCGTCGGCAATCCAGTGAACCATATATGCATCCTGAGTGCTGATCGTGATAGTGTCCTCAACATCATCAACGGAAACAGCCTTTACCTTAGGAGTAACCGCTTCCTGATCAAAAGCAAAAATCGTGCGCTGCTTGCCTGCATTTTCTTCCTCAACGATCTTGCTGTAGGTCTCGGCAAAGCTGTCAGCCAGCTCAAGGCCTACGCCTGCCGCTTTAAGCTCCTCGGCCCATGATCGGATTTCCGCCTTGCTGCCCATATAGTAGCTTGCGGCAAAGAAAGCTCCGTCCTTCATAGCTGTTTTAAGCTCGGGAATTGTCTTTTCCGGCATGCACATAAGGGTATAGCCCGAATTGATGATGCCCTCGTTATGAGAATCCGATGTTGCAAGACCGAAAACGTTTCTGCCGGTCGGAACAACCTTTTGAAGCAGGAGATCCCAAAGCTTTCTGTCGTAACGGGTTCTGTAGTCGCCCTTGCTGTTCACGTCGATACCGAGACACGCCGGGTATTTTTCGAGAATGTTTGCAAATTTATCAACTACATATTTGAACTTGACGTTATCGGTGTTATATGCCTCGTCGTAGTTTGCAACGTTTCTTGCTCCGCTGTACTCGCCCGGGTGATTGATTACGCAAAGTCCGCCGAGTTTATTGATATTTTTAATCGGGGTCTCATAGTCACTTGTTCCGCCGATTGTGTCGTTGCCGTAATTAACAAACCATGAGCAAACGTGAGCATTGTTGAACGAGGTCGGGTTCTGCTCGTTGCCGAAAGGCACTCTGAGCATTGAATTTTCGGCATTGCCGTTATCGTCATATTCGGTATAATAGTTACCGTCATATGTATATTCCCTGCCGTCTGAGGTTTCGCCCTTTGACGAAAGAACCTCAATGGGAAGCTTGCCTTTTCTGACGCTCATTGCAATCTTAACAGCCTTGTTCGTTGAGGGATCATCCCAGCCGTAATCCGTTGTGCCATGGTCGGTGACTGCAAGAATATCGAAATTATGGTCATAATGCTTTTCAACGGTTTCTTTCTTTGTCAAAGCACCGTCCGTACCTGTCGTGTGACTGTGAAGATCCGTCTTGTACTGCTTATAGGTGCTCCAATCAACGTTGGCATAGGTGCTGTTGATTTTGTAATCAACGTCCTTGTCGATCGCAAACGAGCAAAGAGCCGTACACGATGTTGCAATTGCTACAGACATGAAAATTGAAATGGCTTTTGTAAGTTTTCTGTTCATGATTATCCTCCGTATTATTTGATGATTTTATCGAGTAGTGCTTTTATATCAATATCTTTATTCTGCGTGTCGGAATTTTTCTCCGTCAGCGGAACAATGATTTTGTTGACCTGATCGTTATAAAGGAACTGCGGGAAATCATCGCTTTCATTTACCGTCGGCTGACTGCCATGCTGAGCAAGCCACCATGTAAAATCATAATAGCCCGGCGTGTACCAGGTGTGCATCATATCTTTGATAAACCATGTGTATTCGGGATATATACAGGTCGATGCGTCAATGGCATTGTCACAGGAAATATGGTTGTGACCGTCGGCAACGCCTTGGGTATAGCCCTCGGGGAGCGTCGCTCCGAAATCGGCACAGGTTGCGCCGAGCGAGGTCCTCGCCGTATCTATCAAAAAGTCACTTTGATAGGCGTCGTTTTTCAGCACCGGAACCGCTGCCTTACCGTAATTTGAGATAATTGCAAGCTTCATTCCGTGATTCATGGCTTCATCGAGAATTTCCTTTGTGCTGTCCATAACTCCGTAGTGATAGGCGTCAAGCTTTTTGATAAGAGCCGCATTTTCGACCTCATCAAGCATATATTCCTTCGCCTGTTCATAATACTCATTGGGAACGAACGTCCATATTCCCGTCAGATTTCCGAAAAGATCTCTCAGACAGTCCTCATAAAGCACATCCTTGCCTCTTGTAAACACCGTATCAAGCTCGCCGCACACGGGCGAAAGAAGAAATCCGGAAAGTGCATAGAAAATGCAACGATAAAAAGCAGTCACAGGATCGCTGCCCTCAATGAAATTTCCGATATAATTCATTACTGACTTTGTTTTTATATTGAGGTCACCCGTGAAAAGTCCGCCGACAAGATTTATTCCGTTAAAAGCCGATGACTGCATTATTACCGTATCGACGCTTCCGTAGCCGTACTGCTTAAGATAGGTCATAATGACTGCACCGCCCATGCTCTCGCCCTTGAGGACCACTTTGTCATGGCGAGTGAGTTCCTTAGTCTTTTCTATATATTCGTTAAGCTCCGCGGCAATTTCAAAAACATCCTCACGCCAATCGTAATTAAAGCGATTGTCACAGCGATATCCGTGCTCCGAGGTCGGGTCAACCCTGAATTTGACATCAACCGTTTCGTTGAGCGGATCGCCGTTATCGTCGCAGGCAACGTCCTTCATCGTATCATTGAGAATTTTGCTCAAAGAGCCTGCAAATCCCTCATAATCACCGGTTATTCTGAGCATAACCGTCGGAACGATAAGCCTCGCAACAGCAGATACTATCGCCGAGGTTTCGGGCATGAAAACGTTATATTCCTCCTCGGTTTCGGGATTGGCAACCAGGTCGGTCATCGCAAATCCGGTCACATAAACGATCGGCGTATAAGAACAGCCGCATTTGTCTGTTGCGTATGAAGAAAATGATGCGGCACTGACCGAAAAAGTCAGCAAAACCGCAAGAAAAACAGAAACCGCTTTTTTCATAGAAGTCCTCCTCGGTTTGTTATCATAATAAAAATCTCAAACAGATTTCATACACCCACGATCGGCTATGTTCGCATCGTCCCGTAAATGTTTTCGGAAATACCGAAAAACTGTCCGCATTGTCCCATTTCTGATTTCTTTTGTATTATATCATAAGTTTTAATCAATATCAATTCTTTTTTTATTGAAATTGTCATAGTCATTTATACGGAGTGATGCAAATGACAAACGCAAAAAAGCTGCTTACAAATACTCTTCTACTGACCGCTGCGGCATTCCTGATGAAAACGGTCGCCGTCAGCTTTAACGTTTATCTGACAAATAAAATAGGCGCAGACGGGATTGGTCTTTTTCAGTTAATCACCGCCGTTTACGGCATGTCAATAACCTTTTCCGTTGCCGGAATACGCCTTGCCGCTATGAGAATCGTCGCCGATAATATAGCTCTCGGAAAATATAACGACAGACAGATAATGCGCCGCTGTCTTGTTTATTCATTTATCTGCGGCACCGTTATTGCCGCCCTTTTGGCAGGCTTTTCGGAATTTATCGGTTCAAGATGGATCGGCGACGTGCGAAGCGTTCCGTCGCTTAAAGTGCTCAGCCTGAGTCTGCCGTTCGTTGCGATGTCGGCAGCGCTTAACGGATATTTTACATCGGTAAAGAAGATCGTCCGCTATACTGTCGTTCAGCTTTCCGAACAGGTTTTTAAGATTGTTGTAACTGTTTTTTTGCTGAAATCGGTTATAACTCACGGACTTGAAGCCTCATGTACAGCAATAGTTTTCGGTATTTCCTCGGCGGAGTTTTTTTCACTTGTCTGCTCATATACGCTTTATCGCTTTTCCGTATGCAAGCCAAAAGAGACGGAAAACGGGCGTGACATTTGGAAAAGAATTTTAAAGATTTCAATTCCCGATACTGTAGGCTCGGAGATGCGTTCAATTCTTATGACCGTCGAGCACCTGCTCATCCCTGTCGGCTTCCGCAAATCGGGCAGCGATCCGCAGACGGCGCTTGCGAACTATGGTGTTATTCACGGAATGTCGCTTCCGCTCGTTCTCTATCCCTCCGCCCTGCTCTCGTCGCTCTCCGGACTTCTTGTGCCCGAGATATCCGCTCTGCACATTTCGGGGAACAAGCCGAGAATAAACTACATGATAGCCCGAGTCCTTCATCTGACGCTGATTTTTTCAATCGGCACTGCAGGAATAATGTATTTTAACGCAAAAAGGCTGTCACTTGCGGTTTATGGCAATGACAGCGCTTTCTTATATATTCAAATTCTTTCGCCCTTGATTCCTGTTATGTATTGCGACATGTCCGTTGACGGAATGTTGAAAGGGCTTGACCAGCAGGTCAGCTATATGAGATACAATATTATCGACGCTTCAATATGCGTCGTTCTCGTTTACCTGCTGGTTCCGATTTTCTCCGTAAAGGGTTACGTCATCGTTGTATTCGTCAGTGAGATAATCAATTTTATTCTCAGCTTCAGACGGCTGACAAAGGTCAGCGACGTTAACATCTCTTTTTTCAAAGATATTTTCATCCCGATTTTTTGCGTTATCGGTGCAAATCTTTCAAAAAACTTTATTTTCTTCTTTTTCAACATAACTAATTTCAAACTTGCCGCTTCCCTTGAAATTATTGCGGCAGTTATCCTGTACACCGGAATGATAGTTCTTTTTCGTTCCATAGACAAGGAAGAACTTGATTGGATGAAATCTCTTGTCAAATAAAACGTTTTTCGATATACATTTTTATTTTTCCCATCTTATATTCAAGTTTTTCACAAAACCTGTTTACACCAATCAGGCAGAAAAGTTTTCTCTGCGCTATTCCTATCAATGAGCATCCGAGCGTTACCGCAAGTGAGATACCGATGACAACAAGTACCGATACCGGAGCTGAATACCTGCCGATCCAAGTAAAATTGCCGACTATCCATTTATAAAAAATGACCTCATGAGTATGGATAAGATAAACAGCAAGAGATGCCGAGGCAAAAGCTGCAATTAGCTTTCCGATTTTTGGCTTCACATTTATTTTGACTCCGAGAATCAGAACAAAAATTGCCGTTGAAGCAACAACAACAGTAATTGAGCTGTAGTCTCCAAGCGTAAAAATCTTGTCCCCATAGGATCTGAACTGTTCCGGAATATATGTAAAAATAACGTTACACATAATTGACAAAGCAGCAGCCGCGAAAAGAATTCCGCGTTTTATATTCAATCCGTATTTTTTGATATACGCTCCGATAAAATACATTGTTGTTATCCAAACAAAGGACTGACCTACAGATACTCCTCCGATAAGAAATGTATCCTCTCCTGCAACAGTCGGAATTACCGAAAATGCCGTAAGAGCGCAAATCAGCATCCACGAGAACTGTTTCTTATCAAGCGATTCAATCAACCTGTTAAAAAACGGGGAAAAAATGTAAACAGCAAAATATACGCTCATGTACCAGTACTTTGAAAAGCAGATCGGAAACAAGAATCCGAGCGACGGAAAGCTGAGCAGGCTTGTATCCTTGCTTATAACAAGAGCCGCTGCAAAGCATACTACTGAGTAGAAAAAAACATCAAGCCATAAAGCAAACAGCCTTTTTACTTTCACGGTTTTTGTACAGAGAAGGTATCCGGTACAAAGCGAAAATAAATTGATGCAACACCCTGCAACAGCGTTCAAGATCTTCTGAGATATATCTGTCGACAATCTTAAACTGCCTTCTATCACTCCGCCCATTCCCGTTATGTGCAAAACCACAACAAGAAACATCGCGAAAATCTTTAATAAATCTATATTATAATTCCTTGAATCTAAGGTTTGAGCTTTGTTTTTCATTCTATTCACCTACCATGTTTAACAATGAAATTTTAACACAGAGCTTTTAAAATGTCAACAAAGCATAAACGTTGGTTTACGACGCCTTCAGTCTCAATCTAAGCTTATCGGCAATCATTGCAATAAATTCAGAATTTGTCGGCTTACCTCTTGATGATTGAATCGTATAGCCAAAGTATGAGCTTAACACATCAACGTCGCCTCTGTCCCACGCAACCTCAATGGCGTGGCGAATTGCTCTTTCAACTCTCGATGAGGTTGTTTTGAATGTCTTGGCAACCGTAGGATAAAGAAGCTTCGTTACAGAGCCCATCATCTCGGTATTGTTTATTGAAAGAATGGATTGCTTCTCTCAAATACTGATAGCCCTTGATGTGTGCAGGCACACCTATCTGATGCATGATCTCGGAAACGACAACCTCAAGATCATTCTCTGTTCTCTCATGTGTGCACGTGTTTTTCCAGCCCGCAAGCTGTGTAATACGCTGAGCAATTATGTTTGCATCAACAGGCTTGAGAAAATAATAATCTGCGCCGCTGTTGAGGATTTCACTTTCAAAACGCATATTATCCACGCTTGAAAGAACAATCAGCATCGGCTTTTTCCCGTCCTTCATCTCCCGTATCTGCTTGATAACGCCCAGAGCGTCGACATGAAGCATGAATGCATCCATGATTATTACATCCGGCTTTTCATACTTCATTTTGGTCAGAACCTGCGCGCCGTCCTTGTCCGAAAGCAATGCATTGTAGCCGTAGGACGAGAACTCCCTGACGCAGTTCTGACCGAACTCGTTGTTTTCCGCAATTAGTATTTTGACCTTATTTTCCATAAAACGCACCTCCGTGATTTCGTTTCACCGATATACTACCATTTTATGGCATTTATGTCAATAGTTATTTGCCATTTTTTACCAAAAAATTTTTTGATACAATTACGCCTTGTGAAAAAACTATAAAAATGTTGTTGAAGAATGAAAAATAAACGCTCTCTCAAGTGCTTTTGCAAGAAAGAGAGCGTTTTTTGTTTAACCGATTTTTGCCCCATATTTGCATTTTGCGTCCGAGAAAATCGGAGTTTGATGTTATTTGAAGCATTTTATCCGTTATTTATATATACCCGTATATTATTTTACGAGACCTTGAGATACTCCTCCACTCCCTCGGCGGTATCGGTCATATCTTGCGCAAAAATTCCGTAGCCCTCGGCAGGGTCATCAACAAAGACATGTGTGACTGCTCCGACCAGCATCCCGTTTTGAATGATCGGACTGCCGCTCATTCCCTGGACTATGCCGCCGGTTTTTTCAAGCAGCTCTGGATCGGTAACACGCAGAACAAGGTTTCGTCGGTTATCCTTGCTGTCAAAAATTTTTTCAATCTCAATATCGTAATAATTCGAGCCGCTGTCGTCCACAGTACATATGATTTGGGCAGCACCGGTTTTCACCTCTTGACGAAGAGCGACCGGAACGACCCGACTGCTTTCGTCAAAGGAATCCATTATTCCGTAAACACCTGTTTCGCCGTTAATATAAAGGCTTCCTATGGTGCCGGCGGAGAAAACTCCGCACAGCTCGCCGGCGCTGCCGCTTGTGCCCTTATAGCACCCCTTTATCTGAGCTTCGACCGCATCTCCGCCCGAAAGGGGCATTATTTCTCCCGTATCCGTATCACACACGGCGTGACCGAGACCCGCAAAAATTCCGTTTGTTCTGTCATACCAGGTAACCGTACCGATCCCCGCAGTGCTGTCTCTTATCCAAAGACCGCCCTTGTAGGTTGAGTCCTCCGAACAAAGAACGGGAGTGAATTCAATCTCTCTCGCCTTAGCTTCCCGCTCAATTTTCAGCTTTAGAGTTTTGCCGTTACTTGATGCAAATATTGCCGAAAGCTCACGGTTTCGATAGACTTCAACACCGTCAACGGAGATTATCATGTCTCCCTCTTTAAGCCCTGCCGACTTGCCCGGGCTGACGTTACCCGACGCAGTTGTTACTGCGTCAATACGGATAACCATTACGCCTTTTGTATACAGGCGAATTCCGAAAGCGTTTCCTCCGGGGACAACGTATTTTCGGCGTGAGACCTTAACCTTTGCGGATTTAATGGGAAAAACATTAAAGAGCTTAACGGAGGTCATGTATTCGGTTTCGACGGGAGAAGCATCCTCTGCCGCATGGTTCACAAGAGCTTGACAGACGTATGTTTTACCGACATTCATTTCATCATATTCGCCAATCGTCATTTCGTCCGGGATACGGACATACCCCACAATAACGAGCATCATAATAACGCCCGAAACGAAAAAACAGATCATACTGATTATCCGAACACACTGCTTCAATTAAAAAGCACCTCCGGTTTTAATTTATCCCGAAGGTGCTTTTTTATTCAGTTTTTAAAATCAATATGTACAAAATGATTAAAATCATTATCAATCCGTAATCGGTTGATTTTCAATCATAGCTATCATGCCCATATAATATTTGAGCAGTGATTCTTCGTCAACGCCTATTCCTATCGCATTGCCGTGGTCACCCGTGCTGACCGGCATAACGTTCCATATTCCTGTCTTGATATTATTCGGGTCGTAATCCGTATGAGCATCACCGAACGGATATTGAGCCGCAACAACGTTAACGAGTCCGTCATTAGGCTTCCACGATTCGTCAATCGGGAACGGCGCATTGGGATTTGAGGAATATACGCCCATCATCTCCGAATATGCACGGAGAATAAACAGTGTGCTCGGCAAAGCGATTTGCGCCTTACCGGTTATAGGGCTGTCCACGGTAGTTCTGAACGCATAGGAATAATAATAGACATTATCATCAAGAGAAATCCTGTCGTTAAGTGCTTTTGCACCTTCACATGAAAGGTCAAACGCAACGTTATCATACTTCTGCTGCAGTATTGTATGCAGCGCTTTATAAACATGGTTGACCGTTGTCTTCTCTCCGGGAACAAACGTCAGTCCGAACTGCTCCAGATGAAAATCAACATATCCGTTGAGCGGCGAACGTCCCAGAACGGCAGCATATAGGAACAAAGCTATTTCGCCTATTTCGATAAGGTTAAGGTCATCGGCTATATAAGCAAGCGTTGTTCCGTTGTTCGGAGTGCAGATTGTGGTAACGGAATTCACCCAATTTGCTTTACCGCCTGTAAAGAGCGGAGAAATATCATTGGGATCAGTGGCTGCAATCTCGTCCGGATCACCTTTTGAAAGAAGACCCTGCAAAAGTCTGATTGTATTTCCGCCGAAGGAATGTCCGATAAGATTCACCTTATTCATGAGGTCATTTTCATCCTTCTCGCCCCAGTTTTTAACAATCGGCTCTGTGTAAGTTCTGCCATAGCGAAGATGATTGTGTCTCTTTGAATGAGCCTCGCCATAGTCAACGCGTGTGCCGGTCAACTGTGCAAAAAGCTCGCACGCCCTGTCCCAGTTACTTGAGAAGGGACCTACAGAAGCATCTCGACATTCAATGCCGTTTTCTCTGAGCTTCTGCATAAGATGGCATGAGGTCGCGCCCCAATAGGAAAAGTCCTGATTTATGCCCTCGTCCTCGCCCCAGCCGAGAAATCCGTGAACAAAAATATAAGGGTAGCTTTTGTCCGTCTCACCGGATTTATCCTCCGGCACAACAAAGCCCGGAACAAAGCTTACAAATGCCATGACCAATGCAACCCAAGCAGCAACTAAAGACTTAAACATAGACACACCACGCCCTCTTTTATTTTTAATTTAATAATATGATATTTTTGTCGTTTTGTCAAGAAAAACCGCGTTAAAACCGTTTATATGTTTTTCTTAAATGTCAAAAATATTTATACCCGTAACAGGGTGAACCCGACGGTTCATTTTTCCGTCGATAATATTGACAAAAATCTCCGCCGTAACTCCGATAATTGCCTCGTTGAGATGTCCGCCTACAACGTTGCAGTCTTCTCCCGAGAAAGCGGCATGCAGATGTAAATACGGCTTGCCGTCTTTCCTTGTCATGTTTCCGAGCAGTGAAATGATCTCCATCGGCTCGTCAAAAGTTTTCGGCATATATTCACACTTTTTGACATCGTAGAAACCGACAGTCGCACGGCTGACCGCTCCGATGCCGTTTACCTGAGCAAATTCTATGTTCTCTTTTTCGCAAAGCTCAAGCAAGGACTTTATGATATCCTCGCCGATGCTCAGTCTTACACTTATAGTATCACCGTTTTTTCTGTAATGCATAATAACCGCCCTTTCCGGACAAATTTCGTCATTTGAGAATTGACAATTTCTTAAATAAATAATAATATATACTTAAATAAAATGCAAGTTTTTTTGAAAGGAAGTCCTGTATGACAAAAATTATTTCTCTTTTTATTTCAATAATAATGTTTCTTTTTCCGATGCTTAATATTCCCCATGCCGATGTCAATAAGGAAAGCTTCAACACGGAATATACAAATGTTTTTGTTCACGGCTTTTCCGGCTGGGGAGAATACGACGATGTTTACAAGCTTTTCCCGTACTGGGGAGTCAGAAACGGTGACCTCATGGAATACCTCAATGCCCGCGGCTTTGATTGTCATGCCGCGACGGTTGCTCCTGCCGGCAGTGCATGGGACAGAGCATGTGAGCTTTATGCCCAGCTCATGGGTACCGTCACCGATTACGGCGAAGCTCACAGCAAAAAATGCGGTCACGACCGCTTCGGCAAAGATTATTCCGAATGCCGTCTCATCAACGATTGGAGCGCAGAGAAAAAAGTAAATCTTTTCGGTCATTCCTTCGGAGGAGCAACCGTAAGAATGTTGGCGGAGCTTATGGCAAACGGTGACGAAGGTGAAAAAACAAGCTCCGACGTTTCGCCGCTTTTCACAGGCGGCAAGTCAAGCTGGATATACAGCATCGTAACTCTTTCCTCTCCTCATAACGGAACAACGGCTTATTGCGTCAGTCACAATGCGGCAGCGGCAATCGTGAACGGCTTCAACTCCGCCGCAGCAATCATTCCCAAATTTTCGGACAACGCACTTTACGATATGATGATTGACAATGCAATGGCTCTCAACGAGAGAATCTCGACCGTTTCCGACATTTACTATTTTTCTTACGCCTGCGACGGAACATACCGTGACGAGGACGGCAACTGCCTCCCCGACAGCAAGCTTATAGCTTCTCAATATACTCAGACAGCAAAAATCCTTTGCTCCTTCACGGGCACAACTCCGGGCGGATATGTAATTGACGAAAGATGGCAAGCAAACGACGGCCTTGTAAATACATATTCGGCTCTTGCTCCCATCGGAGCACCGTCTGTTCAATATGACAGTTCAAGCGTTAAAACCGGCGTTTGGAACGTGATGGAAATTATCAAGGGCGATCACACAACACTTCAAGGGGCACAAAGAGAAAACTTTAACGGCAGGCTGTTTTGGGTCGAGCTTCTCTCTATGATCAATTCTCTTTAATATCAGGGGGGATTGACAAAAGCGCAAAATAATTATATTATTAAAATACCAAAAATACAGGAGGGTACTACCATGAACAACGAAACCGGCAAACAGCTTATCAAATCGGCAACTGCGGTTCTCTGCGTTGCAGGCATTTGCATATCGGCAGTTATTTCTACCAATAAGGTCGCAGACACAATTAAAGCCACGGCGACCTCATCACAGGTTCAGCAGGGCGGTGCTTCTTACGGCACAGACAGTATACCGACAGATTCGCCTATCATAGACAGCGGTGCAAACGGTGACGCCGTAACCGATGCGGCAGGTACAAATCAGACCGATGCCGCTCAGCCCGACAGCACTCAGTCAGGCGACGCAGGATCAGTCTCGTCACAGACAGGTGCAAGCTCACCAAACAATCAGACATCGTCAAAGCCGAGCGGAAGCAAAGTAATGAGTAAGGCTGAAATAATCAACTATTGCAATACCGCTCTCAACAAGGCAAAGGCGGCAAAGGTTGGCTACAACAAGAAGATGGTAAGAGAGGTTAAAGGAAGTACAGACGGTATTTCTCCGAGCCTTATCAAGCTTGTTGCCGTAAACAAAAATACAACAATGAAAAAAGGCAGCGACAATATCAAGGACGATTTCCCGGCAGCAGGTTTTGAATGGTCAAGCAAGCTCAGAGAGCAGGATGTTGTAAATGCAACAATCAAAACAAGCGGTCAGTATTATGAAATCAGACTTACGCTCGGCAAAGAGCAGAATCCTGCCAAGGGTGAAAAGAGTAGCTACGGCAGAGTAATGTCTGTTATTGACGCTGCGGAAGCAGGCAAAATGGTTCCGGGCATCAAGTCCATCAACATGAACTATCACGACGGTTATGTTTATGCAAAGGTCGATTCAAAGACCGGCAAACTCGTTGCCGCCGAGTTCTCCGCCGCCGCAGATATCCAGGCAAATATCACAATTTTCGGCAGCATTTCCGTCAAGGATATCGTCAGCACGGAAACATTCACAAACATTGTTTGGTAATCTAACGGAATATAAAATTAACGCTCTCTTGCATATGTAAGGGAGCGTTTGGTTTTGGTATTAGGTTAATAAATCGGAAAAAACAATTGAGCGTGGGTTCCTCCTATGGGGAAGCTGACTGAGGGAATGAGGTTTCATCAGACTTAAACTCCCTCCGTCACGACTTCGTCGTGCACACTTCTCGCTGCGGCTCGGTCACGCTCCGGCTCTGAACGTCCACCGGACGTTCATTCGCTACCGTCGCGCCGCTTCGCTACCCTCAAGAGGGCGGCCATGAAGTTTTTGCACGGAAAGCAATATTTCATCAGACTTTTCAAGGTGCTGAAACAGAATGTAAATCCCATAATCCAATTATAAAGTCAGCAAAAATTATCCAAGCCTCCCCTTGTTGCAAGGGGAGGTGTCGTCCTTGACGACGGAGGGGATAAAGAAGATGCGGATTAAAGAAGATTTCTAAGGTCGGTAAATTTCAAGGTGCGATGTGGTCATCGCACCCTACGATGAGTGCAAAAAAGAACAAAGTGCACACGCCCACGGTCTTTCAAACAATTCACCGGATTGTTTGAATTCGCCTGCGGCGAACCGGCCTTTTCGAGCCCACCCCATTGTAAAACAAAAAGGACACCAAAACGGTGTCCTTTTATTTTGGAGCGGATGACGGGGCTCGAACCCGCTACCTCCACCTTGGCAAGGTGGCG